>ERZ1031897.947-NODE-947-length-9970-cov-5.315280_pt1 | contig 9970 bp, 6 predicted proteins | sample MGYA00517881_ERZ1031897 | MGnify/ENA primary metagenome ERZ1031897 (study PRJEB33719, sample SAMN04261280) | wastewater metagenome | biome: rural village; feature: human; material: feces | host: Homo sapiens | place: El Salvador | collected 2013-01-07 ... | reverse complement strand
CAGGTTGGGTGCAGCGCACCCGAAAGATGGGCGGCATGACTTTCGTTGACTTGCGCGACCGCTATGGCATTACGCAGTTAGTTTTCAACGAGGCTTCCGACAAGGATGTTTGGGAGGCTGCCAATAAGTTAGGACGAGAATATTGTGTTCAGGCGAAGGGCGTTGTCTCTGAGCGTCAGAACAAGAACGACAAAATGTCTACTGGCGACATAGAGATTATCGTCAGCAAGCTGACCGTTCTCAGTCCCTCTCTCACCCCTCCTTTCACTATTGAGGAAAAGACCGATGGCGGCGATGACCTCCGCATGAAGTATCGTTACCTTGACCTGCGACGCGATTGCGTTCGCAAGAACCTTGAGCTTAGGCACAGGATGACGATTCTTATACGCAACTTCCTGGATGCCCGTCAGTTCATGGAAATTGAGACTCCTATGCTTATAGGTTCCACGCCTGAGGGCGCACGCGATTTTGTTGTGCCTTCCCGCATGAATCCCGGACAGTTCTACGCGCTTCCGCAAAGTCCGCAGACGCTTAAGCAGTTGCTTATGGTGGCTGGTATGGATCGCTATTTCCAGATTGTGAAATGCTTCCGCGACGAGGACCTTCGCGCTGACCGTCAGCCAGAGTTCACACAGGTTGATTGCGAGATGAGTTTCGTTGACCAGGAAGATGTCATTGGCCTGTTTGAGGGAATGTGCCGCATGTTGTTCAAGGAAATTCGTGGTGTGGACCTTCCTGAGCCATTGCAGCAGATGACGTGGGCGGATGCCATGCGTCGCTTCGGTTCCGACAAGCCAGACTTGAGGTTCGGCATGGAGTTTGTGGAGCTGATGGATGACCTTAAAGGCACGGGTTCTTTCTCTGTGTTCAACGAGGCTACATATATTGGTGGTATAGTGGTGCCTGGTTGCGCTGACTACAGCCGCAAACAGCTTAACGAGCTTACCGACTTTGTGAAGAAACCACAGGTTGGTGCCAAGGGTTTGGTTTACATTAAATATAATAGCGATGGAACGGTAAAGAGTTCTATCGACAAGTTCTACACGCCTGAGCAGTTGCAGAAGGTGAAAGAGACGACAGGAGCCAAGGATGGAGACTTGGTTCTTATCCTTAGTGGTGACAATGCCAATAAGACGCGCGTGCAATTGTGCTCGCTCCGTTTGGAGATGGGCAATCGTCTTGGCCTTCGCGATAAAAATGTCTTCAAGTGTCTTTGGATTATCGACTTCCCACTCTTCGAGTGGAGCGATGAGGAACAGCGCTTGATGGCCACTCACCATCCATTCACCATGCCAAACCCAGACGACATTCCATTGCTTGACAGTCACCCGGAGAAGGTGCGTGCCAAGGCTTACGACTTCGTTTGTAACGGCGTAGAAGTCGGTGGCGGCTCGCTTCGTATCCACGATACCAACCTTCAAGAGAAGATGTTTGAGGTGCTCGGATTCACCAAGGAGCGTGCTGAGGCTCAGTTTGGCTTCTTGATGAATGCCTTCAAGTATGGCGCGCCACCTCACGCTGGCCTTGCCTTTGGTCTTGACCGCTTTGTCAGCATTCTCGCAGGACTTGATTCTATTCGCGATTGCATTGCTTTCCCGAAAAACAACAGCGGACGCGATGTCATGCTTGACGCTCCTTCTGAGCTTGACCAAAAGCAGCTTGATGAGCTTCAGTTGGCAATAAATTTGAAAAAGTAAATAATATACATCATAAGGAAAGCCTGATTGTCATTAGTTGATAATCAGGCTTTTTTGCTTGATTCATATCAACCGGAAAACGCTTTATGATTGATGTGTGTCAATAATTTTGGAGCTTTCGCGATTTTCGCATAAGTTTGTGAATCTTATTTCATCCATTTTGTCTTGTTATAACATAAAATGCTTATATTTGCAAACAACAAATAAATAAATAGAATATAATCCTTAGTTTTGTTTAAAAACTTTATTTAATTATGGCAAGAAAAAAGGCAACAGAACAGGCTGCGACAGCTAAGACAGTTGTGAAGAAGGCAGCCGAGAAGAAGGTAGCTGAGAAGAAAACTGTAAAGAGCGAGATTTTTGTTGACGCTGAGAACGCTGGCTTCCGTGCAGGTGATGTTTACAACGCACTTCACGACAACGATGGCGCAAAGTCTGTAAAGGAGCTTGTTAAGCTTACTGGCAAGACAGAAGTTGAGGTTCTCTTGGGCATTGGTTGGCTTCTCAAGGAAGGCAAGCTCAAGGGTGAGGACGGCAAGGTTGTTCTCGCTTAAAAGAAACCTCAGAGCTAAGTCAGAGCTTTTCTGACTACTATCGTATAACAGCCCAAACGAAGATAGTTTGGACTGTTTTTTTATTTTTAGTGCATATTCATTAAACTTTTCCTTCTTTTTTTCGTCAAAGATAGTGCAAGTCGAGTGCAGAACGCCAAGCTTGCTTGAGCGTTATGCCGAGCGCCGCCTATCTTATGTAAAGATAGTGCAAGTCGAGTGCAGAACGCCAAGCTTGCTTGAGCGTTATGCCGAGCGCCGCCTATCTTGTGTGAAGATTAAAGAGAAAGTATATGTCATGTACGGATGAACAATTTATCAAGAATTGTTTTGGTAATCAAAACCCTTTCAGGGTACCCAATGGATATTTCTCTAATATTTCCTCGCGTATCCTTAATATTATTGGCTCTATGAAACTCACTTCCGGTTCTCGTTGACCATCTTCTTGCCGATAGAAAGAGCTTTAGCGTAGTCGGGCACACCATATCCATAGATGTTGTCGGGCCATTGCCACCTGTCAGCCGATTGCCTTACTACGCTGATTATTTGTTTCGCGTTAAGTTCAGGAAGAGCTTGCCATAAGCAAGCTGTCATTCCGCAAACTATTGGCGAGGCAAAAGAAGTGCCGCTGTTAGTGGTTGTCATGCCAGAGGCATCTATGACATAAACGCTTTTCCCAGGTCCGCATACGTCCGGTTTAACCCTTCCGTCTTGTGAAGGTCCAATGCTTGAGAATGTGGTACTCTTCTTGCGGAAATCTATCGCTCCAATAGTCAATATGTCGTCCGCGTCTGCGGGTACGTTTATTTTATGCCACGTTGAGCTTCCCTCGTTTCCTGCCGAATTGCATAAGACTATGCCTTTCTGGGCGAGCATCGACGCCGTTTGGCTTATATATGCGGTGTGGCCATTTAGGTCGCGCAGATGTGGGCCAATGGAGTCTCCATCCCAATGCGAGTATCCCAAGGAAGAGTTTATGAGGTCTGCGCCTATGGAGTCGGCAAACTCAACGGCCGTGGTCCAGGAGTCTTCCTCGGCGCGAGTTTCCGTGTCGGTGTCCTCGCTGCGTATCAAGGCGTAATCGGCTTCTGGCGCTGTCCCAATGAAAACGTTACGTTTATTTGCAGCCATTACTGAAAGCACCATTGTGCCGTGATAATGCTCGGTGAAGATGCTGCTGGCACGTCTTGGCGCGAAGTCGGCTGTTGATTTTATGTTGGCGTTCAGCGCGCCGATTTTGTCAGCGTTGCGGAAACCGGCATCTATGATGGCTATTAGCATACCTTTTCCCTTGAAGCCAGCGGCATGCAGTCCTGTGCCGTTTATCAGGTTTATCTGCCTAAATCCGTCACCGTATTCTGATGAAGTCGTAGAATCAATAGGTGAGAGCTTACCCACCTTTTCAGGAGGTAAAACCACCAATGAGTCAGGCGACTTGTAGAGCCGTAGGCAACTCTTGACGCATGGCAGGCCTTTAACGACCCTTGCCACGTCGTCTGTCGTAGACGCTACCGTGATGGTGTTATGCCAACGACTCGTGCCCATTATGGTCAAGCCTTTTGCCTTTATTTCGTTTATATATGTAGGTGATACAGGCAGGTCTGTTGAGTCAATGGCTATGTCTTGTCTTTTTCTCCGGTTTATTGCCCTTTCGGAAAGATAATTCTCCGGATGCTCTATTGAGTATGGCGAATGTGTCTTATCGTTGAGATAAAGACGATAGATGTATGTCTTTTTCAATGGTATTGTTCGCCACGTGTACCCTTTAGCGCAAGCGGTAGTGGCTTTGGCGACAAGCAGTGATAATATACAAAGAAATATAAATGGTCGTCTCATTGGAATATAGATCCGAAATAAAAAAACTTGATGTGAGCTAAATGGGGAACAGTTCTGTTGTCTATTGAATTGTTGCGATAAAGTCCTTTATGGCTTCACACCTCTCCATAGCAGGCTGGTAGCCCATGGCAGCGGCTTTTTGCCATAGTTTCACGGCCTTGACAGCATCCTCTACGACGCCAGTTCCTCTCCAGCAGCACCAACCATATTGATATATGCCTTCAGCGTCGCCATATTTCTCGGCATATTTCAAGACCCTGCATGCGTCCTCATAGTTATGTATCTTCAACAGGTGCTTGGCCCGTTCCATAGCCTGTGCAAAAGTCTCGTCGGCCCCATTGTCCGAGAAACCAAAGAATGTGCGCCAATGGTTTTTCATTTGTGGTATTATTTGAAAAATATTGGCGAGACTATATCACTTCGAAATAGTCTCGCCTTAGAAAATATAATATGCGGATGTGTAAGTTTAGCGATGTGCCTTAATGGCTATTAATATTCGCTCGCGCTGTCATCGCTAATCTCCTCAGCCTCGTAGTTAAGGTCATCGGGATTTGTCTCGTATGTTGTGCGATAGCTTTCCTCCGTCAGCTTGTCGTCATCGAAAGCGTCATCGTCGTCATCGTCGTCGTCATCGCTGAGCCTTTCGGTTATTTCGTCGTCTTTTGCCTCATCATCGTCAAAGTCGGTTTTGGTCATGCTTGGTTCATCCAAATCCTTTTTCGGCTCGTCCTTTGGCTTCTCCTTTATGAATATGGCCTCGGTCCATGATCCTTTCGCGATCTCCAGCACTTCGTATCCGTCGTTGACCTTCTTGTCGTATAATCCACCGGCCTTGTGCAAGCGGTCGGCAGGCAGCGTAGTGGTGGAGATGTCAAACGCGCTCTCGATGATGTCCTGTATGCTTTGTGGCAAGCTTTCCCATCCGCCTCCGAAGTTTCTCTCCAATACCTCTACAAGCTTTGTCGCCGAGATGTGGCCGACGTTCTCGTAGGTAAGGTCGGTGACACGCTTTATTGCGCGTTTCTTGATGGCAATCTTGTGTGAGTTTTTGTCGTCAAAAGAGATGGTGCCAACCTTGAAACCGCGCTGCTCAAGCTTGTCAATTACCACAGGCTTGTCGATCTTTACGTCTTCAATCTCGAATGCGGTCTTTATGATGTCTTTGAAATGGCGCAGGTTCTCCTTGAAGTCGGCGTCCTTTTCTGCGGCTTCCCACATTCGTATGACGTCGTTCTCCTGAATGTCCCATACATTGCTCTTGTTCAATGTTTTAATTGAAATAGCCTTTTTATCTTTCATGCTTCTTTTCCGTTTAGTGTGTACAAAATTAGTAATAAATCCCAAATATCTATATAATTCAATGAAAATAATTACTTTGACTATATGCAATTATGTGATTAATTTCTTAATTTTGCAATACTGTAAAAATAAACGCACACATCTATGCATGAGAGTGACTCTATAGTGATTATCCCCACTTATAATGAGAAGGAGAACATGGAGAATATTATCAGGGCCGTGTTCTCCCTTGACAAGTGTTTCCACATCTTGGTGATAGACGATGGCAGTCCAGATGGCACAGCCATGATAGTCAAGAAGTTGCAAGACAAAGAGTTTGGTGATCGCCTTTTCCTCATCGAACGCCAAGGCAAGCAAGGGCTTGGCACAGCCTATATCGCCGGTTTCAAGTGGGCTTTGCAGCATCAATATGAATATGTGTTTGAGATGGATGCCGATTTTAGCCATAACCCCAACGACCTTCCTCGCTTGTATGCCGCTTGTCACGACGACGGAGCCGACGTGGCTGTCGGTTCGCGTTATGTCACGGGTGTCAACGTCGTCAATTGGCCCATGGGCAGAGTGCTCATGAGCTATTTCGCCTCACAGTATGTCAGGTTTGTTACAGGCATATCCGTCCACGACACCACAGCCGGATTTGTTTGTTATCGTCGTCGTGTCTTGAAGACCATTGACCTCGACAAGATTCGTTTCAAGGGTTATGCGTTCCAGATAGAGATGAAGTACACCGCCTATAGGATAGGTTTCAAGATAAAGGAGGTGTCGGTGGTCTTCGTCAACCGCAGGGAGGGCACCAGCAAGATGAGCGGTGGCATATTTTCCGAGGCCCTCTTTGGCGTCATGCGCTTGAGACTTGACGGATGGTTCAAGAAATATCCAAAGCCCGTGGAATGAAATTCGACGAATTAGTGGATTTGTATGGTCGCTTGCCTCAGGCTGGCGCCCTGTTGAAGACCTTGAAGGACCAAGCCGTGCGCAATGTGGTCCTTGAAGGTCTTGTTGGTTCTTCTGTTTCCGTTCTCTTTTCCTCTTTGGCCAAGCGAATAGGCCGCACGGTGGTCTTCATCCTTGACGATGCCGACGAGGCGGGGTATTTCTACAACGACTTGTCGGTGCCTAAGGCTTTTTATTTCCCGTCAGCTTACAGGAGAGCCGTGAAATACGGGCAACGAGACGCGGCAAACGAAATATCACGAACCGAGACCTTGGCGGCCATGGCCAATCAAGGTGGCGAGCCTTTGATGATTGTGACAAGTCCGCAAGCCGTGGCAGAGCTGGTCGTGTCGCAGCGACATCTGGACGAGCGCAGGATAACCTTGAAAACCTCGCAGACAATAGACATAACCCAGCTTAGTCACCGTTTGCGCGACTTGGGCTTCACCGAGGTGGATTATGTCTATGAACCCGGACAATTCGCCATGCGCGGAAGCATCTTGGATGTTTATTCCTATAGTTGCGAATTGCCTTACCGCATAGATTTCTTCGGTGATGAGATAGATACCATCCGCACGTTCTCTGTTGAAGACCAATTGTCGTTGGACAGAAAATCGCAAGTGGAAATCGTGCCGGAGCTGGCATCGCAGGAAACGGAAAAAGTGCCATTCCTTAGTTTCTTGCCCGACGATGCCATAATAGTGATGAAGGACAAGCGTTTCGTGTTGGACATCATACAGCGCACGTTCAACGATGGCTTCTCGTCGCAGGCTATGACAGAGAGGATGAACGGCGCCACGGAGCTTGAACAAGAGCAGATTCGCATGGACATGAGCCGTGAGAACGTGCTATGCAAGCCAACGGTTTTCGCCGAGGAGCTGGCTCGTTTCCAAACAGTCACTCTCGCAAAGGACGTTAACGCTGATAAGGCATGTGCCAACGCCACGATAACGTTTCATACAAAGCCACAACCCCTTTTCCATAAGAACTTCGATTATTTGAGGCAATCGTTTGAGGACGCGCTTCTTCAAGGTTACCATATATACATTCTCGCCGATAGCGACAAGCAGCAGCAACGCCTGCGCGACATCCTTAACGACATGTCAGCGGATGACGCGTCCGACAAGCTTGGAGACCATCTCGTGGCTGTCAACAGGACTGTTCACGCAGGCTTCATGGACAGCGACTTGAAGGCGTGCGTCTTTACCGACCACCAGATATTTGACCGCTACCATAAGTTCAACCTTTCGTCAGACAAGGCCCGCTCTGGCAAGATGGCGCTCACGATGAAGGAGCTTCAAGAGATGCAACCTGGCGATTTCCTCGTGCATGTCGACTTGGGCATAGGCAAGTTTGGCGGCTTGATAAAGGTGCCAAGCCCGCAGGGTGGCTACCAGGAGGTGATTCGCATCATCTACCAAAACAACGACAAGGTTGACGTGTCCATCCACTCACTGTATAAAATCTCTAAATACAGGGCTGCCGACAGTGGTGAGCCACCTCGCCTTTCCACTTTGGGCACAGGGGCGTGGGATAGGCTCAAGGAACGGACAAAGAAGAAAATCAAGGACATTGCCCGTGACCTTATTCGCCTTTACGCCAAGCGCCGTCATGAGAAGGGCTTCGCGTTTTCGCCAGACAATTTCATGCAGCATGAGCTTGAGGCGAGTTTCCTCTATGAAGACACGCCCGACCAGCTGAAGGCTACGCAAGACATCAAGGCCGACATGGAACGTGCCGTGCCCATGGATCGTCTTGTCTGCGGTGACGTGGGCTTCGGAAAGACCGAGCTCGCCGTGCGTGCCGCTTTCAAGGCGGCTTGCGACAGCAAGCAAACGGCCGTGCTTGTGCCGACTACGGTATTGGCCTATCAGCACTACCAAACGTTCAAGAAGCGGTTGCGCGACTTCCCTGTCAACGTGGACTATCTCTCGCGCGCTCGTACGGCAAAACAGGCCAAGCAGGTGACGGATGGATTGGAGTCGGGAAGGGTCGACATAGTGATAGGCACCCATAAGCTGATTGGCAAGTCGGTGAAGTGGCACGACTTGGGATTGCTCATCATCGACGAGGAGCAGAAGTTTGGCGTTTCCACTAAGGAGAAACTGCGCAAGCTCAAGACGAATGTCGACACGCTCACGATGTCGGCGACGCCCATTCCGCGCACATTGCAATTCTCGCTTATGGGAGCTCGCGACATGAGCATAATGCGCACTCCGCCACCCAACCGTTACCCAATTCATACCGAGCTTTGCACATTCTCGCATGAGGTGATAGCCGATGCCATCAACTTTGAGATGAGCCGTTCTGGGCAAGTGTTTTTCGTCAGCGACCGCATATCAAGTTTGCCACACATAGAGGAGCTTATCCATCAATATGTGCCCGACTGCCGTGTGGCCATCGGCCATGGGCAGATGGCGCCGGAGCAGCTGGAGAAAATCATCATGGGCTTCATCAATTACGATTACGACGTGCTCCTTTCCACGACAATCGTTGAAAACGGTGTCGACATTCCTAACGCCAATACCATTATAGTGAACGACGCGCACCATTTTGGCCTTTCCGACTTGCATCAAATGCGCGGCAGGGTAGGGCGCTCCAATCAAAAGGCGTTCTGCTATCTCATGGCGCCACCTCGCTCTTCGCTCACTCCGGAGGCGCGTCGCAGGCTTGAGGCATTGGAGACATTCTCCGACCTTGGCAGCGGATTCAATCTTGCCATGCAAGACTTGGACATTCGTGGCGCCGGCAATTTGCTTGGCTCTGAGCAAAGCGGGTTCATGGAAGACTTGGGATACGAGACATACCAAAAAATTCTGAACCAAGCCGTTACCGAACTGAAGAACGACGAGTTCCAGGATTTATATGCCGATGACATCAAGGAAGGGCGTGAGGTCTCAGGCGATGAGTTTGTGGAAGATTGCGCGGTGGAGAGCGACTTGCCCATGTTCTTCCCCGACACTTATGTGCCCACGAGCTCTGAGCGAATGTTGCTTTATCGTGAGCTTGACAACATATCCGACGACGACTCCCTTAAAGCCTATCGGCAGCGGATAGTAGACCGCTTCGGTCCTGTGCCACGCGAAGGTGAGGAACTCATGCAGGTGGTCTTGGTTCGCAGGCTTGGCCGGAAACTCGGCTGTGAGAAAATAATGTTGCGCCAGGGCGTAATGTCCATGCAATTCGTTTCAAACCAGTCGTCGCCTTTCTATCAGAGTAAAACGTTTGACCGCATAATAAAATATGTGATGGACAATCCGCGTCGTTGCAATTTCAAGGATAGCAAAGGTCATAGGCTAATCAAGATTAGCAACGTGCCAAGTGTGGCTGAGGCTGTAGTGGTTCTCAAGTCAATGTCGTAAAAACAAGTTAGGGCAAAAGCATAATAATATGTGCTTTTGCTCTAATCCAGCACAGTGTGCCCACGTTGAATTGTAAAATATTATTGTCAAAATTTAACACTTGGAAACCGGTGCAATTAGAGCGGAAAAAGGGTAGTCTTCCGCTCTTTGACAATGCCGACAGTCGGTTTTTTGCCAAAAATGTTTGCCGTTACGGTGCAATCGCGTCGCGATTACACCGTAACGGCGATGCGATTGCACCGTAACGGCATCGCGATTACACCGTAACGGCGACGCGATTGCACCGTAACGG
>ERZ1031897.936-NODE-936-length-10030-cov-8.236591_pt1 | contig 10030 bp, 10 predicted proteins | sample MGYA00517881_ERZ1031897 | MGnify/ENA primary metagenome ERZ1031897 (study PRJEB33719, sample SAMN04261280) | wastewater metagenome | biome: rural village; feature: human; material: feces | host: Homo sapiens | place: El Salvador | collected 2013-01-07 ... | reverse complement strand
CCTGTGAACATTCCTATAATCATATCGGGAAGCATGGCCAATACATAGCCTAGATTCTTGCCGATGTCCCCAAATCCATTAAGGCCTAAGCTCTCAAAGGCATTGCCCCAACCATCTATATTTGGCTTTTGCGCAGTATTCTGTGTTGTACCGTTTGCTTCTGTTCCCATTACGCCGTTTTGCGCATAAGGCCCCGAAGCGTAAGGGGATGCCGTTGGGGTTGCCTGGGGAGAGGAAGTTGGATGCTTACGAATTGATGACTTGCCAGGAGTGTTTATCTGGTCATTGAGCGCAGACATGTTTTTGTCCCATGTTCCCTTTTGGGCATGAGCTGCATTCTTGGAGGATCGTTGCTCTACGGCAACTGCTGCCCTTGCATAGTCATAGGCTCGTTGACTCACTTCCTTCAAGGTCATCCTCTTGCCTCCAAACATCCTTACTTGTTTTTGCTCTCTAGACATTTCCATGGCACAGGCGTAGAAAGAGGATGCCAACGCCCTGTTTTGCTTGCTGCTGTTGCTCAACATCCAAGCAGGAAATTTGCTGTTCCCGTTGAATGGCACACACTGTTTGGAGAGATTGCTCTTGATGGTGGAGAGAAGCTTTTGAGAATTACCCTTGTGTTCCGCCAATAGGGCGTTGCTTTCTTTCTTTATAGTTAAAGATGTGTTTGGAGGTGGCAACTTTATCTTTTTTGCAAGTCCACTATTGATGTTCATCATCAATTCCGTGCCATTCTTTTTATATCTCTTTGCTCCGGCCTGTATCTTTGTGGAAGCATTCTCATCACCAAAGATGGTACGGTTATCCTTCTTCTCTTCATCCTCAGTTCCCCATAGCTTGCCATAAATATGGAGACCTCCTTGGCAAATCTTGTCGGTTAACCACCAACCTGCAGCTTTTTGACTTACCTTTACCACACCCTTGGCTACGGAAGAAGTTGCCTTTCCTACACCTCCTGGGGTGAGTGCTGCATCTATTCCGTAACCAGCAATCGTTCCTGCAGTTTTTGAAACAACGGATGGATTGTAATATTTCTCCGCTTGTTCATCAACCTTTTGCCCAATGGCTCCTTTCTTTAGGCTACCAAAGTTGCCCATACCAAGAATGCTCTCCGAAAAGGCTTTCTTGGCTATGTATGTTGCGGTGTTGGCAGGAACTTGTTCCCTAGCTAATTGTTCTACCATCAATTTTTGAAGGCGATTGGCGCAGTAGTTGTTGGCGTAGTTTTCCAACGCCTTGGAGTCTCTACCGCCATTTTTCGCAACAAGGCTTGTATAGAAAGATGTAACGAAAACGCTGTAGTCTTTCACTATCTTGGGGTCTTTGAACCAACGTTCTGAAGTCCTTGCAGCCAACTCGTCGAGCGACTTCTTGGTAAGTTGCTCTGCATCGTTCAACTTGGTGAACGAATTTGAAGCGGCACCAAAGTTAGGCAGTCTCTGAAGAGATTCATTAAGTTTTATGGCAGCGTTCTTCTGCTCTTGAAGGATTTTCTTTCGCTCCTGAAGAAGAGTGGCTGCCATATACTTGCTATAGTATTGCTGAAGACAATAGTCTATTTGGGATAAATCCTGTAAATTATTACCTTTTGCCATATTGTTTGTTGTTTACATTCCAAGAAGTTGACTGCGTGCCTGACTGATGGCCTTATGATATACCGCCATTTGCTTAGGGTAGAAACGTGACAGCCATTCATCCATGGACATCTCGTCATTGAAGAACTTCATGGCGAGTTGTCTGGTTATCTCGATGGCATTCTCGCCTTTTTCCCTTCCGTTAAACCAAGCTTTTGTCCAACAACGGATTCCTTGGTTGTCATAGTAAACGGAGGCGGTGCGTTCAACATCGTAGCTTTGTATGTCTATCTCAAGGTCTTTCAAAGGATCGGCGGTCAATCCGTCTTCTGAAGCTTGTGAAAGAAGTTTTTTTTTTCATTTTCGTCCCATGTCTCAGGATATATGTTGTGGTTCAGTGCCAGATAGCTGAGAAAATCATGGATAAGGATATCCTGAATTTTCTCGGCTAGGGGAACACTTCTTTCTGATAATCCGAGAGGGTTGGCTACGGATGGTATGCTCTCAAAGAAATAATTCTTGGAGGCTGCCTGGGCAAAGATGTTGCGTAGGGATGCTTCTGCCCTTGGAGCAGGATTGTAAGCCCTGTTCTTTAAGTCGTTCATGTAGCTTGGAAGCCATCTGAGCATGAGCATCAAGATGGAAACATAGTCCTTGTCGAAACTGTTTTTTATGTTTTTTGTTCCCAAGGATTCTTCAGTAGGCTGTTTTTGGATTCCCATGGCGGCGAGTTGCTGGATGTTTGCCCATATCATGGAAAGAAAAACCATCGGGTCAATGTCTTGTCCATTGAATCGTATGCCGACATGAAGGAAATCGCCACTTTTGGCAATTTTGTCACCTGCGGAAACGCTTTCACCATATCCTGTATATGCTTCTGCTAGATGCCCATAAGTAACTTCGTACTTCCCATATTTGGCTACGATGTAATTGTCATGAAGCGCATCGTTTCCTGCGCCAACAATCATACCAGAGGCTACTGCGTACAAATCTCTGTTCTTAATGGCGAAGTCAACACCTAGATGGTTAAATTCCTCGCCTGTCATGGGGTGACGCTGTTTGCCATATCCTAGTGTGGTTGGAAGTTCTTCTTTCTCCTCCAAGGCAAATGGCATCATGTAGCCACTTTCGGATTCGAGGAGCATATCTTTAAAATTTTCTTTCATCTTATCTGTGATTTTTAATAGGTGATTGCTCTCCTGTATCTAATTATAGTCTTCTCATGCGAACAACAGTGTTCTCTTCTTCAACAGGCATCTCTGCTGTCTGAAGAGGTATTTGTTCGGTAACGTTCGCACGTGATTGCTGTTGATGCTGATTTTGGTGTTGAGAAGCTGCCTGTTTTCCGTTTATGTTGTGTAAGGTCATTCCTCCCAGCAACAAACTGGCGGCTTTTCCCATCCAACCAAATCTACCGAACATCATATAGGCAGAAAGCAACAAACTGGCAATGTTCATCTTGCTCACGTTTCCACCGGACACTTGGCTTACCGCATTGTTCATGCCGTTCATCAAGGCATTCATTGAACCACCGCCTTGTTGATTGGTCATCTGCATCTGTGCCATGGATGGATAGGATTGCGCTGTTGGATCGTAATAGCCACCGTTGCCATTGGAAACCATACCGTTGCCTGAAAAGAAATTTCCAGCAAACTGCTTTCCGTCTTGGTACAGGCCGATTGCTTCATTGAAGGTTCCAAATGTGAAGTATACAGCCGCGTGGTGGGCTATTTGCGCCCGGTTCCTGCCCCTCGTCGATGGTGGCTCCTCCTGCTCTTTTGACTGAATCATAGGAACCTTCGCCAAAAAGAACGTTGACTGCTTTCTCCGAGATTGACTTTTCGTTTCCGTAAGCATCCTTTTGTTCGCCGAATGCTAATCTTGATGCTGTGTCAACAAGTCCTTTTTCCTTGGAGTCATCCCCCAGTAACTTTTCTTTCGCAAAAGTTAATGCGCCTTTGTTGTAACCGAAATAGGGGAGGGACACAGCACCTGCTACAAGGGAGGTCTTAGGATGCTTGGCGACGAACTCTGCTGTTCCTTTTACTGCGTGCGCTCCTGTTTTTACCGCACTCTTCACATAAGGGGCTGCTACCTTTGCTCCTGTAAGAATATGTGGGGCAGCGGTCTTGGCTCCTTTTAAGGCTGTTTCCAACAATGTTTTCCAATTTGCCATAATTTTGTGTTTGAAGATTAATATTCTGGATAATTCATCTCGATGATGGCTCTTACCTTGTGGCTCTCTGCCTTTGGCGTTGGCATGATGCCACCATTCACTGCGCTGCATAGCCAGGCTTGTGTGCCTGGGTTCTCCTGTACTTCCGTAGAAGTCCAATACCAACAGTCTGCATCCAAGCTGATAGGTTGTCCTCCGCATCTCTTTATGATGGGATTGATGGTCTTGGCTGCACTTTGCAGCAGTCGTTGCTCTGCCACACTTGGGATGTGGTCGCTTTGTCCATACTTGTGGAAGCTCATCATCCTCATGGCTATCGGTGAGCCATGGCCTGATTCATTGTCGTAGCTTTGATACATGGCAACGGTGTTGGCGAAGCCATCGAACTTGGTGATGTCACCGCTCGTTCCGTTCTCCATTCCTATGGAGTCACAGAACATGCCGCTTGTTTCCTCTAGGTTCACTGCCAGTACAGGATGGTCTTCCGTCTTTTCTGCAAAGACTACTCCCACGGCCTTGCGCTTGCTTTGGTTGAAATAGGTTGCCGTGTCCATGCAGGTATGGTCATCGCAAAGAACATATCCTATATGCAAGTCTGGGTCGTATGGCTCATGATTATCGCAGGAGGTCATGAAGGATGCCATCATAAGCATCCCCATGACAAAAGTTGTTATCTTTGTTTTCATTTTACACCTTATTATATTATAGGGGAACTTTCACGCCAAAGGATGCGCCTGTTCTGAACGTGTCCTTTCCTCTGATTACTACATCTTCCTTCACCTGGAAGAACAGGCTCCAACCGTTGTAGAGGTTGTAGGTGTGCTCGTAACCTACATGTCCTGCGGTTATCACTTTGTCCAGGTCGCTGCCGCAGCTAACGCCTATTCTTACACTTCCGTGGTGGTTCCTGCCTCTCGTAACGCATGGCTTGTAGGCTGCACCAACCGTCCATGTGTTGTAATTGTGCCAGAATGAATCGCTTGTGACATGTCCTGCCTCCTCGTCTTTCTTGTATTTCAAATAGGCTGTGGCGAAGTATTCCCAGGCGTTGTGATACTCGGTTTCGTGCTCGTAGGCGAGGGTGGCCTCTACTCCTTGCGGATAGCTGCCGCCAACGCCTACCATGATATGGTTGCCGTGACTCTGAGCGAATGCGCTTGCTGTCAGTAGTATGGCGAATATCGTTGAAAGTATTCTTCTCATATCTGTCTTTTTATTGTTCACGTAAAAGAAGGGTGTCGAAGGCATCGGCGGCCAACACATCCTCGTAATCGAGGTTCATGGAGATTGTTCTTCCGGAAATCTGCTTTTCGCTGAGTTCGATGGATAGTACCTTGTCGTTAGGAAAAGTCATTTTCTTCAGGACAATGATGTTTCTGTAGCCTTTCTTGAATCTTACGGAACGATCCAATACCAGGGCTGGCTTCAGCTCGATGGTCTGCACATTGGTGGCTTTCTGCTGCTTCTTGTCCTGCAGCTTTACCCTTAGCTCGTCGATATCAAACGGAAGGTTGGTCTTGTTGTCCACGGAGAAGTCTATGAAGAAGTATTCTCCTACCACATAGATGTTGTTCAGACGCATGGTCATCTTGTTCTGGGTGGTGAATGTGCTTCTATATCGGGCAGGGGAGTTCCACACCTTCATGGCGTAACTCACCATGTCCACCGTTGACATGCTAACGTCCGGGTTATGGAAGGCGTTGCGCTCCACAAGTTCCACTTCCTTGTCTGTCACCGCCTCTTCCAACTTGCTTGTGTATATCAAGGCATATTGCACTCGATAGCGTTCTGTGATGATGGTAACAACTCCCATCACCTCGCCGTCCTTGTGGTTGCCAGTCTTTGGCTTCAAGCGGATGACATTTTCCAATGGCTTGTCGCCAGCGATGCTGTCTGTGGATATATCTACCAAGCGAATAGGCTCTGATGCCGTGATGATGGATGAAACATTCTCGTTGATAGTGAGCTGCTCCATATCGTTATATCCTTTCTGAGCGAATGCTCCAAGTGTGGCTCCTAAGCACACCGCAAGGAGTGATAGGAACTTCTTTCTTATTTCTTTCATTTCTATCTGATTAATAATTGTTTCTATTTCTGTTGCTTCTTTCCTTCTGACTGCCGTCAACAAGGTAAACTCGTGTGCCGTACTTCAGGCGGACACGGTTCTTCTTGGCTGCTGTTCCCAAGGCGTTCATCACTCGTTGTGAGGCATTTTGCGCTGCTTGGGTCGCCCATCCCTTGATGCCGCTGCTGCTGGTCGTGGTGTTGTCCATGATGTTGCCGCCTTGCATGGCACTGCTTGCGACTTCCTTGGTGGTTTCCCTGAAACTGCTCAGAGGTACATACAGGCCTTGCATGCCGTCCGTGTCATAGATGGATAGGCTTACCTTGATGATGTCATCGTCATAGAAGATGCTTTCTACCTTTCCTTGGACTCTTTGCTTGCCGAAGCCACTCATGGTGGCATATAGGTAGGTGCCTTTCTTGATGGTCTCGTCGCCTATCTCTATGTCATCCAACAGGCGGAGACGGACCCTGCTGCCGTCAACGGCCTTTACGTTCTCGTCGATGATGGCCATGATGAGCTTGTCTTTTTCCTTGTCCTTGCCTACGGTGTTGAAGTAGTCGGAGACTTCCTTGGTCTTCTTTGTCACCTTTTCTGGTTGCTCTCCATCTTGCTGTACGCCTCCTTGGTACTGATGGTTGCCGTTAGCGGTATTTGGAGCGTTGTAAGAATTGTCGGTGTCATTGTTCATGGCTCCAGGAATACCGCTGTTCGTGGTGTTTCCTGTTGTGGTTGAAGAGGAAAGGGAAGAGGACGAGTTTTCTTCATTGTCTGCCAGATAGTTGTCGCCACCTCCCAGGTTGCGGTTCATTTCTTCCCAGTTGCGTTGGCGACGGCGACGTTGCGCCTTGGCTATCTCGGAGCTGCTTATCGGGTCAACAAAGTCGTCATTGTTGGATTGGCTGCGATTTTGTCTCACTCGCTCTTGCATCTCTTGGAGCTTGCGCTTCTCCTCGGCTTGCTGTTGCTTGACCTTCTTGGCTTCCTCTTCGTTATACTTTGACTCGTAATCCTGTTTCTTGTTTACGGAGTCGTTGTCGTTCTCTACGTTTTGGACTCCCGAAAGGTCGGAAATCTTTCCGTATTCCCTTTGGGTGTTGTCCATTTTGTCGCCTAGGACGCTGTCGGTGTAGGCTTCCGGTAACTCGCTCGACAAATAGTCGGTGGTCTTCAGCTTGCTGTTGCCTGGCCCTGATGTTTCGACGTTGAATGTGTCTATCAAGAAGTAGCCTGTGAACAACAGCGGTATGTATATGATGGCTGGTATCATATACTTGGGCTGCTTGAAGTTGATTTTCTTTATATCCATCTTTATTGTGCTTTGTGTGAATTACGTTGCTCCTGAAGGGCTTTCTCTACTCGCTCCACTGCCGTGTGGCGTTTTTGCTCCTTGCTCGCATTGTAATATCTTATCATGTTGATGACATTCCAGGCGAACAGGGAGATTACCAAGCCGAACACGATGCCCAGAAAGGCCTTTCTGTGGTCGTTTGCCCATTCTTGGATTTTCAAAAACAGTATGTTAAGCTTGGTCTTCTCAGCGAACTTTTGCCCTGCTCTCACCTCTCGCTCGTATTGCTCTCGATACTGGGGATCGTTCTTGTCGGGCATCTTCTCGCCCATGAGTACTTTCTTTATGTCCATTGTTGCTTGATTTAATAGTCTGACTTCTTGGTTTCCTCCAAGTCTTGGTTCTTCAGTGTTCGCCAGTTGGTGATGAGGATTCCGTGAGGGTTGTTCTCTGTTCTCGGCACTCTTCTGAGCTTGCCGGCGGTTACCAGCTGACGCATCAGAATGCTTGTCCTTCGCTCGATGCGCTGTCTGCCGTAGTAGGTGAAGGTGAGGGAATCGGTGTTGAGCTTGATGCTGTCACAATAGATACTGCAGATGGTGCTCGTACCTATTATATTATTATAGAAGCCTTTTTCCTTCAGGGCATTGTACTGGGCTAGTCCTGTCTCGTCCACCAGATACATGGCTTTCTTCATGGTGTATTGGATATACTTGTCATCAGGTGCCAACGTGAAGAAGAACTGATGGAACATCTCGATGTCGCTCTTGGCTTCCACATCGAAGGTTTCTTCTTGGGTGGTCTGCTTCACCAGGATAGGAACGGTTCCGTCCAATACGTAAACTTTCTTGTGGGCTTCGTCCACCATGCCCTTGGCGATGATGATGCTGCCTAGGCTCACAATGACGCAGCCTACCAGAAATAGGCTGCTCACTATCATTACGAGCTTGATTTTATTCTCTACATTCTTTAATACTGCCATATTGTTGTATTTTTATCTATTCTTTATATTCTCATCACTGAAGCCGCACTTGCCTTCACAGAGGATGCTACTCCCTCGCCGAAGTTTCGGGTGGAGAATGCGGTGTCGCCCTCTGGTATCATCCACGCTGCCAAGTCTGGAACTAGGTTCAAGCACTTCAAGGCTACTACGGATGCTGCCAACAGGTAGCCGCAGGTCATGAAGGCGTTCTGGATGTAGGCGGCCATGGCTCCCTCGCCTTGGGTGATGGCGGTAAGGTTCTCTACTTGTACACTCAATACTATATCGAATAGCAATAAGACATAGAAACCGACGAAGTACAACATCGCTCCGTAGAAGTGTACCGTGAGATACCTCGTTATCCACTTAGCCCAGGCTCCTTCCCATTTCGGAAGGACGCTGAAAGCCCATTGAATCGGTCCGAATATCGTGAGCATTCCTAATAATATCTGCTGACAGAAGATCGTGCTCCACCAACCGATGCGGTAGATGACCAAGGCAAAGAACATGACAACTTTGTCCAGACCTATCATTAAACCTGCAAAGGTGGACTTTTGTGCAGCTTTCGAAACTTGTTTTTGCCCTTCGGTTGTAGCTTTGGTTCCTGTAGCGTCAGCACTAGCGGAAGCAGCAGCTTCCGTTTTCGTTCCATTTGCTGCCACATCAATATCTGCCTGCAAACTACCAGCAATAGAATCTCGTGCTTGGATAAGAGGCATAAGTTCATTGTATTTATCACTTACTTGTGTAGCTTCGGCTTCATATAAGTCATGTGTGTAGCTGCCTATGCAATTAGGAATGTAAGCCAAAGCGTCAAGGATGCAAGCGTTGCTGGCACCTTTGAATCCACTCATACTTGGTGGGTACCAAAAGCACATCACGATGGCAATGCCTAACACCTTCATTATCTTGAAGACATCTATAGGCTCATTCTTCACCATCATCTTGTAGGCCATGCCTCCAGCCACGATGATAGAGAACAATGCTCCCAAAGCCATGCTCATCTGCAAAATCCACCAAAAAGGACCTTGCGAACCGATAAAATCGCTGTTGCATAAAAACTCGTTTGTTTGAAAAACGACATTGTCTATGTCTTCCTCAAACAAATCAACACCTATGGTTTGCGAGAGGTCGCTAACCATGTCTTTTATTCCATCCATCGTACCACTACCGGATGAAGCATCTAAGAATAATGTACTAAATGCCATTTTTATATCAATTTTAAAATTTTCGCACAAAAGTAGTGGAAAATTACAAAAAAGGCTATCTAAACACGATATACCTTTTTATTTAACATATTCTTTTTCTAAGGATTATCGTGTAAATGATTATAAATGAGGCTGCTCACCCCCTTTAACCCCTCGGTGTTAATGCAAGGGTATAGATTATTGAGGTAGATATACAACAAAGCCCCTTGCAAATGCAAGAGGCTGTTGATTATTTGAATAAAGAATCTATTTCTTCGCTGCTTTTTGTTTTATTGAGGAGTTCTTGTCTTGCTGTTTCTAAATTTAGAGCATCTTTGAGGCTTTGTAACTCTTTCGATGAATAAAACTGAAATATTACGAGATTTTCAGTGACTTGTTCTTTTATAGGATATGAAGTTAATGCTCCTTGGTTATAACCTTTCACCCTTTCAAATGCCATTCCGTTCCATCCGAAAAATACACTACATTGTCCATCTTTGCTAACTTCGAAGTAGGGAGTGCATTTCCTTATATATGGAACCTCTGTTGGTTGATAATACTTTATGTTGTTTCGGTAAAGGGTTAAAAACAAAATAGGAACGTAGCTAAAGGTTGCAATTTCTTTTTTATAGTTAACAACCTTGTTGTTTTTTGCTATGGCGCTCCATTCATCATATTTTGTTTGAAGTGTATCTATTAGATTTTTGAAATCATTTATTCTTTGTTCTGGAGTTTTATATTTATGATACATG
>ERZ1031897.933-NODE-933-length-10047-cov-3.293535_pt1 | contig 10047 bp, 8 predicted proteins | sample MGYA00517881_ERZ1031897 | MGnify/ENA primary metagenome ERZ1031897 (study PRJEB33719, sample SAMN04261280) | wastewater metagenome | biome: rural village; feature: human; material: feces | host: Homo sapiens | place: El Salvador | collected 2013-01-07 ... | reverse complement strand
ACGCACCCTATGTATAATAAGTCAGTGTGTGAATCAACACATCGTAGGAGACTTGTGTTTTCTACGCAACATATTGCATAGGAGTCGCTATGTTAGTAAGTTTATCTGATGTATTAACATCCGAAGGCAAGGTAGAGACTGTTGCCATTCCGCTTGAGATGACAAGCTTTAAGAGCCGCCAGGGAGATTTCTCTATTACGGAGAAGACACCCATTCATCTTACTTTTACCAACATCGGTGTGAACAAGGCAAAAGTAACCGGCACTGCAGAGCTTACCTTTGACACGAAATGTGACAGGTGCCTTACTGAAGTACCTACAGCAATGAAGCTTAAGTTTGACAGAATCGTTTATTCTCCGGAAGCGGAAGTAAGTGAGGAAGAAGATACCGAGCAGAGCTTTATGGATGGATGGCAGCTGGATGTAGAGGCTTTTGTGTACGATGAAATTCTGGTGAATTGGCCGGCAAAGATCCTGTGTAAGGAAGACTGCAAGGGTATCTGACCTGTATGTGGTCAGAACAGGAATCTGAAGGAATGTGGTTGCGATACTTTCGTACCGGATCCTCGTATGGCAGCAATCCAAGATATCTTCAACGCGAATAAGGAGGTGTAACGATGTCTATTTGTCCTAAGAATAAATCTTCCAAAGGTAGAAGAGATAAGAGAAGAGCAAACTGGAAAATGAGCGCTCCTACATTGGTAAAGTGCAGCAAATGTGGTGCACTGATGATGCCTCACAGAGTTTGCAAGGCTTGTGGTTCTTACAATAAGAAGCAGGTCGTAAGCGTTGATTAATTGATAAATCAATGAAGCGAAATTAAGTGAAAAGAAAAGAGGAGATTCCGAAAGGAGTCTCCTTTTGCTTTCACAAAAAAATCACTTGCTTTTTATATACGCCTTTAGTATAGTAAGAATGAATCTGACATCATCAAACTGTTTGGTGCGATCCACGGAGCGGTTTGATGATGAGCGGATAAACATAAACAGGTAAAGGAACGACGAAATGGCAGAATATGTAAATGTTGCTGTAGACGCAATGGGTGGCGATAATGCTCCGGCAGAGATCGTAAAAGGTGCTGTGGAAGCTGTCAACGCAGATAAGCGCGTCAAAGTATTCCTGGTAGGCAAGGAGCCTGTGATCCGTGAGGAATTAAAGGCGTACAGCTATGATGCAGAGCAGTTGGAAGTCGTACATGCTGAAGAAGTCATTGAGACGGCAGAACCTCCGGTCATGGCAATCCGTCGGAAGAAGGATTCCTCCATTGTCAAAGCCATGTATATGGTGAAGAACGGCGAATGCGATGCATTTGTATCTGCGGGAAGTACCGGTGCGGTACTGGTAGGTGGACAGGTGATCGTAGGTCGTATCCGCGGTGTGGAGAGACCGCCATTAGCTCCCCTGATTCCAACAGAGAAGGGCGTAAGCCTTTTATTAGACTGTGGAGCCAACGTAGATGCGAGACCTTCCATGCTAGTCCAATTTGCCAAGATGGGCAGTGTCTATATGGAAAGCGTTATGGGAGTAAAGAATCCGAGAGTCGGTATTGTGAATATCGGCGCCGAGGAGGAGAAGGGCAACGCGCTGGTAAAAGAAACCTTCCCGCTTCTTAAGAATTGCCCGGAGATCAATTTCATCGGCAGCGTGGAAGCAAGAGACATTCCGGCAGGTGCGGCAGATGTCATTGTCTGTGAAGCGTTTGTGGGCAATGTGATATTGAAGATGTATGAGGGCGTAAGCTCCGCACTTCTGCATCAGGTGAAGCAGGGGATGATGTCCACGCTTCGCAGTAAAATGGGTGCACTGCTTGTAAAACCGGCACTCAAGACTACATTAAAGAGTTTTGATACTTCCCAGTATGGTGGTGCTCCGCTACTCGGACTGAACGGTCTGGTAGTGAAGACTCACGGAAGCAGCAAGGCAGTGGAAGTGAAGAATTCTATTTTGCAGTGTATTGCTTTTAAGGAAGAGAAGATCAACGAGAAGATCAAAGAACAGATCAGCCTGGAAGATAAGGCTGCAGAGAATAATTAATCAAGAGAAATATTTGGGAAAGAAGGAACTGTTATGGAATTTGAAAAGTTGAAGAAAATCATTGCTGAGGTATTAAACGTAGATCCCGATGAGATCACCATGGAGACCACATTCCAGGATGACCTGGGTGCTGATTCCCTCGATGTATACCAGATCATCATGGGCATCGAGGAAGAGTTCGATATCGAGATCCCTGCTGAGACCGCAGAGCAGGTTACTACAGTAGAAGACGCTGTAGAGATGATCAAGAACGCAGTGAACTAGTAAAGCTACGAGCCATGCAAAGACAAAACAGGAACTGTGACCGAGAGCTTGCTCACAAGGCACTGTTCCTGTTTTTCAGTTTATATGATGATGTCTAACTTCCGTAGCCCCAATCAAGGTAAGAAACGCGACACGCTCTCGCTCTGTCGCAGAGCGTAGCGGTACATAAGCGAGGATAATACCCTCGCTAAGTACCGACGTCTGCTTACGGTCTGCTTATTCTTATCTTGATTGTGACTACTGGGTTTGAACTATTAGCATTTGTGAGGACAAGAAAATGTTGGATGGTTATACAATGGACGTGCTGGAACAGCGCATCGGCTATTGCTTTCACAACAAAGCATTGCTGAAGCAGGCTCTGACCCACAGCTCCTATACCAATGAACAAAAGATCAACAAAACAGAGAACTACGAACGTATCGAATTCTTAGGAGATGCCGTACTGGAGTTGGTATCCAGTGACTTCCTGTTTCGGGAACACCCGGATGTTCCCGAGGGCGAGCTGACCAAGATGCGTGCCTCCATGGTGTGCGAGCCTTCCCTGGCATTCTGTGCCAGAGACCTGGAGCTGGGACAGTTTATGCTTTTGGGAAAAGGCGAAGAGAACACCGGCGGCAGACGCAGAGACAGCATCACCTCTGACGGTATGGAAGCTATGATCGGTGCCATTTATCTGGATGGTGGCATGCAGCCGGCCAAGGCTTTTATTGACCGCTTTATTCTGTCGGACTTAGAGGACAAGCGTCTCTTCTACGACAGCAAGAGTAATCTCCAGGAACTGATTCAGGGGAAACTCAAAAAAGAGTTCGAGTACCGGCTGTTAGAGGAGAGCGGACCGGAACACGACAAGACCTTCGTGGTAGAGATCGACATGGAGGGAGAATGCCTGGGCCGTGGGCAGGGAAGAACAAAAAAAGCGGCAGAACAGCAGGCAGCTTATGAGGCGCTTCTGCTATTGAGGGATAGAGGATATGTATTTAAAAAGTATTGAGATCCACGGGTTCAAATCATTTGCCAATAAGATCGTATTTCAGTTCCACAACGGAATCACCGGTATCGTAGGACCTAACGGCAGCGGTAAGAGTAACGTTGCGGACGCGGTAAGATGGGTGCTGGGAGAACAACGCATCAAGCAGTTGCGTGGTGCCAGCATGCAGGATGTTATTTTCTCGGGAACAGAGACCAGAAAACCGTTGAGCTACGCCTATGTTGCCATTACTCTGGACAACAGCGATCACCAGCTGGCGATCGACTATGACGAAGTTACAGTGGCGAGACGGATCTACCGTTCCGGAGAAAGTGAATATCTGATCAATGGTACTCCCTGCAGATTAAAGGATGTCAATGAGCTGTTCTATGATACCGGTATCGGCAAGGAGGGCTATTCCATTATCGGACAGGGCCAGATCGACAAGATCTTAAGCGGTAAACCCGAGGAACGGCGTGAACTGTTCGACGAGGCCGCCGGAATCGTGAAATTCAAGCGCAGAAAAGCAGCGGCCCAGACGAAGCTGGAGAACGAAAAACAGAATCTGGTGCGTGTGAATGATATTTTATCGGAGCTGGAAAAACAGGTAGGACCTCTGGAGAAGCAGTCCGAGGTGGCAAAGGTCTATCTGAGGAAAAAGGAAGAGTTGAAATCCCTAGATATCAACGTGTTCTTATTGGAAAATAAGAGACTGAGAGAACAGCTTGCTTCCGCAGAAGAAAAATACAATCTGGCAAGCACGGAACTTGGTGAGACCGGTGAAAAATATGAGGGTATCAAGGAAGAATACGAACGGATCCAGCAGGAGATTGAAAGTCTGGATGTCGCTATCGAAGCCGCCAGGGAACAACTGACGGATACCGGTCTGATGCGCGGTAAGTTAGAGGGTGAGATCAATGTCTTAAAGGAGCAGATCAATTCCGCCCACGGCAGTGAGAACCATCTGAACAACCGTAAGGCAGCCCTGGAAGAGGAGATTGCCGGCAAAGAGCAGGAAAAGCAGGATATCTTAACCGATAAAAAGGATACCGATACCCAGGTGCAGGAGATTGCAGAAGCTGCGGCGAAAGCAAAGGCTGATCTGGAAGCCATCCAGAATAAGATCACTGAGCTCAACAATAATATCGAAGCCGGGAAAAATACCATTATTGGAGAACTGAACCAGAGAGCTACCATTAAATCCAAGATGGGCCGCTTCGATACCATGATGGAGCAGATCAATATCCGCAAGGCAGAGTTAAATTCCAGACTGTTACGTGCCAAATCCGATGAGGCAGCCAGAGAAGAAACGGTGAAGAAGCTGGAAGAGACTTTTGAGACCGTGACTGAGGAACTGCGTCAGATGACGGAACAGGAAGCGGCATCCGAACTGGAGCTTGGCAATATCCGTGAGAATCTTACCGGACTGGATGCGAAGCTGCGGGAGACACAGAACCGTTTTCATCAGGAACAGTCTAAGTTAGAAGCCCTGACCAATATTACCGAGCGCTATGATGGTTACGGCGGCAGCGTCAAAAAAGTCATGGAGCAGAAGGAAAAAGAAAAGGGCATCATTGGTGTCGTAGCGGACATCATTCAGGTGGAGGCAAAATATGAGACCGCCATCGAGACTGCGCTGGGCGGCAATATCCAGAATATCGTAACGGATAACGAAGAGACCGCCAAGCATATGATCGGCTTCTTAAAGCAGAACCGTCTCGGAAGAGCCACATTCCTGCCTCTGACCAGTATTACCAAGCCCCAGGAATTCAAGAATCCGGAGGCACTTAAGGAAAAAGGTGTCATCGGCATGGCAGACGAACTGGTAGGCACAGAAGAAGAATACCGCAATGTGGCGAAGGCTATGCTGGGACGTATCGTTGTGGTAGACAATGTGGACAATGCCGTGAAGATCGCAAGAAAATTCGATTACGGCATCCGCATGGTCACCCTGGAAGGCGAACTTTTAGTTCCCGGTGGTGCCATCAGCGGCGGTGCTTTTAAAAACAACAGCAATCTCCTGGGAAGACGTCGTGAGATGGACGAACTGGAGAAAAAGGTGAAAAAGCTCTCTGAGGATATCAAAACCTACAATCAGAAGATTGAAGACACCAAGAGTAAGAGAAATAAACTTCGTATGGATCTGGAAGCACTGAAGACCGAGATGCAGCGCAAGTCCATTGAGCAGAATACCGCAAGATTGAACATCTCCCAGGCAAGAGAGCGTATGGAAGAAGAGGCAGAGAGTGCACAGTCTCTGAAGCTGGAGGAGCAGGAGATCGAGACCAGGATCTTCGAGATCCGTTCCGGCAAGGAATCCATTACGCAGGAACTGGCTGCCAGCGAAGAACTGGAGAAGACGACGCAGGAACAGATCCTGGGCTTCCAGAAAGAATTGGAGAGCTGCAGACTGGAAGACAGCGAAGCTTCCGCCCACGCAGGAGAATGGGAAGTAAAAGTCGAGAAGATGCGTCAGGCACTGGATTACAAGCAGGCAAATGTGGATCGTATAGGCGGCGAGCTGGAACGTGCACAGGCAGAGCTTAAAGAGATTTTAGAGGCTCTGACGGAAAATGCGCAGGAAGTGGAACGTAAGAAGAACAACATCCTGGAGATTGAGAAGACCATTGCTGCTTCTCATGAGAATCAGGATGCTTCCAGGAAGAAGCTGGACGAAGACCTTGCGAAAAAGGAAGAACTGTCTGCAAAACAGAAAGATTTCTTCCGCAGCAGAGAAGAAATGTCCGAGCGTATGAATGCCATGGATAAGGAAGTCTATCGTCTGGGCGAACAGAAGAAAAAGCTGGAGGACGGCATCGAAGGTCAGATCAATTACATGTGGGATGAGTATGAGATCACCTTAAGCGATGCGGCAGGACTCCGCAACGAAGAGATGAATGATCTGCCAGCTATGAAACGAGAGATCAGCGGTCTGAAGGATGAGATCCGTAAGCTTGGCAATGTCAATGTCAACGCCATTGAGGATTATAAGAACCTGATGGAGCGTTATACTTTCATGAAGACCCAGCATGACGATCTGGTGGAAGCGGAGAAGACGCTGGAAGGCATCATCGAAGAACTGGATACCGCCATGCGCAAACAGTTCACGGAGAAATTCGCAGAGATCAGCAGAGAGTTCGATAAGGTATTCAAGGAACTCTTCGGTGGTGGTAAGGGAACACTGGAACTGATGGAGGATGAGGATATTCTGGAGGCAGGCATCCGCATCATCGCACAGCCCCCCGGAAAAAAGCTGCAGAACATGATGCAGCTCTCCGGTGGAGAGAAGGCTTTATCCGCCATATCCCTACTGTTCGCAATTCAGAACCTGAAGCCGTCCCCGTTCTGTCTGTTAGACGAGATTGAGGCCGCACTGGATGATTCCAACGTAGGACGTTTTGCTAAATATTTACATAAGCTGACCAAGAACACCCAGTTCATTGTCATTACCCACAGACGAGGCACTATGGAACAGGTGGACAGACTGTATGGTATCACCATGCAGGAGAAGGGCGTATCTACCTTAGTCAGCGTCAACCTCATTGACAAGGACCTGGACGATTAGAGTATGAAAAGAACTTCTAATCACTCAGAGCAAAGGCTCTTTCGTGAAGAAGTTCTAAGTTTCATACAAGAAAAACGCAAGCGTTTTTCTGGATAGAATGCTGATTGGAGGAAAAGGGATGAGTGAGGAAAAGAAAGGCTTTTTTGCGAGGCTGAAAGAAGGACTGACCAAGACCCGTGATAACATTGTCCGGGGAATCGATTCGGTCTTCAGCGGTTTTTCCGCCATTGATGATGATTTCTACGAAGAACTGGAAGAAATCCTGATTATGGGAGATATCGGTGTCAATGCCACCACTGCCATTGTGGAGAGATTAAAACAGCAGGTAAAAGAAAAGCATATCAAGGAGCCTTCCGAATGCAAACAGCTTCTGATCGAAAGTATTAAGGAGCAGATGCAGGTGGATGAGACCGCCTATGATTTCGAGAAGGAACAGTCCGTGATCATGGTCATTGGTGTCAACGGTGTGGGTAAGACCACTTCCGTGGGTAAGCTGGCAGGTAAATTAAAGGATGAGGGCAGAAAAGTCCTTATCGCCGCAGCGGATACTTTCCGTGCCGCAGCGGGAGATCAGCTGGCAGAATGGGCATCCAGAGCGGATGTGCCCATGATCGGCGGAAAAGAGGGCGCGGATCCCTCCAGTGTGGTGTTTGATGCCGTGAATGCAGCGAAAGCAAGAGGAGTGGATGTGCTTCTGATTGATACTGCCGGCAGACTGCATAATAAGAAGAACCTGATGGAAGAACTTCGCAAGATGAACCGCATCATTGACAAGGAGTTCCCGAATGCCCACAGAGAGAACCTGATCGTACTGGACGGTACCACCGGACAGAATGCGTTGGTACAGGCGAGAGAATTCGGTGAGGTGGCAGAGCTCACAGGCATCATTCTGACGAAGATGGACGGAACGGCGAAGGGTGGTATTGCGGTGGCAATCCAGTCTGAACTGAAGGTTCCGGTAAAATACATCGGTGTGGGGGAGACCATTGAGGATCTCCAGAAATTCAATTCTGAGGAATTTGTAAACGCATTGTTTGATGTGAATATGGAGGATATCGGAGAACTGCATCTGCCCGAGGACGAGCAACAGACGGATACGCAGGAGGAATAACCGACAGACCAAGGAAAGTGTGACAGAAAGGCATGGGAAGAAAAATGCAGGAAGAAATGTTGACTTTAGAGAAATTCGAAGAAGCAAGTGAAATCGTAAAAAAGGTAACGTTAGAGACCAAGCTGGTATACAGTGATTATTTCAGCGCCCAGACCGGCAACCGTGTATACTTAAAGCCCGAGAACTTACAGTTTACCGGAGCCTACAAGTTAAGAGGTGCTTATTACAAAATGAGCACTCTGACCGATGAAGAGCGCGCCAAGGGACTGATCACCGCTTCAGCAGGCAACCATGCCCAGGGTGTGGCTTATGCGGCAAAATGCTACGGCAGCAAGGCCACTATCGTAATGCCCACTACCACACCTCTGATCAAGGTAAACCGTACCAGAGGGTACGGTGCAGAGGTGGTACTGCACGGTGATGTCTATGATGAGGCATGCGCAAAAGCATATGAACTGGCAGAAGAGCACGGCTATACCTTCATTCATCCGTTTGATGATCTGACTGTGGCAACCGGTCAGGGTACCATTGCCATGGAGATCTTCAAAGAGCTTCCCCTGGTAGACTACATTTTAGTTCCTATTGGTGGCGGCGGACTGGCAACCGGTGTCTCCACACTGGCAAAACTGCTGAACCCGAAGAACAAGGTCATCGGTGTAGAACCTGCGGGAGCTAACTGCATGCAGGTATCCTTAAAGAACGGCAAGGTAACCACCCTGCCAAAGGTCAACACTATTGCAGACGGTACTGCGGTTAAGACTCCCGGAAGTAAGATTTTCCCGTACTTACAGAAGAATCTGGACGACGTGATCACTGTGGAGGACGAGGATCTGGTAGTAGCCTTCCTGGATATGGTGGAGAACCACAAGATGATCGTGGAGAATTCCGGACTGCTGACCGTGGCAGCCTTAAAGCAGTTAAATGTGAAGGATAAGCGTATTGTATCTATCTTGAGCGGCGGTAATATGGATGTCATCACCATGTCCTCCGTAGTACAGCAGGGTCTGATCTTAAGAGACCGTATCTTCACTGTATCCGTATTGCTTCCCGACAAGCCCGGTGAGCTGTGCAGAGTATCCGGTATCATTGCCGGCGTTAACGGTAATGTCATCAAGCTGGAGCACAACCAGTTTGTATCCATCAACCGCAGCGCTGCCGTGGAACTGCGTATCACACTGGAAGCATTCGGTACCGAGCATAAGAATGAGATCATTGCCGCTCTGGAAAAAGAAGGCTATCAGCCCAAGGTGGTCAGAGCAAATATATAATTGTGCAGAGTCATGCAGATGTCGCTGCATAGTTTCTTAGAAAAGAAGTGAATGCATCACTGATAAAAGCCGCATATTATAGGTATGCGGCTTTTATGTGTGGAAATGGAGAGAAATATGGCGAAAAAGACTGAAAAAGAACTGGAAATACAGAGACTGGATAAAAAGACACCACTGCAGATGTTTCGGGATTATGTAATGATCACGGTGGCATCCTTTGTCTATGCGGTATCCGTCAGCATGTTTTTGGATCCGAACTCCCTGGCACCCGGCGGTATCACCGGTATTGCCATTATTTTAAACCGTCTGTTCGGAATTGAGACAGGTACCTGGATGTTACTCATCAACATACCGATCCTACTGATCGGTATCTGGAAATTCGGATTGCGGTTTATTTTGTCGACGATCTATTGTACGGCAATGACATCACTGTTTACAAACCTGCTGACACCGGTAGGAGCAGTGACCACAGATCCATTACTTGCCTCTCTGGCCGGAAGTGCCCTGATGGCAGTATCCATGGGCTGGGTGTTCAAGGCCGGATCCACTACGGGAGGAACAGATATTATTATCAAGCTGCTGCGACTAAAGTTCCCGTACCTCAAGACGGGAGCATTGTTTTTCCTGACAGATGTGGTTATCGTCATAGCATCGGCATTTGTATTCCGGAACATTGACAAGGCACTGTATGCCGGTATTGTGGTCATTATCACATCAGTGGTGCTGGATGTGGTATTGTACGGTCGTGATGAGGCGAAGCTGATCTATATTATCAGCGACCATGCGGAAAAAATCGCAGGGAGATTGTTGGAGGAGCTGGATATTGGTGTGACTTATGT
>ERZ1031897.932-NODE-932-length-10052-cov-8.267880_pt1 | contig 10052 bp, 8 predicted proteins | sample MGYA00517881_ERZ1031897 | MGnify/ENA primary metagenome ERZ1031897 (study PRJEB33719, sample SAMN04261280) | wastewater metagenome | biome: rural village; feature: human; material: feces | host: Homo sapiens | place: El Salvador | collected 2013-01-07 ... | reverse complement strand
GTACACTTGTGATGAATGGGTAAAGAAAGAAAAGACAAGGATTCTTTTATGGGGTCCAAATAATGTAGAGAAGCAGTCAGTAAGCACTAATGTCAAAGGAGCTGATGGTAAGACTACGACCATTGAAACTAAAGCACAGATTGTAACTAACGCTAATGATGAGGCTAGGGCACAAGCAGAGGCAAGTATCAATAGCAGATACTTCAAGCGTGTAACTATCAATGCAGGTCAAATGCGTTATGGTATGGTTGTAGCTAAGAATCCAAAGGCTCAGAACTTGATATTGAAGATTCCTGTAAATGGAAACATTTATATCTTTGACTTATCAAAAGAATAGAGATAGTTTTGAGGAATGCTTCAAAACTATAGTGATTATAGGATATTACTATGAGTGAACCATTAGCAGAAAGAATGAGGCCCCGCACATTGGCTGACTATGTCGGTCAGAAACATTTGGTGGGCGAAGGAGCAGTGCTGCGCAAGATGATTGACGCAGGCCGAATATCGTCGTTTATACTCTGGGGACCTCCTGGTGTAGGCAAGACCACGCTTGCCCAGATAGTGGCTCAGACCCTGCAAGTGCCTTTCTATACGTTGAGTGCTGTGACCAGTGGCGTGAAGGATGTACGCGAAGTTATAGAGCGTGCCAAGAGCGGCAGGTTCTTCAATTCTGCTTCACCCATTCTTTTTATTGATGAGATTCATCGTTTCTCCAAGAGTCAGCAGGACTCTCTGTTAGGTGCGGTGGAGAAGGGAGTTGTGACGCTGATTGGGGCCACCACGGAGAATCCTTCCTTCGAGGTGATACGCCCATTGTTGTCTCGCTGCCAGCTCTACGTGCTCAAGTCGTTGGACAAGGAAGACTTGGAGGAGCTCTTGCATCGGGCTTTGACTGAGGATATAGAACTGAAAAAGAAGCATATAGAATTACAGGAAATGGGTGCCTTGATGCGTTTCAGCGGTGGTGATGCCCGCAAGTTGCTCAACATCCTGGAGTTGGTGGTAGAGTCGGCTGGTTCTGATGAGGTGGTTATTACCGACAAGATGGTTGAGGAACAGCTGCAGCAGAATCCTCTGGCCTACGACAAGCAGGGTGACATGCACTACGATATCATTTCGGCGTTTATCAAAAGTATACGAGGCAGCGATCCTGATGCCGCCTTATACTGGATGGCACGCATGATAGAAGGCGGAGAAGACCCGCAATTTATCGCTCGCCGAGTCGTAATAAGTGCCTGTGAGGATGTGGGATTGGCCAATCCCAATGCCTTGTTGATGGCAAATGCGGCTTTCGATACCGTGATGAAGATAGGATGGCCCGAGGGACGTATCGCCTTGGCAGAGGCTGTGGTCTATCTTGCCACCAGTCCGAAGAGCAACAGTGCCTATCTGGCTATAGATGCAGCTTTGGCAAAGGTGCGCCAGACGGGCAACCTGCCTGTGCCCCTTCATATTCGCAATGCTCCTACTAAGTTGATGAGCGAACTGGGTTATCATGATGGATATCGTTATCCTCACGACTATCCTGGACATTTTGTCGAGCAGCAGTATTTGCCCGATGCTATTCAGGACAGCCGTTTCTGGTTTGCACAGCATTCGCCTTCAGAAGAACGGCTATACCAGTGGATGACTACTTGCTGGGGAGAAAGATTTAAGTGATGAGTGAGAAATCAAAATACCTTATAACTATATAGAAAACCAAGAAAATGAATATACAACAAGACCCAGAATTCATGATGACTCTTCAGAGGGTTGTCGAGTTCGTTGGAACATTTGCCTTTGCTTTGTCGGGCATTCGTCTTGCAGCCTCTAAGCATTACGACTGGTTGGGAGGTTTCGTGTGTGGTGTGGCTGTGGCCATAGGTGGAGGAACTATCCGTGACGTAATGCTCGGCGTGCGTCCTTTCTGGATGCTGAGTCCCATCTATCTGATATGTACGCTTATGGCGCAGGGTGTCGTCATCGTGTTTCACCATTATCTGAAAAGACTCGATAATACGTGGTTTCTTTTTGATACATTGGGATTGGCACTGTTCAATATAGCCGGCATACAAAAGACGATAGACAGTGGTTTCCCCTTTTGGGTGGCCATCATCATGGGCTGTATCACAGGAGCGGCTGGTGGAGTTATTCGCGATGTGTTGCTTAACGAGGAACCTGTCATCTTCCGAAAGGAGATATATGCCATGGCGTGTATCCTGGGTGGCCTGACCTATTGGGCATTGGATTCGATGGGTGTCAGTCTGTACGTCACAACGGCAGTGGCCTTTTTGGTTGTGTGTGCCATCCGCCTCATCGCTGTAAGGTATCACATATCCTTGCCCAAGTTGCATGATGAGGAACCGGGAGAACCGAAACAGGAATAAAAAAAACAATTTCTGAATCCTGCGAATGTTCAATAAATAATTATAGAAAAAACGGAAAAGCGAAATATATTAATCAATGAAAAAACTAAAGACAATCTTTACAGTAGCAGTCATGGTTGCTCTCTTGCTGCAGGCTGGTACAATGAAGGCTCAGAACAAGCGAGAGTTTCGTGGCGTGTGGATACAATGTGTGAACGGACAGTATCTGGGAAAGACGACAGAACAGATACAGAACATGCTTAGTAGCCAGCTCGATGAACTGCAGAAGGATGGTGTCAATGCCGTTATTTTTCAGGTGAGGGCAGAGTGCGATGCTCTCTATGAAAGCAAGTTGGAACCTTGGAGCCGATATTTGACAGGAAAGCAAGGAAAAGCTCCGTCTCCTTATTGGGACCCTTTGCAATGGATGGTGGAGCAGTGTCATCGTAGAGGCATGGAACTGCATGCCTGGATCAATCCTTATCGCGCCAAGCACGGAGGAACTCCTATGGGACAACTGGCTTCCAGTAGTGTGGTGGTGCAACATCCAGAGCTCTGTTTCTCGTATGATAATCTGGTGCTGCTCAACCCCGGTCTGCAGGAGGCAGCCGACTATACTTGTCGTGTGGCAGCCGATATCGTGAGCCGATACGATATCGACGGATTTCACATCGACGATTATTTCTATCCTTATCCTGTAGCAGGCAAGCAAATTCCAGACCAGCAGCTCTATCAGCGCATGAATCATGGCTTTTCCAATATTCAGGATTGGCGACGCGACAATGTAAGTCGTTTTGTGAAGCAATTGGGAGAGACCATCCATGCTGTAAAGCCCTGGGTGAAGTTCGGTGTTTCACCTTTCGGTATTTATCGCAACAAGCGCAACGACCCTAACGGAAGCCTGACCAATGGTCTGCAAAACTATGATGACCTGTATGCCGATGTGCTGTTGTGGGTCAACAATGGTTGGGTCGACTATAATGTGCCGCAACTCTATTGGGAGATAGGCAATCGTGCTGCCGACTACAAGACGCTTATCACTTGGTGGAACAAGCATGCATCGGCACGCCCATTATATATAGGTGAAGACATAGAGCGTACTGCTAAGTATGCCGACCCGGATAATCCAAAGAGTCATCAGTTGCCAGCCAAACATCGTCTTCACCAACAGATGCCCAATGTGAAGGGAACCGTGCTGTGGTATGCCAAGACTGCTGCCGACAATGTGGGCAACATCGGTCATACGCTTCGCGACTATTATTGGCGCACGCCAGCCCTTCCTCCTTTGATGCCATTCCTGGATGACAAAGCACCAAAGAAAGTGAAAGGTCTTAAACTCGTATGGACCGAAAACGGACCGCAACTTACATGGAAGGCTCCAAAAGGAAAGAAGTGGGGCGACGTGGCAAATCGCTATGTGATCTATCGATTTGAAAAGGGCGAGAAGGTAGACCTCTCGAATGCTTCAAGTATTCTCAAAGTGACTTATGACGAATCCTTCAAGTTGCCATACGTGAAGGACAAACGCTTTACCTATTTGGTGACAGCTCTCGACCGTGTGGGCAATGAGAGTAAGGGCAAGAAGAAAGCCGTTTCGTTTTAAAAGATGTGATGAGCAATGAAAATGACGAGAAAAGATGTTCGTAAACGAAACTTTTCATTCTTTTTTCTTGCTCATCACTTTATTTTTTGTATCTTTGCATAATCAAAAGCATTAATCTATGGACATAACGGAACAAACAATCTTACAGGTGGAGCGCTTTTTAAGAAAAGTGGCTCAGAAGTTTCCTGAATCAGAGGAAACTTCCGTGTTGACAGACATTCATGTGCGTGTATCTCAAGACAGCGGAGAACTGCTGGCTTTCGATGATGACGACAAGGAAATAACACGTTGTGTGGTGGAGCAATGGATAGACAATAAAGATGAGAATTTCTATGATGAAGTTGCCAAGATTCTGCGCGAACTGATGAGAAGGAATGCCGACCTGATAGACTCGTTGGGTATTCTGAAGCCCTATAGTTTTGTTCTTGAGGACGATGATAAGGAAAACCTCGGTGAGCTCTATCTTGCCGACGATGATACAGTGATCGTAGGGGGCGACTTGATGGAAGGACTCGACAGCGACCTTGACAGCTTCTTTGATGACTTGCTGAAAGAAGACTCGTAAAGTCTTCGAGTGAAGAACTCGGAGATAAGAGCTCTGCGTGAAGAACTCAGGTTGAAGTATGAAGACTCCGAGTAAAGAACGAGCAATAGCACAAAAACTTAATTTTCAATAATCTAATTTATTCTAAGAATTATGGCAAGAAGATATTTATTGGGCTTTGACGTAGGTTCCAGTTCTGTGAAAGCATCTCTTACAGATGTTGACAGTGGCGAAATTGCCGCATCAGCTTTTTATCCTGACCATGAGGCACCTATCATGGCTGTAAAGGCAGGGTGGGCAGAGCAAGACCCACAGATGTGGTGGGACAATGCCAAGCTGTCGCTTCTGAAAATTATGGCAGAGACTGGTGCCAAGGGAGAAGACATCCTCGCTATAGGTATTTCATATCAGATGCACGGTTTGGTGTGTGTGGACAAGCAGCAGAACGTGTTGCGTCCAAGTATCATCTGGTGCGATTCGCGTGCCGTGCCTTATGGTGATAAGGCTTTCCGTGATCTTGGCGAAGAGCGTTGTCTGCAGAGCTTGCTCAATTCACCAGGCAACTTTACTGCTTCCAAATTGGCTTGGGTCAAGGAGAATGAGCCAGATTTGTTTGACAAGATAGACAAAATCATGTTGCCCGGTGACTATCTGGCTATGAAATTGTCGGGCGAGGTAAAGACAACCATCAGCGGACTTTCTGAAGGTATGATGTGGGATTTCAAGGAGAAGAAACCTGCTAAGTTCCTGCTTGATTACTATGGATTTGACGAGAGTGTGCTGGCCGACATCGTTCCTACTTTCTCAATACAGAGCGTAGTTTCCAAGGAGGCAGCTCAAGAGTTGGGACTCAAGGAAGGCACACCTATTTCATATCGTGCAGGCGACCAGCCAAACAATGCAGTCAGCCTGAATGTGTTCAATCCAGGCGAGATAGCAAGTACTGCCGGTACTTCAGGCGTAGTATATGGTGTGCTCGGAGATGTGAACTATGATCCTCACAGCCGTGTCAATACTTTTGCGCATGCCAACTATACCAAGGAACTCGACCGTTTGGGTGTGCTTCTTTGCATCAATGGTACGGGTATTCTCAATGCATGGGTACATCGAAACATCACACCTGATGTCAGCTATGCCGATATGAACGATTTGGCTGCAGGCGTGCCTATCGGAAGTGAAGGAGTGCGTATCATACCATTCGGCAATGGAGCAGAGCGTGTGCTTGAGAACAAGGAAGTGGGCTGCTCTATCCGTGGCTTGAACTTCAATAAGCACAATCGAGCACATATTGTGCGTGCGGCACAGGAAGGCATTGTCTTCAGTTTCTGCTACGGAATGGAAATTATGCAGCAGATGGGTATGGAACTCAACAAGATTCATGCCGGAAAGGCTAATATGTTCCTGAGTCCTTTGTTCCGCGATACGCTTGCCAGCGTGAGTGGAGCCACCATTGAACTGTATGAGACTGACGGTAGTGCTGGTGCTGCAAAGGGTGCTGGTATTGGTGCAGGAATCTATAAGGATCATAATGAGGCTTTCGCTTCGCTCAAGAAGTTGGCTGTTGTAGAGCCTGATGTAGCCCATCGCGATGCTTACAAGGAGGCTTATGAGACCTGGAAAAAGGAACTGAACAAGCTGTAAACGCTAATGTACAGTTCATGAGCAGGTGTGCAAAATCAACTCTGTATTGGTTAGAGGAGCCCTGCCTTATTGAAATAAATCAATAAAAATAAGAAGGATGAGAAATTATCTCATCCTTTTTTTGTTTAATAGTTTATTTTTAGTATCTTTGCAATCTATAACATTTATATATAAGGATTATGGCTCACAAAAATAATCATTTGGTAATCATGGCAGGTGGAGTAGGCAGTAGATTCTGGCCTATGAGCACCGAGGAGAAACCCAAGCAGTTTATTGATGTACTGGGTACAGGTCGTACTTTGTTACAACTGACATTCGACAGATTCGAAGGTATTTGCGACCCAGAGAATGTGTGGGTGGTTACGAACAAGAAGTATGCAGCCCTTGTACAGGAGCAATTGCCCGAGATTCCTGCGGGCAACATCGTGCAGGAACCATGTCGCCGCAATACGGCTCCATGTGTTGCCTACATCAGTTGGCGAATCAAGGAGAAGGACCCCAATGCCAATATTGTCGTTTCACCTTCCGATCATATTGTTACCAACAGTAATGAGTTCAGACGAGTTATTATTTCTGCACTCAAGTTTACTGGCGAGACAGACAGTATTGTAACCCTTGGCATGAAGCCAACTCGTCCTGAGACGGGATATGGCTATATACAGGGTGATCTTCGTACACCTTCAGCCCGTAACAAGGAGGTATATCGTGTAGATCAGTTTCATGAGAAACCAGACCTGGAAACCGCCAAGAAGTATCTTAGCGACAAGAACTTCTTCTGGAATGCGGGAATCTTCATCATGAGCGCAGCCACCATAGTGAATGCTTTCCGTGTATATCAGCCAGCCATAGCTAAGATATTCGAGAGCCTGCGTCCTATTTATGGCACACCACAGGAGCAGGAGCAGATAGACCTGAGATATCCTGAGTGCGAGAATATCTCTATCGACTATGCCATTATGGAAAAGGCAGAGGAGATATTTGTCTTCCCTGCCAGTTTCGGATGGAGCGACTTGGGTACATGGGGCAGTTTGCTGGCACAGTCACGTCGCGACCTGTATGGTAATGCCACTATAGGCAAAAATATCCAGATGATAGAGTCAAAAAATAACATTGTTCATACTTTAAACGAGAAGAAGGTTGTCATTCAGGGGCTCGAAGGCTATATTGTGGCCGAGGAAGACGGAACGCTTCTTATCTGCAAGATGTCGGAAGAACAGCGCATCAAACAGTTCTCGGGAATGAATTAGTCTCTGAGTTTTCATGAGTTCAATATAAAAAAATCTCCGCAAGTCACACTTGCGGAGTTTTTTTTATGATTAGTTGTAGCCTTTGTTTTAACGGCTTTTCTTCCCATTTTTCCTTTCTCTTAGGAAAAAGTTTAGCTTCTTTATTTCTTTTTCAGTCCCTTGTAAGCTATGAAGGCGACAACAACGACAGCCAAGGCCAAGAGCACGTAGCCTATTTCGTGGCTGTACTTCAATGCCTGCTGGTATACGTCATGTGTGGTCTTGTAGTCGGTGTACTGGTATATGCTCCAGCCTATGATGGCCAGTACAGTGTTCCAAATGCCGGCACCAATAGTGGTGTACAACAGGAACTTGCCCAGATGCATGCCCGACAGACCAGCAGGAATACTGATGAGCTGACGTACGGCAGGAACCAGTCGGCCAAATATGGTAGAGGCGGCGCCGTGCTTGCGGAAATATTCCTCGGCTGTTTCTACCTTTTCGCGGTCGATGAGACACATGTGTCCTATACGACTGTCTGCAAAGCGGTAGATGATGGGGCGTCCCACCCATTTGGCGAGATAGTAGTTGATAAGGGCTCCTATGTCAGCTCCTATTGTGGCTACCACGATGACAAGCAGAAAATTCATTCCGCTGGCAGGATCCATAGCCTTCCATGCTGCAGGTGGAACTACCACCTCAGAAGGGAAAGGGACGAAAGAACTCTCGATGGCCATGAAAAGCATGACCACCCAGTAGTTCAAATTATTGAGAATCCACAGAAAGAGTGCAGCTGTATTCATTTTCGTTGATATAACATGAAATGATAGATGGTAGGAAAAAACTTACTTGTTGAGTTTAGCCCAAGTATCTTTCAGTCCTACAGTCTTGTTGAATACAGGATGCTCTGCTGTTGTGTCGAGGTCGGCCATGAAGTAGCCGATGCGCTGGAACTGCAGATACTCGCCTGGCTTCTTGGCAGCAGCATATTCCTCAACATAGCAGTTGGTGAAGGTGTGCAGGCTCTCAGGGTTGAGCAACTCGCGGAAGTCGCGCTCGTCAGCTGATGGGTTTTCCACGTTGAACAGGCGGTCGTATTCACGGACTTCAGCCTTCACACAATGGTCGGCAGAAACCCAGTGCAGGGTTCCCTTCACCTTGCGGTTGGCACCTTCCATTCCGCTCTTGCTGATAGGATCGTATTCTGCCTGAATCTCGACGATGTTTCCTTCTGCATCCTTGGTGCATCCGGTACACTTCACAATATAGGCATTTTTCAGACGAACCTCCTTGCCGGGAGTCATGCGGAAGAACTTCTTTGGAGCATCTTCCATGAAGTCGCCACGCTCTATCCACAGATTCTTGCTGAAGGTAATGGTGTGTGTACCGTCAGCCTCGTTCTCAGGATTGTTGATAGCTTCCATTTCTTCGCTCTCTCCCTCAGGATAGTTGGTGATAACGAGTTTCACAGGGTCGAGTACAGCACTTACTCGGCATGCTTTCTTGTTGAGGTCCTCGCGTACAGAAGCCTCGAGAAGAGCCATGTCGTTGAGGGCGTCGAACTTGGTATAGCCAATGCTGTCGATAAACATGCGGATGCTCTCTGGTGAATAGCCACGACGGCGCATGCCGCAGAGTGTAGGCATACGAGGATCGTCCCATCCATTGACGAGGTGTTCGTCTACGAGTGTGTGCAACTTGCGCTTGCTCATCACTGTATAGGTAAGGTTCAAGCGGTTGAACTCAATCTGTCGTGGACGATTGTCGTACAGATTGTCTGCTGTATTGTCCTTCTCCTTGAGGAAGTCGATAAACTTATCGTACAAAGGACGATGGGGTACAAACTCCAAGGTACAGATAGAGTGGGTTACACCTTCAAAGTAGTCGCTCTGTCCGTGGGCAAAGTCGTACATAGGATAGCAGTGCCACTTGGTGCCTGTACGGTGGTGTGGAGTTTGGATAATACGATAGATGATAGGGTCGCGGAAGTGCATGTTGGGATTAGCCATATCGAGTTTGGCACGCAGCACCATGCTTCCTTCTACCGCCTCGGGAGTGTTCATCTTCTCGAAGAGTGCAAGGTTTTCCTCTACAGGGCGGTCACGATAAGGGCTTGCTGTACCGGGAGTAGTAGGAGTTCCCTTTTGTTCTGCAATCTGTTCCGCAGTCTGCTCGTCGATGTATGCATGTCCGTTCTTGATCATCCAGATGGCAAAATCCCACAACTTCTCAAAATAGTCAGAAGCATAGTAGATATTGCCCCACTTGAAGCCGAGCCATTGTATGTCCTGCAGGATGTTTTCTACGTATTCGTTGTTCTCCTTGCTGGGGTTTGTATCGTCGAAACGAAGGTTGCAGATACCGTTATATTTCTCTGCCACACCAAAGTCCATGCAGATAGCTTTGGCGTGTCCGATATGCAGATATCCGTTAGGCTCTGGGGGAAAGCGTGTCTGTATGCGACCGTTGTTCTTGCCCTCCTTGAGATCTTCTTCTACAAATTGTTCAACGAAAGAGATGCTTTTCTTCTCTTCGTTCAGATTTTCTTCGTCTAAGTCATTGGTCGGTTCGTCCAATAATAGTACGTTACCACCACGTTGTAGAAGTTTAGCTAAATGTAAACGACCACGCTCACCACCTGATAATTCGCCCACACGTTTTTGTTGATCTACGCCTTTGAAGTTAAAGCGGCC
>ERZ1031897.928-NODE-928-length-10077-cov-6.061066_pt1 | contig 10077 bp, 8 predicted proteins | sample MGYA00517881_ERZ1031897 | MGnify/ENA primary metagenome ERZ1031897 (study PRJEB33719, sample SAMN04261280) | wastewater metagenome | biome: rural village; feature: human; material: feces | host: Homo sapiens | place: El Salvador | collected 2013-01-07 ... | reverse complement strand
TGCAAGGATTGCAATAACTACTACGAGCTCTACGAGTGTAAAGCCTTTTTTGCTGTTCTTCTTAACTTCTTCGATTTTTGCAGTTTTTACTGCCTGAATTTCGTTCATTGTTTTTTACCTCTCTTTAATAATAATTTGTGAACCGTTTTGTGGAAACCGCAACGACGGCTGCTGATAGGATTTTGCGTTACCGTTCCCGTTAAACAAGTTTATTATATAACATTTTTGCAAGTCTTGCAATATATTTTTACCAAAAAAAGTTAATAAAACGCATTTTTATAACATTGCACAAACTTTACTGCGTTAAATTGTTAAAAGTGCCGTTAATTTTTTCTGTTTGAAAGATTTAGCGTTGTAATATTTCCGTCCTTTATACACCCGTTTGCTTGGTCGTAAAGAGCAATAGCCTCATCGGGTAATTTTGTACCGTCAATGGTTTTGTCGTTTGCATCAAATTTGCCGTCATTATTTGAATCAACTGCAAAATACACCTTGCTTTTACAGATAACAGGATAATACGGTGTGCCAAAAAGATGTTCGGGCTGAATAATATGCTCAAGTTTATTAGCGGCTATAACTTCAGAAATTTGTATAGTATTTGTGCTTGCATGGATATATTTTGTGTTATCTGCACCCGCAACAGCCGAATCGGCTTCTTTAAAGGCATATTCTATGGTGCTTGCGTTGGTTTTTGCCTTGCTTACAACAGATGACCTTGTGGTTGCCGCAACCACTGGAATGGCTATTGCACTGAGTATTGCAAGTATTGCAATTACCACTACGAGTTCTACCAATGTAAAGCCTTTTTTGCTTTTGATTTTTTTTGCAGGAACTAACGATTTAAATCGCACGCTTATGCGTGAATTTGGTGTTCTTTTTTCTTTCATTTTTTCTCCCTCATTCAAAATATAATATTTTGCAAAATATTATTACAGCAAATATTGTACACCGAAAGTAAAAATAATGCAAGTGCATTTTTATAGTTTTTATGCCGTTTTTTTTATTAATTTGTTGAAAATTATAATGCCCTTGATTTATTAAAAAACAGTACCGATTGTAAAACTTTTTTAATATTTTTGTTGATATATTGCTTAAAAGACAGTTTAATTTAATTATATATTAAACACGGATTTTCGTAAAAATTCTCTATACTATTTATATAGGGATTTTTTTAACGGTTAAATAACGGTTAAATTTTCGTTTTATCATTTACAAAACCGAACATATGTGGTATGATGTTAAATGTTAAATTATGTATTTTTATCGGAGGATTTTACTATGGACGCTTATAAAAAGGAATTTATTGAATTTATGGTTGATTGCCAGGTACTTAAATTTGGCGATTTCGTAACAAAAAGCGGCAGAAAGACACCTTTCTTTGTAAACACAGGCTTTTACAGAACAGGCGCACAGCTTAGAAAGCTCGGCGGCTACTATGCAGAGGCTATCAAAGAGAAATTCGGTCTTGATTTTGATGTTCTCTTCGGACCTGCATACAAGGGCATTCCGCTTTCTGTTGCGGCTGCTGTTGCAATCAGCGAAAAGTACGATACAGATATTCGCTACTGCTCAAACCGTAAAGAGGTTAAGGACCACGGCGATAAGGGTATTTTACTCGGCAGTCCTATAAATGACGGCGACAAGGTAGTTATTATCGAAGATGTTACTACAGCCGGTACTTCTATCGAGGAAACTCTCCCGATTATCAAGGCGCAGGGCAATGTTAATCCAATCGGTCTTGTGGTTTCTGTTGACAGAATGGAAAGAGGCAAGGGCACAAAGAGTGCGCTTTCTGAAATTGAAGAGAAATACGGCTTGAAAACAACCGCAATCGTTACCATGGCAGAGGTTGTTGAGCACCTTTACAATAAGGAATACAAGGGCAAAGTTATTATTGACGACAAGCTCAAGGCTGCAATTGACGCATACTATGAGCAGTACGGTGTAAAAGAATAATTACTTAACAGAAATTTAATCAGAGGTGGATGGCGTGGCAAATGAGCATACAGGACACCGTGACCGTGTTCGCAAAAAGTTTCTTGAAAACGGATTTGACGGCTTTGAACCGCACGAGGTGCTTGAAATGTGCCTTTTCTATGCCATTCCCAGAAAAGATACAAATGCGCTTGCACACCGTTTGCTTGACAGGTATTTAACCGTTGCGGGTGTGTGCGACGCACCTGTTGACGAGCTTATGCGTGAATTTTCACTTTCGCAGTCTTGTGCGGTTTTTCTGAAAATGCTGCCCGAGTTTTCGAGAGTGTATAAAGAATCAAAAACGGAAAATCATAATGTCATCGAGCTTGAACATCTCGGTGAAATGTTTATAAATAAGTTTATAGGCAGAACAAACGAGGCAGTTGCGCTTATGCTCGGAGATGCAAAGGGCAGAATGATTTTCTTTGACATTATTGCCAAAGGTTCGCTAAGTTCGTCGGATGTTCCGCTTAGGAAAATCGTTGACCTTGCGCTAAGGCACAACGCAAAGACCGCTTTTTTAGGACACAATCATCCGAGCGGCTCGGCATTGCCCTCGCAAAGCGATCTGACTTCTACAAAAATCATAAGACGAACTCTTGACAGCATAGGAGTAAGTCTTGTTGACCATTATATTGTGACGGAGTTTGACTATGTTTCCCTGCGTGAAAGTGAAATGTCGGGAAGTATTTTTTTATTGTAATAAGGTTTGATTTTATGGAATTTAAACTGAAATCTAAATATAAGCCTACGGGTGACCAACCTGCTGCGATTGACGAGCTTGTAAACAGCATTGAATCGGGCAACAGAGAGCAGACCTTGCTCGGCGTAACGGGTTCGGGTAAAACATTTACTATGGCTAATATAATAGAAAGAACGCAAAGACCTACCCTGGTGCTTGCGCACAACAAAACTCTTGCGGCACAGCTTTGCAGCGAGTTTAAGGAGTTTTTCCCCGACAATGCAGTAGAATACTTTGTGTCTTATTACGATTACTATCAGCCGGAGGCATACATTGCCAACACGGATACTTATATAGAAAAGGACAGCGCTGTAAATGACGAAATAGACAAACTCAGGCACAGCGCTACTCTTGCGCTTTCTGAAAGACGAGATGTAATTATAGTTGCTTCGGTTTCCTGTATTTACAGCTTAGGCGACCCTATTGATTACCGAAATATGGTAATATCTTTACGCCCCGGTATGGAAAAAAGCCGAGATGACCTTGTGAAAAAACTCGTTGAACTGCAATATGAGCGCAACGATGTTAATTTTATAAGAAATAAGTTCAGAGTAAGGGGAGATGTGGTCGAAATTTTTCCTGCCGCATCTAACGATTCTATAATAAGAGTAGAATTTTTCGGCGATGAAATTGACCGTATATCCGAGATTAACCCACTTACGGGAGAACTAAAGGCGGTTTTGCGTCATGCGGCAATTTATCCTGCGTCACACTACATTGTTTCTAAGGATAAAATGGCAACCGCACTCAAAGAAATTGACCGTGAACTTGAAGAAAGACTTGCGTATTTTCGTGAGAACGGAAAATTGCTTGAGGCACAGAGAATTGAACAGCGCACACGCTATGATATGGAGATGCTGCAGGAAATCGGATTTTGTACGGGCATTGAGAACTATTCGAGAATTTTGTCGGGCAGAAAACCCGGTTCTTCGCCGTTTACTTTGCTTGACTATTTTCCCAAGGATTTTCTGTTGTTTGTTGATGAGTCGCATGTCACTTTGCCGCAGGTAAGAGGAATGTACGCAGGCGACCATGCACGAAAGAAAAATCTTATTGATTACGGTTTCCGCCTGCCGTCTGCATTTGACAACAGACCGCTTAATTTTGACGAATTTTACGACAGAATAAATCAGGTTGTGTTTGTAAGTGCAACTCCGGGCGACCTTGAACTTGAAAAATCACAGACAATATCAGAGCAGATTATCAGACCTACAGGACTTCTTGACCCTGAAATTTCGGTAAGACCTACCGAGGGACAGCTTGATGATTTGGTTTCTGAAATTAATATAAGGGTGAGCAAAAAGCAGAGAGTGCTTATTACCACTCTTACCAAGAAAATGGCGGAGGATTTGACAGCATATCTTGAAACAATGGGTATCAAGGTGCGCTATATGCACCACGATATAGACACCGTAGAGCGTATGGAAATTGTCAGAGATTTGCGCCTCGGCGAATTTGATGTGCTTGTCGGAATCAACCTTTTGCGAGAGGGTCTTGATATTCCGGAAGTATCGCTGGTTGCCGTGCTTGACGCCGACAAAGAGGGATTTTTGCGCAGTGAGCGTTCACTTATCCAGATTTGCGGCCGTGCCGCACGAAACAGCGAGGGCACTGTAATAATGTATGCCGACAGTGTAACCGATTCTATGCGCAAGGCGATTACCGAAACCAAACGCAGAAGAAAAATTCAGCAGGCATACAACAAGGAACACGGCATTACGCCGACCACTATTGTTAAAAAAGTCAGTGAAATTCTTGAAATTTCTACACATACAGATGATGAATTTAAATCGGCTAAAAAGCTGAACAAGGCTCAAAAGCAACAGCTTATCGAGAGCCTTACTAAGGAAATGAAAGCTGCCGCAAAGCTGCTTGAATTTGAACACGCCGCATATCTGCGTGACAAAATCAAAAAGCTCCGTGGCGATAAATGAGGATTGATTAAATGGCTAAAACCAAAGCAGTTGAATACGGTGATTCAAGTATTTCTGCCCTTAAAGGCGCAGACAGAGTACGAAAAAGACCTGCGGTTATTTTTGGCTCTGACGGTATTGACGGCTGTCAACATTCAGTTTTTGAAATTCTTTCTAACTCTATTGACGAGGCGAGAGAGGGCTACGGCAAAAAAATTACCGTAACAAGGTTTTCCGACGGTTCTATCGAGGTAGAAGACCACGGCAGAGGTATTCCAGTTGACTTTAACGAAAAAGAAAATGAGTTTAACTGGAAACTTGTATTCTGCGAAATGTACGCAGGCGGTAAATATAATAATAACGAGGGCGAGAGCTATGAGTTTTCGCTCGGTATGAACGGTCTCGGACTTTGCTCAACACAGTACAGCTCCGAATATATGGATGTTGATATTCGCCGTGGCGGTACCCGCTATACCTTGCATTTTGAAAAGGGCGAGAATGTCGGCGGCTTAAAAAAAGAGCCGTACAATAAAAAGGATACAGGTACAAAAATCCGTTGGAAACCTGACCTTGAGGTATTTACCGATATAGACATTCAGCCTGAATATTTCCTTGACATAATGAAAAGACAGGCTATTGTCAATGCGGGCGTTGAATTTGTGTTCAGAAATCAGAACGGTAAGAGCTTTGACACCACAACTTATTGCTATGTAAACGGTATTGAGGATCATGTTGCGGAGGTCATCGGCGAAAACGGTTTTACTTCGGTTCAGCATTGGACAACGGAGGTAAAAACAAGGGACCGTGACGATAAGCCGGAATATAAATGTAAAATTGATGTTGCGGTTGCTTTTTCAAATCAGACAAGACTTACCGAGTATTACCACAACTCAAGCTGGCTTGAGCACGGCGGTGCTCCTGATAAAGCGGTGAGAACTGCTTTTCTTTATCAGATAGACAATTACTTAAAGACAAATAATAAATACAATAAATCGGAAAGCAAGATAAAATTTGATGATATTGAAGACTGCCTTGTGTGTGTAATTTCTTCGTTTTCGAGCGTATCTTCGTATGAAAACCAGACTAAAAAGTCAGTTACCAACAAGGGTATTCAGGACGCAATGACTGCTTTCTTAAAGCAGAGCCTTGAAGTTTATTTTATCGAAAATCCGCTTGAGGCAGACAAAATCGCACAGCAGGTGCTTGTAAACAAGCGCAGTAGAGAGAATGCCGAAAAAACAAGACTTAACATAAAGAAAAAGCTTTCGGGCAGTCTTGATATGACAAACCGTGTAGCTAAGTTTGTTGACTGCCGTAGCAAAAATGCCGAGGAAAGAGAGCTTTTTATAGTAGAGGGTGACTCTGCTCTCGGTGCTTGTAAGCAGGCAAGAAACCCTGATTTTCAGGCGATTATGCCAATCAGAGGTAAAATACTTAACTGTCTTAAGGCTGATTATGACAAAATTTTTAAGAGCGAAATAATTACGGATTTGCTTAGAGTGCTCGGCTGCGGTGTTGAGGTAAAGTCAAAGGCCAATAAAAACTTGAGCGAATTTGACCTTAACGCACTGCGCTGGAATAAAGTTATTCTCTGTACCGATGCCGATGTTGACGGATTTCAGATCAGAACGTTGCTTTTGACAATGCTGTACAGACTTACTCCTACGCTAATAAACGAGGGAAAAGTCTTTATTGCGGAATCACCGCTTTATGAGATTACAGCTAAAAATGATGTGTATTTTGCGTATGACGAGGCGGAGAAAGATAAGTTTATTGCGGAAATCGGCAAAGAGAAGTTCACAATTCAGCGTTCAAAAGGTCTTGGTGAAAACGAGCCTGATATGATGAACCTTACAACTATGAATCCTGCTACTCGCAGACTTATAAAGGTTATGCCGACAGACGCTGAAAAAACAGCGGAAATTTTTGATATTCTGCTCGGTGACAATCTTCAGGGCAGAAAAGATTACATTGTGGCTCACGGTAATGAGTACATTGACAATCTTGATGTAAGCTGACGGGAGGTGCGAATTTATGGCAAAAAGAAGAAGAACACAGCCTGCCGCAACGGGAAAAACACACGGTGTTATCAACGGTGCGGGTGAAGTTGTAGAACAGAACATTGACTCTACAATCAGAGAAAACTATATGCCTTACGCAATGAGCGTTATTCTTTCCCGTGCTATTCCGGAGATTGACGGATTTAAACCGTCGCACAGAAAGCTGCTTTATACAATGTATAAAATGGGACTTTTAAACGGAGCAAGAACAAAATCCGCTAATATTGTCGGTGCAACTATGAAACTTAATCCGCACGGCGATTCGGCAATTTATGACACTATGGTGCGACTTTCGAGAGGCTACGAAGCGCTTTTACATCCTTATGTGGATTCAAAGGGTAACTTCGGTAAATTCTACAGCCGTGATATGGCATGGGCGGCATCAAGATATACAGAGGCAAAACTTGACAAAATCTGTAACGAGCTTTTTCGTGATATAGATAAAGATACCGTAGACTTTGTTGATAACTACGATAATACAATGAAAGAGCCGTCACTTTTGCCGGTTGCTTTTCCGTCTGTACTTGTAAATACAAACACAGGTATTGCGGTAGGTATGGCGTCAAATATCTGTTCTTTCAATTTAAAAGAAATTTGCGAAACCACGGCGGCGCTTATTCGTGACCCGAACCACGATGTTATGCAGACATTGCCTGCACCTGATTTTATCGGCGGCTGTCAGATTATTTATGACGAAAACGCCTTAAGACAGGTTTATGAAACGGGTAAGGGCGGAATAAAACTAAGGGCAAGGTACCAATACGATAAATCGGCAAACTGTATTGATGTACTTTCAATTCCGAGCACAACCACTTGCGAAGTTATTATTGAAAAGATTATTGACCTTGTAAAAGCAGGAAAAATAAAGGATATTGCCGATGTTCGAGATGAAACGGGTATTGACGGTCTTAAGATAACGATTGACCTTAAGCGCGGTGTTGATCCCGACCGACTTATGGCAAAACTTTACCGTTTTACAACGCTTGAAGATTCATTCTCCTGCAATTTTAATGTACTTATCGGCGGAGTGCCGAGGGTGCTCGGTGTTAAGGCTTTGCTTGAAGAATGGATTGCATTCAGAATTGAATGTGTAAGACGAAGAACATATTTTGACAGAAACAAAAAAGCCGAAAAACTCCACCTTTTAAAGGGTCTTGAGGCTATTTTGCTTGATATTGACAAAGCGGTTAAAATTGTAAGAGAAACAGACGAAGAGGCAGAGGTTGTACCAAACCTTATGATCGGATTTGGTATTGACGAGGTTCAGGCAGAGTATGTTGCAGAAATAAAACTTCGTCATCTGAACCGTGAATATATTTTAAAGCGTACGGCAGAAATTGAGGCACTTGAAAAGGAAATTGCCGAACTTGACGAAATTCTCAAGAGTAAGACAAGAATTAAAACCATAATTGTAAAGGAACTCAAAGAGATTGCCGAAAAATACGGTCAGCCACGAAAGAGTATTATAATTTACGAAGATATCGTAAGTTATACGGAGGAAAAGGACGATGTTCCTGATTACCCCGTAAATCTTTTCTTTACAAAGGAAGGCTATTTCAAGAAGATTACTCCGCAGTCGCTTAGAATGAGCAGCAACCATAAGCTCAAGGACGGCGATGAGATTGCCCAGACCTGCGAATTTTCAAATAACGGTGAATTGCTGTTCTTTACCGACAAATGTCAGGTTTATAAGGCAAAGGCGGCGGATTTCACCGATACAAAGGCAAGCGCTCTCGGCGAGTATGTACCGGCAAAGTTGGGTATGGACGAGGGCGAAAACGCAGTGTATATGGTAGCCACAAAGGATTACAAGGGAATGCTGCTGTTTGCTTTTGAAAACGGCAAGCTCGCTAAAGTTCCGCTTGAGGCTTATCAAACAAAGACAAACCGCAAAAAACTTACGGGCGCTTATTCCGATAAATCACCGCTTGCGGGAATGGTATTCTTTACAGAGGATAAAGAATTTTTGTTGAAAGCGTCATCAGGCAGAATGTTGCTTATTCATTCGGGTGCAATTAATCTGAAAACAACCCGTTCGACACAGGGCGTGGCGGTTATGAAACTCAAAAAAGGTCACAGACTGTTTGAAATTTCGGAGTATGTTGAGGGAACATTTGCAAAGCCGCAGAGATACAGAACGAAAACACTTCCTACTCTCGGCGCTATGCCTGCAAATGAAGATTCAACCGACGAACAGCTTACGCTGATTTAATTGTATATTTCACCTTTGGAAATATACCGAAAAAATTTAAATTTTTTCAAAAAAATCTTGCAAAATCTATAATTTTATGTTAATATAAATTAGTTAGTTTTTGTATTTGGAACTTATTATACATTTATATTACAGAAAGGAACGGTATAATATGGGCGTTTGGGGTATTGTTCTTGGTTCAGTGCTTATCGTAGCAGCCATTGCAATTATCATCGTAATTATTCTTCAGCAGGGCAACCAGCAGGGTATCGGCGTTGTTTCCGGTGCTGCTGACTCTTATTTCTCAAAAAATAAGGCTCGCTCGATTGATGCAAAGCTTGCTCGTTTTACAAAGTTTTTTGCAGCAATTTTCGTAATTATCGTAATTGCACTTAATGTACTTGCTTATTTTGTCGGAAAAAGTTTCTGATTAAGCTTGTAATATTTTTAAAATTTCAAACATAATTATAGACCGTAGGTTAGTCCTGCGGTCTATTTTTTGTTTTTATGGTTTAGCAAATTGATTTGCAAATTAATTATAAAAGTTTGGTCGACCTTTAAAAAGGCTTGACCTAAATTTTTAAATTATTTTGCCTAACATTTAGAGCAAAACCAATTTATCCTACATATATAAAAGACTCTGTTTTACAGTATTGTTTATGCTAAAGGAGCTGTTAATTATGCCTTTGTGGGGAATAGGATTAATGTTTTTCGGTGCATTTTTGCTGTTTGCATTTGCTCATTACATAAGTAAAAGCAGACATCCGTTTAAAAGAAGTCTGCTTTCAATGGCTATAGGAATTTTAACGCTGATTTCTGTAAATCTGACAGGCTCTTTTACAGGTGTGTACCTGCCTGTAAGCCTTGTGTCGGTGTGTTGTGCCGCATTTGGCGGAGTGCCCGGAGTAACGCTGATGCTTGGACTGAATTTATTTTTTTAAATCAATTTCTGTTTGTTTTATTTTTATCCAAAAGCCTTGCAAAATCAATTAGTAAGGCTTTTTCTGCATTAAGGGTTTCTACAATATATAAAAATAAGCCACTGTTGCGGTGACTTATGAATTTAAAAATTCGACTAAAAGCATACTTAGTATTTTTTGCTGTCTGTTTGACAATTCTTTTGCTTTTATACTGTTATCTGTACATTCTTCATATATAAGTTGAAGAATTTCTGTTTGTGGATCGTTTAGATTA
>ERZ1031897.921-NODE-921-length-10098-cov-5.435428_pt1 | contig 10098 bp, 9 predicted proteins | sample MGYA00517881_ERZ1031897 | MGnify/ENA primary metagenome ERZ1031897 (study PRJEB33719, sample SAMN04261280) | wastewater metagenome | biome: rural village; feature: human; material: feces | host: Homo sapiens | place: El Salvador | collected 2013-01-07 ... | reverse complement strand
AATCCTAATCCCAAAATTTATACTGATTTTTGGGATTGTAATCCCAAAATTCTATATGATTTTTGGGATTAGGAACCCAAAAGGCTTCATAGCATCCGTATAGATTTTATAGTTTGCTACTTTAATGGGGCTATCATGCCCCCTAAAGTATCAGAATTCAACGGTTCTGCTTCCGTCTTCTTCTGTGTGAATATGTACTCTTGTCACATCTTCTGGTAGAAGGTCTTCTATCAGTTCTGGCCATTCCAGAAAACATAAGTTTCCTCCATAGAAGTAATCCTCATATCCCATATCATAGACCTCGTCTATCTTTTTGATACGATAGAAGTCAAAGTGATAGATTGGGTCGCCATTCCCTGCGGTATATTCGTTGACAATGGCAAATGTAGGGGATGTGATGACATCATCTACTCCCAACTCTTCGCAGATAGCTTTGATAAATGTGGTCTTACCAGTACCCATCTTGCCGTAAAAGGCAAAGACTTTACCATCACCCATGTTGGCCAGAAATTCCTTGGCTGCAGCATGGATGTTTTCTAATGAGTCAATTTTGATTTTCATATTTTGTTTCCTTTTTTTGTTTTCTTTTTCTAACGTCTTCTTGGTGTCAATGTAATGAGTGGTATCAGCATCTCTTCCATAGATATGCCTCCATGCTGGAATGTGTCCTTGTAGTAGGATACATAGTAGTTGTAGTTGTTGGGGTAGGCAAAGAAGGCATCACCATACGCAAATACATAAGTTGTGCTCAGGTTTGGAGCGGGCAATTGTGCTTTATGTGGCTCCTTGATTGTGAACACTTCCTTGGCATTGTAGGCAAGATTCTTGCCTAACTTATAGCGCAGGTTGGTGTTGGTATTACGGTCTCCTATTATCTTGATAGGTTTTGAAGCCCTAATACTTCCATGGTCGGTGGTGATGATGACCTTGAATTCGTCTTGCGATAAACGTTTGAATAGTTCTGCAAGAACTGAATGTCTCAGCCAGCTCTGTGTAATACTGCGATAGGCAGATTCGTTGTTTGCCAATTCTCTCACCATCTTAGATTCTGTACGTGCATGTGAAAGCATGTCGATAAAGTTTACGACCAGTACATTGAGGTCGTTATTCTTGCATTCATTGTATTTATCCAGAAATCTGTCGGCTCCTGCAGAATCATTTATCTTGTGATAACTGAATGTGTAGTGCTTTCTGAATCTTTCCAACTGGGTTTGGATGAGAGGTTCTTCGTTGAGGTTTTTGCCTTCCTCCTGATCTTCATCTACCCATAGGTCAGGAAACATTTCTGCTATTTTGTTTGGCATCAGACCGCTGAATATTGCATTGCGTGCATACTGGGTGGCTGTTGGCAAAATACTCATATACATGTCTTCCTCGATATCGAAGAGTTCTCCGATATCTTGTCCCAACATTTTCCATTGGTCATATCTGAAGTTGTCGATAACGATGAGGAATATCTTTTCACCCTGATCCAGTTTTGGAAAAATCTTGGTTTTGAAGATGTCTGGACTCATGACGGGCTTACCTTCTATCGTCTTGCCGATATTCTTGGGATTTACCCATTCCAAGTAGTTCTTGGTGATGTATTTGGCAAATCCGATGTTGGCTTCTTCTTTCTGCATGGTAAGCAGTTCTGTCATTGAACTCTCGGTGTCGCTCAGTTCAAGTTCCCATTTTACCAGTCTCTTATATACTTCTACCCAATCCTGTACTGTCCGGCAATCCATGATTTGCATGGCGATTTGCTGGTAGTCTTGCTGATAACCGCTTTGGGTTACTTCTGTGACTATATCTTTGCGATGTATGTTCTTCTTGAGAGAGAGCAATATCTGGCTGGGGTTGACCGGTTTGATGAGATAGTCTGCGATTTTTGAACCGATAGCCTGGTCCATGATGTTCTCTTCCTCGCTCTTGGTACACATGACTACAGGGGTAGCTGGTTGGATTTCCTTGATTTGCTGAAGAGTTTCCAATCCGCTAAGTCCTGGCATCATTTCATCTAAGAGAATCAGGTCGAAGGTCTGCTGTCTGCACTGGTCGATAGCATCCGGACCATTGCTCACAGTTATAACTTCATATCCCTTTTTCTCCAGAAATATGATATGCGCCTTGAGAAGTTCTATCTCGTCATCTACCCAAAGTAATAAACCGTTACTCATGTTTTTATTTTTTAGGCGCTAAAGTACAAAGAATAATTGAATACTGGCAGAAGAATGCTATTAAAGTATGTTAATGTTAAGGAAAGTTTTTATTCGTATGATTCTTCTGGGTATTCGTATGTTTCCTCTACTTTTATATAATAATTAGGTGAAGATTCCGTTCTTTATCCAAGAATCAGTTTATTAATCCAATTATTCATCAAATAATAAAATAAGAAGAAATCAAGAAACAATGCTCAAAATTGTATTGATAATGCTTTGCGGAATAGGTACAGGTTATCTGCTCCGTAATAAGAAAATGAGTTTTTTAGGTCGCATCATCACGGCGTTGATATGGGTACTCCTGTTCCTGCTTGGTATTGAAGTTGGCTCCAATCCTCGTATCATAGGAGGTATTCAGACCTTAGGTCTCGAAGCTGTTATTCTCTCCATTGGTGGTAGTGCGGGTAGTGTGCTTTTTGCATGGGCATTGTGGAAGTATGTTACTGCTAAACAGATGAAGTCTTCTGGTTCCGCTGATACGGAGAAGGGAGGTAAGGCATGAAAGGTAGCTTGATTATAGTTGGTTTCTTTGTCTTAGGTATCATCGCTGGATTGTGTGATGTAGTTCCTGCCAGTTTTTTAGATAGTGATGTGAGTTATATTGCGCTCTGTTGCCTGATGTTCTGTGTGGGTGTCAGCATCGGTTGTGATACTTCTATTTTGAAGAGTTTCAAGAAGGTGAATCCTCGTTTGATGATGCTTCCGGTGATGACTATTTTGGGTACTTTAGCAGGGTGTGCAGCCGTATCTCTGGTATTAGGTCACCGTCAGCTTACCGACTGTTTGGCTATTGGTTCTGGATTCGGTTATTATTCCCTTTCAAGTATTTTTATTACTGAATATCGTGGTGCCGAACTTGGAACCATCGCTCTTCTTGCTAATATTAGCCGTGAAATTCTGACGCTCTTAGCCGCTCCGTTGCTGGCGAGATATTTCGGTAAGTTGGCACCTATAAGCGTAGGTGGTTCCACCACAATGGATACTACGTTGCCTATTATTACCCGCGTGTCGGGAGAGAACTTCATCATCGTTTCCATCTTTCATGGTTTCTGTGTTGATTTTTCAGTACCATTTCTGGTTACCTTTTTCTGCTCTCTATAATCAGTTCTGTAATTTATCAGGAATGATTTAAAAATACAAATGGCAGACTTCTCCAGCTATTTATTCTGGGAAAGTCTGCCATATTGTTTCTTTAAAAACCATCGAAATCAAAATATTCGTCTTCTAAGTCAAATTTGTCATCTTTGTCTTTCTTCTCCTCTTTGGATTTCTGGTTCTTATTTTCTTGCTTCTGAGTGTTTTCTGTGTCATCATTGAAATAGAAGACATCTTCATTCTCCTCAAGAGGTTCTTTCTTTTGGATTTCCTGCTTTGGAGTCTCCTTCTTTATGGTTTCTTGCTTTGAAGTCTTCTTCTTTGGAGTCTCCTGTTTTGGCTCTTCTACTTTAGGATCAACTACAATCATCTCATCCTCATTTCTTTCAACTTCAGTTTCTTTTTCAGAATTATTTTTCTTTGGAGTCTCTGTGTTGATGTCCTCTTTGATTTCAATGCCGTTATTATTTCCGGTTTGAGTATTCTCCTCTTTGATTTCTATAGACTCATTGCTGATGCTTGGTGCAACATCTTCCTTGATTTCTAATGAGTTGTCTATATCATTCTTGTTGTCAAGGCTTCAGTCTCTTCTATTTTCTTCTTCTCTGTCACGATTTCTGTAGGCTCCGTTAAGAGAGGTGCGGCATTCTGTTTCAACTTGAGTGAAGCGAAGTGTTTCTGATAGAACTTCTCGTATTCATTATATGTGAACTGTGTGCCTAAGAGTTCGAGATTTTGTTCGCTGATGAGGATAGCTCGAGCCTTGTTGAGATGGCGGATGATAGCAGTCTGCTCCGACAGCGCATGTGCATATTGCCATGCTTCATCGTAACTTCTGAATCCTGACATAATCATTCTGTGCAGCCCATCTTGCTCCTCGATATTCATGTCGAAATTGCGCACAAGGTAATGGGTAAAGTTGTATTTAGCCATTTCAAAGAGCAACTGGTTCTCATTCACAGAGTCTGGCTGGTAAACAAGCATGAATACAAAGTTGGCATTGCGTTCATTCGTGAATACTTTCTGTTGGGTGGAATCCTGGTTATTGAGTACAACACTTCTTCTGTTCCATACATCTTCCAAGTCAAACTTTCCACCATGCAGTCGTTTTCCCGCATTGACTCCATTGACTATCATACCCGCTATTTCGCTGATACGGCTATTCGGATATTTCTCTACCACTTCCTGCATATCCTTGATGCAGGCATTGGCGTCACCATCGTTGAGCTTGCTTAATCCACCGATAAACAAGAATTTATCCCTGTTTTCTCCCAGTGGGAAACGCTCGGCAGATATGCGTGCATTGGCCTTAGCCTCTTGGTATCTGCTTGCCTTGAAAGCCTCGTAGGTTGCCGCATAAAGAGAGTCTTCTATATGAACACCAAACTGGGCATTTTCTTTGTAGTATGGATCTGTAATCAATGTTGTCCATTGGCTTTCAGGATATTTCTTCTTCAGTTTCTGTACATAACGTTCTGCCTCTACCGGCATTTCCTTTCGGGAATATAACAGATAGAGGTGGTAATATACATCGTCCATGTGCTCAAAGTCATCAGCATAGTTGTCTTCCAATCTTCTGAGTGCTTTTTCGCTCAGGGAAAGATTGTCCAACTTATCCTTGAAGATAACGCCGGAATTCAACAGTCCATCCTCTAACAACTTGTTGCTGGCTTCTATTTGTTCTTCTGTAAAAGGAATCTGAGCCAGATAATATTCTCGCTTATGTGGATCGTTTTGTGCACTGTCTGTAATCTGTTTCAGAGAATCTTCCTTGATGGCTACATTGGCAAGAGAATCTCTTACTTCGTCTGTCATCTCTTCAGCACCTTGTGGCGCACTGACCACCGTCTTGTTGATGCGTTGCCAGTTATCTACATTTTCTCGTTTGCCCCATAGGCGTTGGAATTGGGTCTTACCCTGACTTACGGCTATAGGGTTGTAGAAATACCAGAGTCCTTTCTGTCCGGTATTTCCTGTTGATGTATTGTTGTTCTTATTCGAATTGTGGTTTCTGTAGGCATTTCCACCGTTTTTTGCTTGTTGACGGTTGCTTTCTTCTTCTGCCAGTTTATTCTTTTCTTCTTTTTCTTTCTTCTTGAGGGCATCTATTACGCGGTCGATGGCTGCATTTCTTTCTTTTTCGCTCATCTTGGCAAGAGCTTGGAGAGAGTCCTGCAGGTGGACAGCTTCTGTATGAGGAACTAATTCATCAAGTATTTTAGAACGTTCTGCAAGAATCTTATAGTCTTTACGGTCTTTGTCAAGCAAGCCGATGGCTTCTCCGTAACAGCGTTGGGCATCACTGTATTTTTCCATACCCCAGTACAAGTCGCCTAAATGAAGCAAGAGCACACCTTTCTCAATACCACTGCGTGTCGCCTTGGCATTTCCTTTTTCGTATGCAGAGATGGCTTGGACGGTATCTTTCTCGTTGAGATAGATGTTACCTATTGCGTAGTATATCTGGTCCAGGTATTCCTTGTTGTTGTCTGATGCAGCCATACGTTTCAGACGGCTGATCATCTGTTTGGCATTTCCTCTGGCCATCACCTCTGTCATGGAGATACGGGCGTTGAATTCCAGTTCATATGGAGGATTGAGACGTGTGACATGCTTGAAGGCTTTGTAGGCCTCCTGTTTTTTGCCAGTGGCAGCAAGCAACTGTCCTAAGAGGAACCATTCGCGCGCCTTTTGCTTCCGTCGCATCTCATGCTTGATTACTTTGCGGAGATAGGGGATAGCCTGTTCGAAGTCTCCAGTATGGATATAGTAATCAGCGTATGTATAGTCCCATTCTTTCTGGGCACGCCAGTGGATGCTGTCTCTTTGCATTTTACGGATTACGTCCTCTGCATCATACTGCCATCCTTGTTCGATATAACATTTAGCCAGCCAGGCCCTTGCTCTGCCGTAGATGGCTGGTTGGGTGGAGTAGAGGCGGCTCATATAGGAGAAAGTGGTTGCAGCACTTTCGAAATCGCCTTTGAAAAATTGGGAACGTCCCATCAGCAACCATGCTTTCCATAAGAACGGATTGTATTCCTTACGGCTCAACCATTCAATATCTTTTTCTGTTTTGCGACGGTTTTTGTTCCATTCCGGACGTTTCTTGATACTGTGTTGATGAATCGCTTTCTCACACTTGGTGATGGCTTTCTCATAATTGCCTTTTCCCAGTTCGCGGCTGTTTTTATTGCTTACGGTATAGAGAGGAATCATCTCCGTGAAGTTGTCCTTATTGCCGTTCTCTTTTTCCAATGAACCGTCAATATAGGCTAACGTACCATTATAATAGGTGTTATAACGGGCGTTGAAGGAATGCCACCAGCGGCTCTTCGCTGTATTCTTCTGCGTAGAGCAACTGCCAATACCAATTAGGAGTATAATTGATAATAGGGGAATGATATGTCGGAGATAATTTTGTTTCACTCTTGTATGATTTTAGAATGTTGTCTGCTGATCATCACTTTTTCTCAAGTGACAGCTTGTCTTTATTATACAACTTGTTTTGTAGGGCTTTTATTGTCTTACTGAGCATAAAAACCATGATACTGACAAAAATAATCGTGGCTCCTGATGGAACATTCAGCACATAACTGGCATAGAGTCCGATGATACAGTCTATCCATCCCAGGATGATGCTGGCAAAAATCATCTGCTTATAATTATAGGTGAACAGGTTGGCTGTCATCTGCGGAATTGTCAGCAAACTGATAGCCAGTACGATGCCCACCATTTTCAATGAAGCAACAATCGTCATGGCAATGAGTGTCATCATCAGATATTCTATCGCCGCTACAGGCAAGTGCTGCGAGCGTGCAAAGGTGCTGTCGAAAGCTACACTCTGAATCGGACGGAGGAAACAGGCGAATACGGCGATGGTGATACATGTCAGGATGCCCAATAGCCATAAGTCAGAACCTTCTATCGTCAGGATGCTGCCAAAGAGAAAAGAAGGTAGGTCTGGCATGAAGCCGGGCGTGAGAAAGCAGCAGATAATTCCTACGCTCATTCCCAAGGTCCAGAACATGGCGATGGCAGAATCTTTCCTGACATCTTTTCTGGATGACATCCATTGAACGCCAAATCCGCTCAGTATGGCAAAGATCATGGCTGCCAGAATCGGATTGGTACCAGTGAATACGCCAATTCCTATTCCGCCAAATGATGCGTGGGTAATACCCCCGCTGATAAATACCAATCGGCGGGTTACGATATAAGTGCCTATGATTCCACACAGGATGCTTGTAAGGAAGGCGCCCAAGAGGGCATTCTGAAAAAATGTATATTGTAGAATGTTCATTTCCTATAAAATATTCTTTTTCAATCCTCGCTTAAGAAACTGATGACTTCATCTTTCAACTGGTCTGGCAAGTTGATGCCTCTGAGGATGAGGCTTCTGTTCCAGCCTGCCACTTCCTCCGGCTTCATTGTATATAAGACTTCAGCGAATTGTTCAACTTCTTCTTCGGAATAATCATCTGCCGCACGTCCTTTATACGTGTCTAATTCTTCGTCATCATAATATTCTATCTCTTTGGTTGCAGCTTCCATCATGCACTCCTGCTCGCATTTCGTGTTTTCTCCATTACAGGTGTTACACGAAACGCCTTCTTTTAGGGGCTCTTCTTCTCCTTTCCGTTGGGTGAAAAGTCCTATTAGTGCGCTTGCCAGTCCTAAGACAACCAATGCAATAATCAGGTAAATCATTCGATATCTTTTGTTGTGATTATTATTCCTCGCTGATTTCAAATCCTACTTTTTTCAGGTCTTCCCAGAAATGTGGATAGGATTTGCTTACCACTTCTGGATTGTTGATTTCCAGATAAGGTAACTTGAAGGCAACTGGTGCGAAGGACATGGCCATGCGATGATCCTCATAGGTATCTATGGCTTCGTAGGTCGGTTCGCAGGTTGCTCCATCCCAGATGAGTGTATTGTTGTTCTCGTCTTGAATCACATAACCTACTTTTCGCAACTCTTTCTTGAGTGCTTCGATGCGGTCGGTTTCCTTGATTTTCAAGCTGGCAAGACCGGTAAACTTGAATTTGATTCCCATCAGACAGCAGCATACTACAAATGTCTGGGCAAGGTCTGGTGAACCGGTAAAGTCGTAATCCAATCGAGGAAGCAGACATCTGTGGGCTTTCAGTGTAACAGTGGTCGGTGCACTGGTATGTATGTTTGCCTTGTAATCTCTATCCTCTGGATTTTGATTGTTCTCAAATTCGGTCTTGACACCCAGAAGGCTGAAGATGTATTTGACGACAGAGTCACCTTGCTTGGAACCATCCATCAGTCCCTCTAATCTGATTTCTGAATCGATATTTCCGTTCAAAGCCATCATTTCATACCAATAGGAAGATGCGCTCCAGTCGTTTTCAATCAGATACTTTCTTTCTTGGTATGGCTGAGGTTTTACGACAATTGTGTCCACATCTGTCCATTCAGCTGAGGCTCCAAATTCGCACATGGTCCACAGGGTGAGGTCGATGTAGGGTCTTGATGCAATTTCTCCTGTAAGTTTGAGCTTCAATCCGTTTTTGAGAATCGGACCGATGAGCAGAAGTGCTGATATGTATTGTGAACTGATGCTTCCAACCACCTCCAGATGACCTCCTTCGAGTGCATGACCTTTGATGCGGAGTGGGGGATAGCCTTCTTTTTCCACATATTCGATGTCGGCGCCTAAATAGCGGAGCGCATCCACCAGAACACCGATAGGACGATTCTTCATCCTTTCTGTTCCTGTAATCGTATGTTCTCCTTCAGTAGCACTGAGGTAAGCTGTCATAAATCTCATGGCAGTACCAGCAGCCTTGATGTCTATCACCTCAGGCATGTTTCCCAAGGCATTGATGATGACTTCTGTATCATCACAATCGCTCAGATTGCATGGCTGAATCTTACCGCCCGTCATGGCATGGATGATGAGGGCTCGATTGCTGATGCTTTTACTGGAGGGCAAGTTGATGGTGGCGTTGAGTGCCTTAGGTGCTTTTATCTTGTATTTCATCTTATTTTTTTATTATTTCTGAAATGATGGTGAATCCCATCCTTTATTTTTTGTTAGTACTATGTATTTCTTTTCTGAAAGAAGCTCTTTCCACAGGAATAGCCTTTTCTATAGCCAGACAGATTGGCAAGTCGATATCTTCGTCATTGTCCTGACTTCTTGTACCGTAATTGTCGTTTTTGATCTTTTTCGGACCAGGAATCAGCGGACTGTAATAAAGAACCTGTCTCATGCGGTATTTCTGCTCAGGTGTGAATCTGAAGCTCAAACTTATGGCATAGTCCATGAAATTGTCAGAATCCCATTCCTCTCCCGAATCATTGGAGCGTTTGATGAGTTCTTTCATCACAAGGTCCTTACCCGCCTGCTTATGCTGTTCAATATATGAAATCAGCCATCTGTCGTAGGCCGGTTTGTTATAGCTCTTGGTGTCTGTGCAGTAGTCTGTGTCTGTGCAACTTTCATTAGGTTCGCTTCCTGTGTCTGTATCTTTCTCAGCAAACACATGCTTGAGTCCTAAATAATGCCCTAACTCATGAGCCAGTGTGACATTGATGTCTCCAGAATCATAGGTGTATCCTTTGTCTCCGTGATCTGCGGCTGTATATCTGGATGACTCTTGGTTGATATAGGAACTGTTGATGGATACACAGTATTCAAAAGACAAACTGTTCTTATTGATGGCACCTCTTGCGTCCTTTAAACCATCTATTGCGGGATAGCCGTTTTGTTTGTAAGGTAGGTTGCTGATGCCAAGCGTTATGCTGTTGTCTTTTGTTTTCTTGA
>ERZ1031897.919-NODE-919-length-10117-cov-13.858676_pt1 | contig 10117 bp, 6 predicted proteins | sample MGYA00517881_ERZ1031897 | MGnify/ENA primary metagenome ERZ1031897 (study PRJEB33719, sample SAMN04261280) | wastewater metagenome | biome: rural village; feature: human; material: feces | host: Homo sapiens | place: El Salvador | collected 2013-01-07 ... | reverse complement strand
ACTTCACGAATGAAATCTCGCTTGGCACGGTAATCATTCGCATCAAGTCGGCTGCGAAGATAAATGCGCCATTCAATACTGCCAAGAACACGGGGGTCTTGCCTTCATAGTCCTTGTTCAGACGGTCTGCTACGACCTGAACCTTCTTGAGTATTTCGGCCTCTGGAATGGAGGTTTTGAAGGTCTTATCCTTAATTTTTACTATGCTCATAGTCATATTATATAATATTTTCTGCAAAATTACGAAAAAATCGTGAAACTTCATGCTTTCATCGACTTTTTTTAGTACTTTTGCATGAAAATAATCAGATAATCGGACAAAGACATGAAGATTTTCACTAGTACTCAGATACATGAGTTGGATAAATACACCATTGAGCATGAACCTATCACTTCGCTCAACCTCATGGAACGTGCCGCTAAGGCGCTGACGCGTGCCATCGAGGAGGAATGGTCTAACCGTACTCCGGTGGTCGTTTTCGCAGGACCAGGCAACAACGGAGGCGATGCGCTTGCCGTGGCAAGAATGTTGGGAGAAGATGGTTATCAGGTTAACGTTTTCTTGTTTAACATCCACAACAAGCTCTCTGCCGACTGTGCCAGCAACAAGAAGCGACTCATCGAGAGCAAACGCGCCAAGCAGTTTACTGAGGTCACCGTCAACTTCGACCCTCCGCAGCTGGAAGCCGGCATGCTCGTAGTAGACGGCCTCTTTGGCAGCGGCTTGAACAAGCCGCTGGCAGGCGGTTTTGCGTCCCTGGTAAAATACATCAACCAGAGTGCCGCCAAGGTGGTGAGCATCGACCTGCCATCGGGTCTGATGGCGGAAGACAACACCTACAACATTTCAGTCAACATTATCCGTGCCGACCTGACGCTGACCTTGCAGCAGAAGAAGCTGGCGATGATGCTGGCAGACAACCAGATATACCTGGGAAGACTGAAGGTATTGGATATCCGACTCTCACCAGAATTCATCCAGAAGACGGAAAGCAAATTCAGTATTCTCGAAGAGAACGACATCCGCCTGCTGATGAAGCCCCGTGGCGACTTTGCCCACAAGGGCACTATGGGCACGGCACTCATCATTGCCGGAAGCTACGGCATGAGCGGAGCTTCCATCCTTGCTACCAAGGCGTGCCTGAGAGCGGGAACGGGAAAGGTGATTACCCATACGCCGAAGCGCAACTACGAGATTATGCAGATTAGCGTGCCGGAAGCGGTGCTCCAGATGGATTCTGAGGAAACCATCTTCAGCGAACCGGTGGACACCGACTACTATAGCGCCATGGGCATAGGTCCGGGACTGGGAACCAACGAATCCACCGCCATCGCCCTCATAGCCCAGCTGAGAAGATCTACCTGTCCTACGGTGGTAGATGCCGATGCACTGAATATCCTGGCGAGTCATCGTGCCTGGATGCAGCAGTTGCCTAAGGACATCATCTTCACTCCTCATCCAAGAGAACTGGACAGACTGGCTGGCAACACCAGCAGCAACTGCATGGAGCGCCTTGACAAGGCCATCGAACTGGCAGAGCGCCTGCAAGGCTACATTATATTAAAGGGTCACTATTCTGCCCTTTGCCATCCTAACGGAAAGGTGGAGTTCTGCTCTACCGGCAACAGCGGCATGGCCACAGCCGGCAGCGGCGATGTATTGACGGGTATCATCACCTCGCTTCTTTCACGCGGCTATAACCAGGCAGATGCCTGCCGAATAGGCATGCACCTGCACGGACTGGCAGGCGACCTAGCCATCAAGGAAATCGGCAAAGAGAGCCTCATCGCCAGCGATCTGATACAATATCTCCCTAAAGCATTCCTGAGAATGGAAGATTGATATTAGTTAATAGTTGATAGTTTATAGTTTATAGCAAGGCAGGAAAACGCATAATTATGCAAGTTTTCAACATTCTGCTATAAACTATAAACTTTTAACTATAAACTATAAATTATAAACTAGTATTACCTTTTTTCTTTCTGATTTCCGCAAATCGCAATTCCAGGGTGCGCTTTAAATCATCCTTACGATCCATATTCAGTTTCTTTCGGATATGACTGCGCTGGCTTGTGATGTTGGATTCTGTCTTATCAAGCAAGATGCAGATTTCCTTCAAGCTCTTATCCTGCAACACCAGCTTGCAGATTTGTATTTCACTATTGGTCAAATCAGCACATAGTTCATCCCACATCAGATTATTCAGTTCCTCCTTTTTCAGGTGCTCCGAAGCATTATTGATAATGTTCTGGCGCAATTCCGGATTCAGCCTTTCCATCAGATTTCCTGCATTATCATTATCCTTTTCCTTCAATTTGGCAAGCATATCCAATGCCTTTCTCTCTACGTGGGTAACCTTCTGAGGCTGGCGAAGCCCCTTCAGCACATAGTTCGTATTATAGATATACACATAGATGATCATCACAAAACCCACGAAGAATGCCTTCATCCCGAAGAAGGATGTAACAGCAGGATGCTCTATGAAATAGAAGACAACCATCGGAACCAAGCCGGCTATAAGAGCTAATGCGGTCTTATACATCAGTTGCGTCAACGCCATCAACACCAGCAGGAACACCAGAAACACATTGCTGATGCTACTCAACTCGTCGGGCAACGCGCCAAACACAGAGGAAAGTATACAGTTGGCAGTCAATTTGGCAAAAGCCAATATATATAAAAAGGTGAGACCCTTGGTAAAAGTAAGTTTCTTGGTCCAGATTGCCAGCTGCAGACTGGCAAACAAAACGGCATTCACCACATCAGCCACCACCCCATGAGGTTCTCCTAATCGGAGGATAAGGATAAAATGGTACAAAATAATAAGTACCTCGGAAACCGAGAAAAGTAGATAGCCTATCACTCTTCTGCGGTCTACGATACCACAATACTTGGGGCAAAAGTAATGCTCCAAGCCTTAAATTGCCTTCATTAAGTTAAGTTTTGGTTCCATTGTTTACTTATAAATTCTATCTTTTAGCTTATATCTTCTTATCATCAGCAGACTTTTCAACAGCAAAATGCTGGAATTTCCATCTAACTGATAACGGCTGCAAATTTACAAAAATAATTAGAAATAGTGATGAGAAGATGATGAAAAAATGCCGGAATTAACAACTTTAAGTAGTTTTCAGTGTTGTTTTTAATTAAAAAAGGTACTTTTCAGTATTTTTCAGTGCTAAAAAACTTGCATGGTATTGCTTTTCTTTATAATTTTGCAGCCGAAAAAAGATGATGCGCTGAGCCAGGAACTCAGCTGCAAGGTTTTTAATACGAGAATGTAAGATTCCTAACTGAAAAGTAAATTGAAAGTAAAGACAAAGTAGATTAACAGGAAGGGAATGGATATTAGATTTCTTATGTATTAGTTGTAAACCGGAAGATAAAAAGATATTGTATTAAGTATATAAAGTATAAGAAAAAGATGATGAAAAGGATTAAAATGGCACTGATAATCGGACTGTGCTTTTTAGCACTCGATGCTTCTGCCCAAAAGGTTGCGGTGAAAACCAACCTTCTTTATGATGCGACCAGCACCATAAACTTGGGAGTAGAGTTCGCACTCACCCCCAAGTGGACCTTGGATGTAGCAGGCAACTACAATCCTTGGACATTTTCTAATAACAGGAAATGGCAACATTGGCTTGTGCAGCCAGAAGCAAGATACTGGTTCTGCAACAAGATGATGGGACATTTTGTGGGATTCCATGCTATTGCAGGATCCTACAACATCGGTAACGTGAATGCTGATTTCAAGTTATTAGGAACAGACTTTTCCAAACTGAAAGATTACCGCTACGAAGGATGGTTCGCGGGAGCGGGTGTGGCATACGGATATGCCTGGACCCTTTCCAAGCACTGGAACTTCGAGGCTGAACTGGGACTGGGTTACACCTACAGCCGTTCAGACAAGTTTGAATGTGCGGAATGCGGCGAAAAACTGGAAGACGACAAGAGTCACCACTATGTGGGACCCACCAAGGCGGCACTCAACCTCGTCTATGTGTTCTAATCGCCCCCATACGGACATACCTATTTAAATTGTATATTTATACATCATTATTCATTTGATCATTCATTTGGAAAGGAAACAATTCATGAATACAAAATATAACTTCTATAGTACACTGGGCGCTGCCCTCCTGCTGTTATCGCTCACAGCCTCAGCAGAAAGCAAGCCTATAGCCTCAGCAGAGAAAAAAGAAAAGAAAGAGAAAGCTGAGAAAAAAGAGAAGACTGAGAAAGAGAAGAAAGAGACAGCCGGAAAGCTGAAGATTTCGAAGAAAGAAGTGAAGAGAGATGGAGATGACGTGAACGTGAAGATGGACTTCAAGCTCGACGACATCATCCTGGGCAGCAACCGTGGACTCATCTATACCCCCATGATTGTGAACGATGAGGACACCCTGAAACTGCCAGCTGTTGAGGTGATGGGACGCAAGAGATACATCTATTATCAGCGCAACAATGCCACTGCCTCCAAAAACCCACTCATCGTGGAGCAGCGACAGAACAAGAAAAAACAGACCCTACATTATATATATACCACTCCGTTTCAGGATTGGATGAGCAACTCGCAACTGGTTATCGGCAACGATACCTGCGGATGCAACCAGGTAATCCTGGCAGAAGGACTGCTTCCGGCTGGCGATATCCTCAGCACGCCTCAGAAACTCTTCTACGCTTACCAGCAGCCTAAGGCGGAAGCCGTGAAGATAAGACAGGAAAACGGTTCGGCACGACTCAACTTCAGGGTGAACAAGTGGGACATCGTGGTAAACCTGGGCAACAACGCCAAGGAACTGGCTAAGATGATTGAAACCCTGGAGCTGGTGAAGAACGATTCGGATGTTACCATCACCCAGATTACCCTGCATGGTTATGCTTCTCCTGATGGTGGATATGCCAACAACGACAAGCTTTCACGCAACAGAACGCAAGCGCTGAAAGATTATCTCACGTCGGTTTATCCTATCGACCAGAAGCTGATCAAGGTAGCAGCTACCGCAGAAGACTGGGAAGGAACGGCAGAATACATCGCCCACAACGATATTCCTCAAAAGGACATTGTCCTCGGCATCATCAACAGCAGTTTGCAGCCTGATGCAAAGGAGAAGGCTTTGAAGAGAAAGGCTCCGGAAGCTCACCGCTTCCTGTTGCAGAACGTTTGGCCAGGTTTGCGCCGCACCGACTACACCATAGAATATGACGTGAAGGCATTCAACCTGGAAGAAGCAAAGAAGGTTATCAAGACCCGTCCGCAGAAGCTTTCTCTTCAGGAGATGTATATGGTAGCCAACAGTTTGCCTAAGGGCAGCGATGAATACAACAATGTATTCGAGACTGCCGTAAAGCTGTTCCCAGAAGACAAGCTTGCCAACCTCAACGCTGCCTACATCGCCATTGAGCGTGGTGACAAGGTGAGTGCAGAGAAATATCTAAAGAAGGTGGGCGATACCCCAGAAGCCAACAACGCCCGCGGTTGCCTCGCTGTCCAGAAAGAGAATTACCAGGCTGCCAAGGAATATTTCGAGAAGGCTGTAAAGGGTGGCTTGAAGAAGGCCCAGGAAAACCTGGACAAGGTAAACAAGGTTCTGGAATAGAAGGAACGAAATAAAGAAAAGAATAAGTAAAGAAAGTATTAATAAATATAGTTTTAACTAAAGTAATAAGTAACAAGATTATGAAAAAAATGAATTTGCTCGTAATGAGCTTGGTTTCAGCCGCAGCTTTGTCTTTCACTAGCTGCAGCAGTAATGATGATTTGGCTGGTGACAACGCAGGTCAGGCTAAGGTAGATGGTTTCTACATGACTTTGACAGTACAGTCTCCAAATGCTAGCGGCACAAGAACTTCTGTTCTTGATCCTACTGAGAATGCTACAGCAGGTGAAGCAGCTATCCAAAATGGTACTTTGTATTTGGTAGATGCCAATGGCGAAATTGCTTTCCATGAAGACTTATCTGGGTTGGATTGGTCTGGAGATGTTAAAGATGATGCTTCTAAAAAGAAGGATGGTAGCAAGACTTTCGAAATCAAGGTTCCTGCAGTTGAAGCAGGTCAGACATATCATGTATATTTCCTGGCAGGTAGCAACAAGCCTACAGGTGATATGAACTTCGCAGCTACCAACAAAAACGTCTTTACAGCGACTAGCAAGTTCGCAGATCCATTCGCTAACGACGACAACTTTGCTATGTTCAACCAGAACGATGCACAGGTGAATGGAAATGGTTATTCTGTAAAATTCATCAAGGCTAACAACAACAAGCAGAACCCTGCAAAGGTAACTTATACATCAGCAGATGGAAATACTACACAAAAAGATGCAGCTATCAAGGTTGAGCGTGTAGTAGCTCGTATTGATGCTCCAACTAGCAAATCAACAGTTCTTGCAGAGGCTCCAGCTAATGCATCAGCGGCTTTGAAGGTAGCAATGAAGGATGCTAAAGAAAAGGTAAAGAGCATTGAGTTGACAAACTATGCAATTTCCAACTTGGCCAACAAGTCTTACGTAATGCAGACTTGGAATTCTTCTGCACTTGTCATTCCTAGTAACGAAGAAGGCTTCAGCTACATCCAGCCAACAGCAGCTTTCGGTGGCAATTACAATTACAAGAATGGCGGTTTCACCACTACAGAAGCAACCAAGGTAAACTACGTATTCGAGAATAACTCTACAACTGCTCCTACAACCATGTACTTCGAGTATCAGATTAAGTTGGATGACAGCAAGTTTACTGGTCCTGCAGACTTCACGGATGGTACATTCTATCGTTACAACAACGTTATCTACACCTCTTTCGCTCAGATCATCGAAGATTACAAGGATGTAACAAACCTCTTCGGCGAAGGCAAGGACGCAGCTACAATGAAGACAGAATTGAGTAATGCCATCAATGACGAAACAAAGTTAGCAAAGTTCCGTGAGGATTACAAGATTGAAGTATTCAAGGGAGGTAAGACATACTACAAGCAGGTTATCAAGGATAAGCACATCGCCGGCATTATCCAGCGTAACAGCATCTATCGTCTCACTGTTAACAACATCTTCAACGTAGGTGCTCAGGTTCCTAATGGTGAGCCAACAGAGAATGATTTCTACTATCTCAACGTTACTGTTACTGTTAACCCTTGGGTTCTCAACAACCAGGATGTTGATTTGCAGTAATCCCATCCCGGATTCCAATACGATTTCATAACAACACAGAATTCCTGGAATCAGGAATTATCATATCGCTTGAAATAAAATAACTCCAATCTCTCGGAGGACTCAGTTTCTCCGAGAGATTACCTAAAAACAACATCACCCCACCCCATGCCGTCAACAAAATGACGGGATTCACATTGTGCTTACAGGAAGAAAGATTCTTCACCAGGCACCACTTCTAGCAGAAAACGAAGATGCCAAGACCATCAGATGTCACCCAACATCACAAGTCTGGCACTCTATATATAATAAGGTATAAGTATAAGTAAAAGAATAATATTAACAACAATAACAATATGGCACATTTCTTCACCCATAACTGTTGCAAAGCGGTCTGTATCTCAGCCATCGCACTCACCTCGCTTTCATCCTGCATGAAAGACGACCTGATGGGCTGTCCTACACCCAAAATATCGCTCGGTTTTGACTATACCTACAACGTGAAGGAAGCAGACGCTTTCTCGGCTGAGGTAAAAAACATCAACGTATATGTGTTCGACAAGAACGGAAAGTATTTCGATACCTACGTGGAGTCGGCTGATAAGTTTGAAAACGGGCATAGGATGGAAATCACCGACCTCAACGAAGGCAAGTACACCTTCGTCTGCCTGGCCCGTGACAAGCAGAACATCTCTGCCCGTGCTGACGGCGAGGATGACGAGATGGAATTCACCTTCACCCAGCTTACCCCAGGCGTATCAACCATCGACGACCTGCAGGAGGTGATGGGAAAGAACGAAGGCAAGAACTACGAGAACAACAGAAAGTTCTCTGCACTCTATACCGCACAGACATCCCTCAACTACGAAGGCAAGGACGTGGCATCAGAATTGAGTCTGATGAAATGCACCAAAACCTATCGCATCGTGATGCTGCCATACGAAAACGATCAACCTGGTTTTACCCCCGACAACTTCGACGTAAGAATCAAGGGATCTGCTGCCCTGCTCGACTATAAGGGCGACAAGGTGATGAACAAAGCCATCACCTACGTACCCTTCAGCGAGAAGATGGTGACCAACAAGAGCGGAGAAACCGAGGTGGAAGGCGAAAAGATAGACAAGGCACTGGTTTACGACCTGTCATCATCCCGAATGTTCGAGCGCAACGACGACCAGGTTTCCACCCGCAGCGGAAGCGAATATGACGACAAGCGCATCGTCATCACCGACAAGCGCAACAACAAGGTCATCTTCGACCACTCCCTGCCATGGTTCCTCGCCCTCTGCGGCGAACGTACCGAAAAGGATTGGGATTCGCAGGAATACCTCGACCGCCAAGACCACTATGTGCTCACCTTCTACGTGCCAAGCGACAACACCAGCGACCACTACAGCCTCAACGCCAAGATAAAGGTGAACGGCTGGGTGATGAACCTGCAGGACGCCGACCTGGGAGGTTCGGAAAAGAAGTAGTACCACCCATACTACTCCACCAACGCAACAACAAGTATAAGTATAAGTAAAAGAAAGAAAAAGATGACTAGCTATAAAACTACTTTGACCAAGATGATGCGCCAGGCACTTACGGCACTAGCTGCCTTGCTCATGGTAGGCGCCATGGCATCTTGTTCAGAGACCCAAGATACAGAGACCGCTGAGAATCATGACGCATATATCAGCCTCAGCTTCTCTAGCAATTCGGCTAACAGCACCCGAGTTGGAGAAAGCCGTACGGAAGGTGTGCTCGCAGATAATGAGAGCAAAGCTGACCCCAACTCAGAGAGCGACATTCACAGCATCAAGGTGTGGGTATTTCAATCTGGCACAAACGAAGATGCCAATCCTATCGCATATAAGGAAGAAGCATTGAAAGATATTAATGGCAGCTACAATTTGCAGCTACGTTTCTTAAGAAAGATAGCAGGTAAAGAGGTGGAAAATATCGACCTCTACATCCTCGCGAATTCCGAAAGTACCAATATAGAAAGCAAGTTGAACGGTAAGGATTTCAGCAGCATCACCCGCAAGGAGTTGCAGAATATCTGCTTTGACTCTACTTTTGGCATTCAGAAAAATGGCAATCCACAGAACACAGAAGTTCCTGAAACAGGTCTTCCTATCTCTCGTGCCATCACCAACATTTCTGTAGAGAATCATGTTGGAACAACCGAAGCAGAGGCAAAGACCAAAGGCATCAAGATTCCTCTGGTTCGCGCTGTTTCCAAGCTCCACTTCTACTTTGCCCGAAAAACGGGCATAGAAAATGTAAAGGTTACCAGTATCGAGGTGGAAGGAAACACCATTCCTACCGCCAGCTACATCTTCCCTGATGAGACTGAATACAAAGAAGATGATGACAACCAGGTTGTTACCAGCAACAAATACAATGTAAACAGTACCGGCTATGTATCAACTGTTTTGAAACTGAATGGTGTTAAGACTGATAACATCAAGGAAGTAGAAGATCCAGAGAAGTTCAAGAAGAACGAAACTCAAACTGCACAGGATTATCTGGATGCCTTTAAGAAAGCAGGAATTGCTTCCCACAACCTGTGCTATCTCCGTGAAACCACCAAGGCAATCAAAGGAAAGATTCATTATTCTTTAGGCACGGAAGAAAAAAGCGTTGACTTCAGTATCCCAACAGACGGTAAAGCCATCCGCAACCGCGAGCTAGTAGTTTACGGTTACTTCCTCAACGGACAGATGGGCATGCTCACCGTTACTCCAACCATTAAAGAATGGCAAGATGGTGGAACGTATGATTACATCGATGCATCAACAGAAGTGATATTTCCTGATGCCGACAAGACTGATTGGGGCTACAAGGTATATTATGGTCAGCCACAACGCGGTCCGATGATTACACTGAAGGACATCGACACCAAAGGAGCACCATGGATTCTCCAGACAGACAACCCATTGTTCGGATTCGTAGAATGTAATGCGGATGGAAGTTACAAA
>ERZ1031897.912-NODE-912-length-10192-cov-43.378120_pt1 | contig 10192 bp, 10 predicted proteins | sample MGYA00517881_ERZ1031897 | MGnify/ENA primary metagenome ERZ1031897 (study PRJEB33719, sample SAMN04261280) | wastewater metagenome | biome: rural village; feature: human; material: feces | host: Homo sapiens | place: El Salvador | collected 2013-01-07 ... | reverse complement strand
ATGTGGTTCTCGAGCGTCAAGGAGTATTTCGCCGCCAACTTCCCTCACTTCTTCAGACCTGCGAAAGAGGGTGGCGAACTGCGGCGTGAGGACATCCTACCAGCCATGCAGGCGCAAATCAGGGCACTTACCGATGGTGACGTGACCAAACTGCAGGCTGTCTACAATACCGACTGCTGGGCTGCCCTCACAGAGCTTGATAACAAGGCACGAGAGGCAGAGGAGTTCAAGAAGCGCAACAGGCAAAATAGTTAAAATAACAGCACATGACAGAGAAAATCTTCGATTCTATCGCATATTTCAAGCAGCTGGCTGCCGAGTGCAGAACCTGCAAAGAATATAATTTCGTCGCAACGGAGTGCTCCGGACCTGATTCCATTCAGGGAGTCATGCAGCAGTTCCGCAAGGCATCCAACTTCATTATGGTGTCAGACACCGTTGACAGCAACACCCATTCCATCGGAGAGGGCTTCTTTGACCGCAACGTCTACACGGTTTGGATCCTGGCAGGGTACCGGCGCGATGACATGGCAGACCGAGAGGCGAAAATGAATATCTGCAGATATATCTTCCGCCAGTTCCTCAGCCGTATGCTCCACGACAAGAGCCGTGAGGCATACGATGGCCAGATGGAGTTCCTGGACCTCACGCAGGTCTATTCGAGCGAACTGGGCAGGTGGTCCATGAATGGCGTCACAGGACTCTATTTCATGGTCACATCTGACGAACCTATCGACATACAGTATGATGAGAGCCTATGGCAGACGCAGCAGTAGACGACCTCCTCAGATATGAGCGAGGCTGGACTAACGCCATGGGCGACTATTGGAGAGAGCGCATGGAGCGGTTGCGTACCATCGATACCGGCCGCCTCTACGCTTCCATCAAGGCGCACCTGGAGCAGGGGTCTGTGACAACAATTGAGCACAACTTCCTGCAGTATGGTATCTATGTAGCTGCAGGAGTAGGACCGGCACATGAGTGGTACAAGTGGACCGAGGCACAGGGTGGCGAGAAAGTCCACCGCATCAACAACGGCGACCTCAACTTCTTGGGCGAAGAATACCGTCGTGACAACAATCTCGAGAAACCGAAGAAGGTGGGCCCTGCCTGGGGCGGTCGTGTCGCCGGTGGCGAACCTAAAGGCAGACGTGACTGGTTCTCGCAGAAGTACTACTCTTCTGTCATGAAGCTCAACGAGCATGAGGCGACCTTCTACGGCGACCGGTACAATGGTCTGATGGCATCTGCCCTCACAGAGATCTTCAAGGGCATCGGTGCAGCGCGCTACCTCTAGGGAGCGTATTTTTACCGATTCCATCGGCATATTATCTTTGCAAACAAAAAAGAAAAAATGGCAGATAAACTAGACAAGAGTGCACTTCAGACCCTTTTTGAGGGCATCAGAGACGAGCGTCGCCTGCAGGCCAACACGGCTAACCGCATCGGCAACGCCTTCCTCTCGCTGCTGCATTTCTGTGCCGACGAGACCTCCGATGCCTTCCTCAGCCGCAAGCATGACGATGCAGCCGAGGGCATGATTACCTTCCTGCGTGGACTCATCTCCGAGCAGATGGCGCAGCTCAAGGCGGGTGCACAGTTCGGTGACTTCGTCTCCGGGCTGTACAACGGCAAGGGCGCGCAGGTCGATGCCAATGGCAACGCAGAGGTTGAGAGCATCACCGTCCGCACATACATGCGGGTCATGGAACTGATTGTCAACCGCCTGTCAGCGCAGGAGGGTGACACTTTCTTCACCGAAAGCGACACTATCGAGAGCGTTGACAGTCTGGGCGATGATTGCTATGGCTTACACCTCCGCTCCAAGTATAGTGGATACTTCACGGCTCAGCATGTGGGCAACGTCATCAAGGGCGTGGTCAACAACATCGCCTCGGCAGCCAATTCCGGCACCTCGGCTGATTACTACACTTCGTGGATGAGAGTCAACAGCGTCAACGCGGTTAAGAATTACATCGAGGTCACCCTCTATCCTGATGCCGAAGTTCCGGCAGGAAAGAACTTTCCGCCATGTGAGCTCATGAATATCGCCCGTTATGGCAACCAGACCGATGAGTCGCTGCAGAGCTGTTTCTACATCTCCAGTTCCGAGGGGCGCATCGTCAAGCTGACGGGCGTCACCAAGCCGATACTAGAGAATTACAACTACGGCATGGTCTTCGGCGACATGCCTGAATTCGTCAAGTCGCTCGACCTTCCTATCGTCAAGGGCAGAGACTACCTATATGCCGCTGGCATCATCACACAAGACATCATACAGATAGACTACCATGGCAAACCGGTTGTCGATTATGTTGACCGGGGACCATGGTCAGAGGCGGCAGACTATTTCTGCTCAGCTCTCAATCCAGAAACTGGCAAATACGAGACTTCCGATGTCTGGTATACCGGGTGCAAGTGGCGATGCCAGAAGACTGGTACCCATACCGCACCAAGGTGGAATAATACCGATTGGGCGATGATAGAGGGCAATCCAGCATTCACCATCGATTTCCTCGAAGACGAGACGCTCTATGATTTCGACAACTTCCGAGCTCCGCTGACAGTCGTCGCATCGCTCTACGGACAGGATATCACATCAGATATCCTCGACAGCGATGTAGCCTGGACCAGATACACGGAGAACAGGGCTGGTGAGCAGAGAGTCACAAGTGACAATATCTGGTCACTCGAAGTCGGTTCCAAGGCAGGCAAGGCTATCGTCCTGACCCAGTCAGACCTCTCCATCGACAGCGAGGGAGTTCCGGCTAAGATTAGATTCACGGCAACAGTTACACTTCGTGATGGTCTGGGCGATGAGGTTGCCCAAGATTCCATCACACTGGAATGTGTTTAATAACATATAAGATGAAATACAAAAGATTAGACTTCAAATACACGCCTCTGCAGGTGAACACATCCAAGACAATATCAGGCAGCGTTCCGCTCGAACAGACTTATGACGCCAACCAGAATGAGTATGCTCCTAATTACGAGTTGACACCATGCGCCTTGCAACCGGTCGTTGGTATAATCGACAGAGATAACATACTCGAGAGTGGTCGTGTCAATAGTGAACTGACAGATGTCGCCTGGTACAGAGTCGAGAATGGTGTGGAGGGTAATGCGTTGGTTTCGACACCCAGGAAGCATGTCATCACCTCGTCCGGCAATGATGCCGGCAAACTGCTCTGGTATGTCAACGCAGCGCCGCAAAAACCGATTCTGCTCAGATTCAAGGCGAAGTACCTGGACAGCCGAACAAATAAGGTCCACAGAATTATGATGGACTATTCCATCAACTGCAAGAATGCGACCCTCTACAAGCCGACGCTGCTGCTTTCGAGTGGTGACCGATACTATAATCCGCTTCGTGATACAGACAAGCAGGTCATCAATGCATCTCTGCGCCTCGGATCAGAGGAGTGCGCTAAGGAGAAGAGGCTGTTCATCTGGGAGATTCTCCGTGATAGAGGTCAGTTCTCTGCCATTACAGCAGATGACCTCGAAATCAAAGTTTCTGCAGATGGCACATCGGTTATTCTAGACCGCTCGCTCATGGGTAAGCGCATCTGCATCAGATGCAGGGCTAAATTCTCGGCTGATGGCAATCCGGCAAGCGTAGATCTGAGTGATGCTACACCGAACAGAATTGTCAATATCGTCCGCAGGATACCATTCTACGATTACGATATCCTCGACACGGTCGACGAGGTTCTGCCCGACACGAAGGTAGTACACCCAGCGGCAACCATCTCTGACAATGTCGGAGAAATTGCGAACCCGACAAGAGAACTGCAGGTCCTCTGGTGGATGGCACCGAATAACTCGATACACTTTGAGAATGCTGTCCTTGTCGGACATGGCATGTCTCCGAGAGTACCTACAGATCTGCTGGATCCGAACAGGGGAGCTATCCTTGCTTTGGAAGTTAAAGACCTCGATCCTTTAGCTCTGGCTATGGATGCCGACGGCAAGGTCTTCGTGGACGCAGATGGCAATCCGTTCATTTTTCACTAATCATCATTTATAATATAATATATGGAAAGATACATCAAGGCAAATCGCAAGGTCGTGGAGTTGCTTCAGCTGACCGAGGACAGAACTGAGCTGCAGGATGGCAATTTCATTCTCTGGTGTCAGGATATCCTACAGCTTGGGGAACCTATCGAGTTCGAGGAGACGCTGTCCAGAATAGGCGCTATCGCTATGGATGGCAAGACCGCCTGCATGGAGCAGGAAGGCAAAGTGTGCAACAAGCTGCCTGTAGCTACAGACAGCAGATTCATCATGACAGAGCAGAGAGAGGAGGCAGAAAATGAGTAGCGCAAGTAAGTCGACAACCATCAACTTCATACCAAAGATGGGTACATTTACTCCGTCAATCCAGTCGCCTGACGGAGATATCTACCAGGAGTACCAGAGAAATGGGGATGTCGTGACTGTCTATCCGGATTTCTCGCAGACGCAGCCGAAGCTGTACTTCGTTGTCATCTCATCGAGAACAGCAGAGGGCATCAGTACACCAATCTCCATGAAGTACTTCTTCAATGATACGGAGATTCCTTTCAATTCTGCAGGCAAGTCTACAGGACTGTTTGACGGTCTCTTTGAAGTTATCAGACCAAGTGCTTCGCAATTATATTGGGGACTGAAAATCTGCAACAACCTGGTTAAGGTTTCCAATTATAGCGGCATTACAATCAGGATGGTCGGTACCATCACAGAGCGTTCTGGGCAGCAGGAGGCTACAGATGAAATTCAGGCTAGCTACGATATCCCCGTTGGCCCTTACACAGGAGTCGCCTATCGTGTGACCATTAAGGCTCCGGCTAATGATACGCACAACTTCGTTCTGGGTAGCAAGGATGACAGCTGCCAGCTCGAAGCCAAAGTCACGCAGGGCAACGAGACTCTGACAGCAGGACTATATTACAAATGGTATAAAGCAGTCAATAGCATCACAGGTTGGGAGCAGATTGCAGGAGCCAGTGCCAAGATCCTCTCCGTCAAGGCATCAGATGTTGATTGCACGAGGGAGTTCATGGTGGAAGTGTACAACGACAAGGCCATGGGCAAGGATAATATGCTGGGTTTCGACTTCCAGACTGTCATCGATGCATCGGATCCGTATGACATCGAGCCCAACCCGACACCGGCTGATGAGTCTATCAGCGAGGACGAGTCAGGCAATGGTACAGTGACCTATACTCCGAGACTGATTGTCAGGGGAAAGTCTGAGGCTATCGGTAGCAAGTTCTATTTCACGCTGAAGTCAGGTTCTGGTGTTGTCCTCAATACTGAGGCGGCACGCAAGCCTACTGTCCAGCTGAGTTCATTTGCTGTGACCAGGGCAGACTGTGAGCATGCCGGGTACAGCAGCGTGGCATTAACGATTCAATCAGTCAAGTAGTCTATGACAGTAATAACAAGAACTATTAATTTTATCCGGAAGGCTGTCAAGGGTGAGAAGGGCAGCGTCCTTCGAGGTCCGCAGCTGTGGAATACCTGCAGCAATGGATACAGATTCGAAGCGGGTGGAGAAGGTGAAGAGTGGAAGGATGTTGTCTTATATAATGGCAATAGCTATTCCTGCATCAAGACGCACGTCAAGACTGCAGATAATTATCCGGGATCTGCAGCTGATCTGAACAACCATTATTGGCGACTGGGTCAGTCTATCGAACTCATCATAGCCCACATCATCCTCGCCCAGTACCAGATGGTGGAGAACTTGGGTGTCCGTACCATCGAAATGAAGGATAAGGATGGCAATGTAGTCTTCAGAGCTAAGGACGGCGATCTCGATTGTAAGGGAGGAACATTCCAGAATGTCAGCGTCTCTGGAGATGTCTCTGTCGGAAGACTGAGATACAACGAGAATACGGTTACTGATGGCACTAGTGTCATCAATGGCTCTTTTATCATGGGTTGGGGTACCTATGTCCTACCGCACCTGAAAGATGGAGAATTCATGCGCATCGTGGTCTTCAATCCTATCATATCGCGCAATACAATGCCAACGGTACTTAAGGGCGAACATACAAAGGATACATTCATGCCGGCAAAAATGAGTTATGTGCATACTAGAGAGACTACCATAGAAATTTATGGGTGGTATGAACTCATCGGTACGAACGAGCTTGGTCACACAATATGGGTATATAATAATATAGAAAATAATCAAAATTAGAATAGCTGGAAATGGAAGGTAAAAAATTCAACTCTGTGACGAAAGTCACAACCGTCAACAGCAACCAGAGCCTGCTGCTGACAGACCAGAATGGCAATGTCACTACCATCGGTATGGATGCGCTCAAGGCTGACCTTGCTGTTGGTCAGCATGCCTGGTGCGGAAGAGTGTGGGACACCGCCAACGCAACGCCTAAGGCTGCATCATACATTGGCTCTCTTGAATTGCTGAAGGAGTTGCCATACATCCTCGGGCTTGGCGCATACCTGGTCAAGAATGACCACAGCCGTCGGAAGCTCGACAGCAAGGATCACTACAAGTATGCTACTGGTGAACCAGCAAAGCTGGATGGTACCGAAGGTCACTATCAGTGGGGATGGGGACGTAAATTCTACGTTGTCATCAAGGATATTGGCGGATTGCACTATGAGCAGATTGGCATCAAACCAATTCCTGGTGAGTTTAATTACGAGATTCCTATCGGCAGTCTCTCTGCTGCAGGATTCGCCACTATAGAGCGAAGCACAGGCAGACTTGTGAGCTATATCAATAATGGAGCTGACTATCGTGGTGGAGACAACAATTCGTCTTATGATGGCACAAATAAAACGCTTCTGGGTAGACCAGCAACTAATCTGACTACTGAGCAGTTCAGAGCTGCAGCACGCAAGAATGGCAAGGGCTGGCTCTGCACAGCCATGCGACATACATCCATTGTAGCAATTCTTTTCGGCGTCATCTTCGGTACACATTACGATCAGGATGCCGTCAATGCCAACAAGGATGCCAATGGTCTCTTCCAGGGAGGACTCGGTGCAGGCTTGACGCAGATGCCAGACTGGGGTGGCTACAACGGCTGGAGACCTGTAGCACCTATGAGTGCAGGCATTGAACTTGGTGATTCATGTGGAGAAGCGACCTATGCTGTTAAAAATGATGCAGGGACAACGGTCTATAATGCCAAGATTCCATGTTTCTTCGGCTTAAAGAACGGCTTCGGCAATCTCTGGCGAATGATGGATGATGAGTTCTGTCAGGTCAACAGTGACAAGACCATGACACACCTCGTGGCTCCGTCAATATACGGTTCCTGGAACATCGGCAACCCTTCCGGCATGAAGGCGTTGAGCAAGTCACCTGGCGGTGGTGAAGGATGGATCAAGACATTGTCGATGGAACATCTCGAGAACTTCTGTACGCAGATTGGTGCTACAGAGTCAACCTATTTGACTTGCTATTTCTGGAACACGTCAGGAGCTACATCCGGTTTTCGCCTGTGTCTTCGCGGTGGCAGCGCTAGCAATGGTTGTCCTTGCGGTCTGTCGACGCTCAATGTGAACCGTGCTGTCTCGGGTTACGATGTGAGCTTCGGTGCGGCCCTCTGCGAAGCAGCATCCGAGTGGTCATTGGAACCAGTGTATTTCGAGGCGGCCTAGAGTGGACAGAGGTGTGCTGACGTGAGCAGGAGTGTGCAGGTTTGGCCAAGGCTTCCCAGCGGAACCAAGGGCAATCCTGAGCACCCTGCGAGCGTAGCGAGCATACCCAACCGCCCTTGGGCGGTCGATTTTTTTGAATTTTTGCTCTTTGACATTCTTTCATTCCGATTTTTTTCAGTACCTTTGCAGGCGGTATTCAAACCAGGCTGTGATTCCTGCGCCGGTTTTCGCCTGTGTCTTCGCGGTGGCAACGCTAACAATGGTGGTCAATGCGGTCTGTCGACGCTCAATGTGAACAATGCTGTCTCGGATTACAATGTGAACTACGGTGCGGCCCTCAACTTAACAAGATACTGCAGGTTAGTTTGCTTAGCTGCAGTGATTTCGGGAGTCAGGCCTTGCCTCATGGCAAAACATACACATTAGCAGAATAGCTAGTAGATGATGACAATGGGTCATCCGGTCGAAAGTTAGGACATCATAAAAGCAGACAATAGACACAGACACCGACATTTATCAGACACCGACCTTTTTTTATATACATAAAATTTTAAAGCAAGTGAAGAGGTTAGGTAACATTTCACAGGCGGTTGAGACTTTGCAAAATTTTCGTGAAGCATTTTTTGATTTTTCCCGGCACAAGAAGTCCCGTCTCTCAGTTCAAGCGTTTGAGGCAGAGTTTGAAAGAAATCTTCAAGCCCTGCTAGACGCCTATACACATCAGACATGGCATACTTCAGACTATGAAGTCAAACTCATAGAAAAACCAAAGTACCGCATTGTCAACAAGTTGCCTGTTGGTGATCATGTCATCCAACATGCAGCCATGCACACCAGTGAGGATAAATTGAGAGCCAAGATTCCTTTCAACAGTCCAGCTGGTACCAAGGGTCGTGGCACGCATTTCTTCTACAAGATTATCAAGCAGGATATCTATACCTCGCCACAGCAAGACACATTCTATTGCTTGCCCATGGATATACATCATTATTTCCAGAATATTGAGCATAATCTGCTCAAGAGAGAGTACAGGTTGTATATCAAGGACCGCAAGCTGCTTGCTTTCATCGACGAGGTCGTTGACAGCTATGCCAATGGCATTGTGCTGGGCGTCAAGCTTACACAACTTTTGGGGCAACTGTTTCTGGCGAGGTTTGACTATCTCGCCATGCGGTGTTTCGACATACTCCAAGACCCCGAGAAACACGGCTACTGGCAGGCTCGGTACGTCACAGACATGCTCCTCACATGCCGCTCGGAGCAGCAAGCTATCGTTTTAAATGTGGGGGGGTAAAATCCCTCAATGAGCGCTTCGACCGTTTTTGCCGCGAAGGGCTCAAACATTATTATAGATTCATGGACAATATCTTCATCATGCATGAAGATAAGGTCTTCTTGCGCCTTATGGCGGAGCTTGCAGTCATGCACTTGGCTAGAGACTGGAAGCTGAGCATCAATAAAAGTTGGAATATTCATCGTACATGTGACGGCATAGACTTCTGTGGACAGAAGATCTTTGCCGACCATGCCCTTTTGCGCAAGCGCACCAAGCAGGCACTCTGTGCCCAGGTGGCAAGATTGCGCAAACGTGGTCTTACCGATGAACAGATCCGGCGCAAGGCAGCATCGAGGCTTGGCCTAGCCAAACACGCAGATACAAAAAACTTATTAAATAAAATCGGTATGAAAAAGTATGGTCAGATTGTGAAGGCTCGCAAGGGAGAGATACCCTTCGAGGGCATGAGTTTGGCACAGAAGAAGCATCCAGGCGATATCCTGTGCCACAACATTGAGGACTATGACAAGTTCCTCATCCTCATAGAGGATTACAAGATTGATAAGTCGAGAGTCGACTTCAAGATGGAGCAGGTTGAAGAAGTTGACGACCAGGGCGTCAAACACATAGTCACCAAGAAGGTGCCAAAGGACCGCCTCGCAATTCGCTTCCGTTTCATCGATCATGTCCGGAAGACAGGACAATTCGATGAGCATGGAGAAGAGATTGAGGAGCCGGTGTGGCAACCAGAGTCGTGGTGGCTCTTTACTGGCTCAGATATCTTGGTAGATCAGGCACGCAAGGAGTGGGAACTGCTGGACAAGGGCTTCTACACCGTTGCAGCGGAACTCACCAACAAGTTTGGCAAGAAATTTTATAAGTTTATCTAGATGCACAAGAAATTTTATCTTTGCCGTATGTCATACTTGAGATATGACAGCAAGCATTTTCTTCTGTTCCTGAGTGAGCAGAAAGTAGAAAACTATCACCCAGACACCACCATGTCGGAGTCTGATGGCGATAGTAAGACAGTGACAGCCTACTGCTACGAGGGCACAGAGATTGACGGCTCCACTAAAATTGAGGCTGAGTCGGCAAGCTATCGCCAGTTCGTGAATGGTCTTGTTCGTACTAAGTACAGTCAGGGCGATGTCGAAGCCATCCTGTGCAACCATGGTGATGGCAACAAGGAACACGAGACAGAGTACCAAGTATTCCAGGAGTGGCGAGAGCAGGCTAAGCAGATGGCCAGAGAGTTACTCGACCGGGATATCTCATAGTTATCAG
>ERZ1031897.903-NODE-903-length-10256-cov-3.636996_pt1 | contig 10256 bp, 11 predicted proteins | sample MGYA00517881_ERZ1031897 | MGnify/ENA primary metagenome ERZ1031897 (study PRJEB33719, sample SAMN04261280) | wastewater metagenome | biome: rural village; feature: human; material: feces | host: Homo sapiens | place: El Salvador | collected 2013-01-07 ... | reverse complement strand
GTTTTAGCCAAACAAAAGCGCAATCTTCAACGCTACAAAAAACACTATTGGCACTTGCTGCAAAACTACTTTGAACTAAATCTATTAAAAACAGCACAAGGCTTTGATGATACTGTTATGCCGATTCGCTCTGAAGAAAATTATCGTTTATACGACCGCGGACGATTGATTTTGAAAGCTTATGATGAAAATTATATTGAAATTTTTGAACAAGCTGAAATGCAAGAAAATAAAGGTATTGCAGCGCTGGTTTCAGATACTGTTAAAAAACTTGCCGCCGCCGGAAAAATTGCTAAGGCAAAATACTTCAAGCTCTATCTTTTGACAGACTTTGAAGCCATAAAACAGCAGCCTGATACAATGTTAATGAGTCATTTGGATGAAGATGACGGCCTTTATGGAGAATATAAAGGAAAATCAGCAATCCTCGTTGCCGATGACCGTCCGGACAATCCCGAAGATTTAGCTCCGACGCTGCGGCAAAAAGCTAAAATACCCGACCTTGTACCGGAAAAAGATATCAAATTTTATCGTTTTAAAACTGTGGAGATGAAATATGGAGATTAACGGTTATAAAATCAAATATTCTGTCAAAGAACTAGCAGACAAAATCAACAGTCAAACCCGCAAAATTGAACTGATAGATAAAACCAATCAAGCCTATTTAGCACTTCCGGAAGGCGATAAAAAAGCTCTTGACTACTTGGCCAACGCCGCAAGAATTATGAATGACGTGGCTTTAGAAATGGATCATCCGCTTAATTTAATCCAAAAACAAGCGCTTGAAAGTTATTCTCCGGAAAACCGGCAGGCCGAATTAGCTCTAAAACTGTTTAATTCCTTAAACGGCGTAGCCGGTTATAATGGTATTGACAAGGAACCGGTAGAAATTTTTGAAGGCATAAAAATGCAGACGGGATGCAATTTTTATCCATCAAACCTCTCGGCCGAAGAACTCTCAGCCATAATTGAAGCTATGCTAGATGCCGGACATATTGAAGAAGTTAAAAAGATTTTAAGTGCCCGCACTATGGTTCGCCGCAACGGTGACTTTTTGAAGGCTATTGATTACACTGAATATTTTGCCGATGAATTTTCGGAAATTGCCAATGAAATAGAATGCGCCGCTCATTTTGCGACAGATGATTTGTTCAAAGACTTTTTAGGCTGGCAGGCTCAGGCTTTGCTGCAAAACAATGAAGAAATGGACATTTTGGCTGATAAACATTGGGCGCGAATGCAGGAATCTCCGCTGGAATTTACTATCAGCCGTGAAAATTATGAAGACAAACTAACCCCAACGCTTTTTGACAATAAAAAACTGAGCAAACGTTTATCAGAACTAAGCATTGCTCCGGTGCCAAAGGATATGCTCGGTATCAGAGTCGGTATTGTTAATCAGCAGGGAACAGCTCTTTTGCTGAAATTCAAAGATGAGATGCTCAAACTTGCAAACTTAATGCCTAAAGCCGATTGCTATACCCAAAATGTCGGCGGAAATTCCGGATTAAAGCAAACTATGGTTGATGTTGATTTGACCATGCTGAGCGGTGATTACGCAATGTGCCGCGGCGGAATTACCTTGGCTCAAAACCTGCCGAACAATGATAAACCATCGCTAAAACACGGCGGCGGCAGACGTAATGTTTATCATCGTCAAATTCGCCAAAGCGGCGACAAAGAAAAAACAGCGCAGCTTCTTAACGGACTTGTTGCACCTGAACTGCATAAATATTATGAAGAAGAAGCTGATCATTTATTTACAATCGGCCACGAAAACGGACATTCTTTGGGCCCTGACAGCTCATATCAAACAGCTTTAGGACTATATCAACACATTATTGAAGAACATAAAGCAAATTTGATTTCAGCTTCTATGATGCCTGAATATGTCAAAGTTGGCATCATCAGCGCCGAACAGCTGAAAAAAATATACACCACTTGGGTGGTTAAACGCCATCTGATGACTGCTTATCCGACCAGCGGCGAAGCACATCGCGTGGCTGATTTAATTGAATATAACTATCTTACTGCCCATAAGGCTATTTATTTTGATGAAAACAAGCTTCTGCATATAAATTTTGAACAAATGCAGATTGTCTGCCGTCAAATGCTGGAAGACATTATAGATGTACAATTATCAAAATCTCCTGACTATGCCAAAAATTATGTGGAAAAATGGAATAATTGGAATGAATTATCACAATATATCGCCGATTTTAAACTAAAATTAGGAGTTAAACCGTATATTGAATTAGTAACGCACTTTTAAGGAATAAAATATGTGGACTATGCTAAAAAAACTTGGAGCCGGAGAATATTCGCTTAAAATAACTTTTTGGCTGTTCGGCTTAATGGGAATGCTGTTTTTTACAATAGCAACTCACATCACACACAGTGGGGCTTTGCGCTTAGTTTGCTATGGCAGAGTCTGCCCCCGCAGCATTTTGTTATATATTCTGAGCAATATTCCGAATTTGATGACAGGCAGTTCAGGACGCTTATCGGCTTTTGTTCCGCACTTATTGGTTTGTTCGCTGTTTATATGCTATTTCATTATATTGATGCGCGGCTTATGGAAATGCGGCGACACCTATGAAGGCGCAAAATTTTGGACTGTTTGTGCTAAAACTGTCATCATATGCCTAGGCTTTTTAAGCTTAAAATCAATTATTTAGGAGTTGTAATGAAAAAAATTATCGGTTATTTGCTACTATTCTCTTTAGCTTCATGCAGCGGTTTTGTTGCCGGCAATATCAGCAAAGAACGTAAGCATTTGTATGAATATAACAACAATCAAGAATATTGCGATAAAAATCCAAATCGCTGCGTTAATAATATTCCTTGGAGCTAATAAAATAAATCACTTCTAAAATCCTTAGATTTTTACTAAACTAAGGATTTTTTCATATACAAAGTTCTTTACTTTTAATGTCTATTCCTTTAATCTGAAATTGGATAAGCGATAGTTTATCTGAGGTGTGAGAACCTCTTATTCATGCGTCTAACAGACGTTAAATACCTTCTGGTCAAATGACTGGAAGGTAGCAAAATATGCTATTGCTAGCTAATATGCTACACTATAATCATGAATAATAGTTCTCAACTTCCAGTCGTCCTTCTTAAAGACGGCTTTTTTGTTGTAATTTCAAAATGAAAGGAAGTTGTAATGATGTTAAAAAATTTGAGAAATAAAATTAAAACCTCGCCCCGTGCGGGAGAGGTCGGAGCTCCGCTCCGGGTGAGGGGTACTAGAGAACAAACAGTCGGTATATACTTGCGTTTGTTCTCCTCTGCTCGCAGCGTCATTCTTCGGCGTGAACGAAGTGAACTGTCCAGAGAATCCAGGAATATAATGTCCTTATTATTGACAGAAGGAAACAGTACTATATCTCGTCTGTTCTCCGTCATCTTTTGGCTTGTCCCGAAGATCTTGTTGCAACAAGTGACTAACCAAGTCAATAAATTAGCCTTATTATTCAAAAGGAGTATGTTGAGCCAAGATTGCCGGAACGCGTCCGGCAATGACGGGTGCTGTGGACGTTGGCTTAGTGTTTGTTACCAGTTTTTTAAGCGGATATACCATCCTGGATCCTCGGCGAATGAGCTGTCGCTCAAAGCCAAGGATGACTATAAGAGTGTGTTGCAACTTGGTCGTTCTATGATAGAAATGCTTGGCGTCCTGGCTATTATCGGTGTTTTAAGTGTCGGAGGCATCGCCGGTTACTCTAAGGCTATGGAAAAATTTAAGGTTAATAAGGCCATATCCGAATATTCTTTGCTTATTTTCGGAATATTGGAGCATTTAGACGACTTACGCCCTACTGCCTGCGATAATACCAACTTTTGCGGATTAGCTTCCTACTATCAGGCAGCAAATTTGCTTCCTGGAAATTGGATTGTTACAGATGATGCTCATATTTCCGACAGTAACGGCAATATGATTTTCACTTTTGTGCGAAACAAGCGTATCGGTTTTGATTTATATTTAGGCGCGGCTACAGGCAGTAGCAAATTTCCGCAAAAACTCTGCAAAGAATTATTTACCAATTTGGTTAAACCTTTGCACTCCTCGCTTTATCATGCCGGAATATGGGGAAATGTCAACGGCGGAAATTATCTTTACGGCGACAATATTTGCCAAACAGACGGTCTAAAATGTCTGCGCGACATAAGCCTCAGTGAGATAAACTCCTTATGTGAATCTTGTGCTGATGGTGAAGCCTGCTGTATAGGAATAGAATTTTAATTAACACCCTAAATTTTATGATTTTATTTTTAAAAATAATATGCTAGTGTTCGGAACAATTTAATAAACCTGAGGACTATGATGAAAAAATTCAGCTGTATTTTATGTTCAATTGCAGTTTTACCCTGCGCCGCACAAGCAGATGGATTTGATTTCAGCCAATCCGGTTTAGCCGGCATATATTACGGTGTAATGCAAACCCGCCGCCAAAACAACTACAACAACCTGCCAAACCGTTTGGTTTACCGCCAAGACGGACGTTTTGAAGGAGCTTATACCTTTGCCGATAAAACTCGTTTAGGCGCACACGCAGACTATACTTTGGCTCTCAGGCAACACGACAAAGACTACAACGGCGGCGATTGGCGCTTTTATCCTTATGCTTTAGCCGAAAATCCTGCTTATGGTAAATTTACGGTCGGTTATTCTTATAATGCGGCACGGCAACTTCATCAGGGCGCGCAAGACATCAGCTGGATAGGTACTCAAGACAGCAATCTGCCGAATTTTTTAACTGATGTCAACTGGTCTAATGGATTAAAGAAAACTAAATTTGCCACACCGAAATCCACCGCAATTATGGATGATGGACGCGCTGTAAAGTTTGTTTATTTTACACCGATGTTCGGCAACACTAAATTTGGCTTCAGCTACACGCCGGAAAACGCCAGCCGCCGTGGTATGGTCAGCCGCTATACCGATTATGAAACAAATGAAGACGGCTACACCGCCGCCATGCAAAATAAATGGTCTGTCGGCTTAGGCGATGTTTATACCTCTGCCGCTTATGGCGAATTTAACGGCACAGATAAAGAATGGGCTTTCGGTGTACGCTGGATTATCGATAATTTCAATATTTCAACTTCTTATAAAAAAGCTTATATTGATGGCAATAAAAACCCGATTACAACCGTGTCGGACAATCCATATCTGCCTGCGCTGTTTGATAATTACCGTGAAGGACAATCTTGGGATTTCAGCGTCGGCTACAAATTTTTTGACCGTTTAAAAGTCAACTTCGCTTATTTGCACACAGAGGCAGAAAACACCCGCAACCGCGATGATTTATACGTTCAAGCCAACAACTTTGAAGTCAATAAATATTTAGAATTATTCTTGATTAACGGCTATATCAATTCTAAAGGCACAGAACGCCAATCAGCCAATAACAACCGTGGCTATGCGATAATCAGCGGTATTGCCTTAAAGTATTAAAATGTCTGAAAAACTGCACTGTTTTGTACCGCTGGTTGATAAAAACACCAAATTTTTGGTAATCGGCACCATGCCCGGCAAAGCCTCGCTGCAAGCCGCAGAATATTATGCTTTTAAGCATAATGCTTTTTGGTCGATTATATTTAAGCTATCCGGCAAAAAAGCGCAAAATTACGCCGAAAAAATAAAATTATTGAAACAGCTTCGTATTGGTTTATGGGATAACCTGAAAGCCTGCGAACGCTTCGGCAGCTTAGACAGCAATATAAAAAACGCCGAACCGAATGATTTTGAAAGTTTATTGACCGAATTTCCAAACATTGAAAAGCTGCTGTTTAACGGACAGAAATCGTTTGCTTTTTTCAAAAAATATCATCAGCCTCTGCTGGAAAAATACAAATATGCGGTTTTGCCCTCAACCAGTCCGGCCAACGCTCGGCTTTCAATAGAGCAAAAATTAGCCCTTTGGCAAAAGGAACTTATTTAAATTTCAACGCCACGGTGCAAGTGTTCAACAGACAACCGCAAGCCACTTTTGTTTCTTGGCGGCTCAAATGCCGGCGGGTTATAAATCCTTCATCACGGCTGTTATACTGTTCATTCAGATTATCAAACAACAGATAATTACGTAGATTATAAACCCCGTTAAAAGTTTTTTGCGCCGATAAATAAGAAGCTTCAAGCCCTAAAAAATTCGGAAAATTACGCCGCCAATCCGTCTGCGCCAATTTTTTGCATTCTTTTTTAGTCAAACGTGTAAACAACATGATATAGGCGCTTAAATTATCTGGATTATCAATTCGTTCGGCCAAAGTGTTATAAGCATTATAAAAGAAAATTTTTCCGCCGAAACGATTTGAAACATCATAGCTGTTTACAGTTTTTCTAATAGGAAAATCGTATGGCAGAATATTTTGCATCACCAATATATTTGCATCTAAAGACGGATATCTGCCTTTAAATGTTTCGGACATATTGCTGACAATCTGCACTATATCGTTTTTTGTTTTCAAAATGTTATTATTTAAAAAAATATGAAAATAAGCAAAATATAAGCCGAAAACCAAACAAAACAGCGGCAGACAAAAATACAGTAATTTTAAAACAGGCTCAAAACACGATTTTTTGTCAGACATAATAATTTCCTTTTTCTTTTTTAATATTTTCTGATAATTCCCGACAGCACGCCCTGAATTTTTACCCGATCAGAAGTGTAAGTTTGCGGCATATATTCCTTATTACACGGCAGAAGATGAATAACATTGCCTTCTTTTTTCAAAACTTTCAGCGTCGCCTCATTGTTATCAATTAACGCTACAACAATTTTGCCGTTATCTGCCTGCTCCTGCCTGCGGATTATCGCGGTGTCACCATCCATAATTCCGGCTTCAACCATAGAATTACCTTCAATCGTCAGAGCATAATATTTGCCGAGCGATACCATATCAAACGGCACCGCCACTGTTTCAGATTCATCAGCCAAAGCTTCAATCGGCAAACCGGCGGCAATTTTACCATACAACGGAATTTGTACCGAACTGTTATGCAAAGCCTGCTCCCGCTTTTTTTCTTCATCAATAATTGCTTGCGGCTTGAAGCGAGGTAGACGGATAACCTCCAGCGCACGGGCTTTATGCGGCAGTTTGCGAATAAAATTACGTTCTTCCAGCGAATTGATAAGCGCATGAATTCCTGATTTTGATTTTAGTCCGATTGCATCTTTCATCTCGTCAAAAGATGGACATTGGCCTGTTTCGCGGTTGACTTTGTTTATATACATCAAAAGATTATACTGCTTTTCCGTAAGCATAAACATTTCTCCTAAAATTTGTTCTATTTTAGTTCTGTATAGTTATAAAAGTCAAGCGCTTTTTTAGGCCAATTTCTATTGATTTACAAACTGTTCTCCTATTTTCAAAAACTTTTCTGTACGCAGCTGTTTCAGTTTTACATAATCCTGTGCGCAAAGTTCTTTTAAGTCTTTTTCCAGCGCAATCCGCAGATTTTCAAAAGTTTTTGCCGCATCACGGTGCGCTCCGCCCAAAGGTTCGGCAACTATTTCATCAATAATTCCCAGCTGTTTCAAATCTTGAGCCGTTAAATGCAAAGCTTCGGTGGCTTCTTTTGTTTTATCAGCCGAACGCCACAAAATAGAAGCACATCCTTCCGGAGAAATCACCGAATAAATAGAATGTTCAAGCATAATGACTTTATCGGCAACCGCGATAGCAATAGCTCCGCCCGAACCGCCTTCTCCGATAACAGTAGCAATAATCGGCGTTTTTATACGCAGACATTTTTCAATTGAGGCGGCAATCGCCTGAGCCTGACCTCTGGCCTCGGCATCCACACCCGGATAGGCGCCGGCAGTATCAACAAAAGCTAAAACCGGCAGCTTGAATTTTTCAGCCATATCCATCAGACGCTGTGCTTTGCGGTAGCCTTCAGGCTTGGCCATACCAAAGTTATATTTGATGCGAGAGTCTAAATCGTTGCCTTTTTCCTGTCCGATTACCACAACCGGAATATAGCCGAATTTGCCGATACCGCCAACCATTGCAGGATCATCGCCAAAACAGCGGTCGCCGCACAGCAGCGTAAAGTCGCTGATTAAGGCTTTTATATAGTCCAAGCAATGCGGGCGATTCGGATGACGGGCAATCTGAGCTTTTTGCCACGGCGACAAATTCTTATAAACATTTGCCATGTGTGTCTGTAAATGTTTTTCTAAACGCTTGATTTCTTTGGTAATGTCTAAATCTTCATCTTTGGCAATCGTTTTCAGATGCTGAATTTTTTCTTCAATATCAACGATTGTTTTTTCAAAATCCAAAATGACTGTTTCATTATCGCTCATGCTTTTTATTCCTTAACGATTAAAATAACTGCGGAGAGTTTAACACATTTTTTGAAAATGTTTAGTCTTTTTTTTATGTTGTTAATGACTGTTGACTTTTTTACAAAAAAGTTTGCTATTAAGATATATGCCGTTATAATTTGAAATATCTTGTTTTTAGAGGGTATTAACGATGTTGTTGTTTTGTTTTTTTCTAACCGTTTTTGCATCGGCCAGCTGGCTGATATATGCTTTTATGTTTGTTAGTTCAAAATTAGCGGATTCTCGTTTGTGGGAACAAAGTCCTGAACAAATGCTCTTAATGCTCTCGGTTATTTTTTTGCCGGTGCTGATTATTTGGATGATATTCGGTTTTATCAACCAATTTATTACCAACCGCGGAATGAATGTAAAACAAAACGAACTCTTAAACCAGCTGCAAAAAAATCAGGATTACACCGACCTTGTGGTACGAGTTATGCTGGATGCCGAACACGAAATTAAAGACGGATTCGTAATAAATAAGTTTGACCTGTTCGTTTCAGACATGAATGAAGCTTTGAGCGAAATTATCCAACGCTGTAATATTGCTTCATCCGCTCAGCTGGAACAGCTGTGGCAACGCGTAAAACGCGGCGAGCGCTGGGTTTTGGGCAAAGCCATTCTAGATGCCAGCAAAAGCCAAAGCACATTTAACGCCTGGGTAGCGGAAAAAGTAAATCGCGACAAAGTTTTTCGCGGAACCATGCTGGAATTTTGCTCACGTTATCAAAACCTGCTGCAGCTGCTGGAAAAACATGACCGTGACAAAATCTTTTTACGTATCATAGAAACCGGTGTCTTCGGCAAAGTTTATTCTATTATTGCTCCTCTGAGCGAAGGCATCAGCAATTTGGCCGCCAATCCGGCAGACAGAGCTCCGCAATCTGCTTCTGACCGCGACTATTCTTCTGTTTTGAAAATTGCTACAATGGAAGAGCCTAAAGCCTCTGAAACAATCATAAATGTTGATAAAAATGATGAAGAAGATACTGTTATTCCGTCTCCTAAACGCTCTCTATTTTCCCGCTTAAACCCATTCAGCCGCAAAGAAAAAGATTTTGATGAGGAAGAGCACGAGCAAGATCCGTTCTTTAAGGCTTTACACAACAGTTTTCAAGATGAAAACATTCTGAAAGCCGAAAATGCAGCTCCGGTTTTTCAGGACAGCACGCCTTCGCTGAACGCAGTTGACATTCGGCCTAAAGAACCAAGCCTGTCTGCACCTGAAACAACACAATCTTTCAATATAGAAAAAAACGATACAGCCGACCACTCTGCTCCAACTTTTGGCAGCGCCCGCAATACACTTGACAGCTTGCGCAGCAGCAACAGTTCTTTTTCAGCTTTTTCTTCAGGTTTAACTACGGATAAAAGCGAAAATCTGCAATCTGATTTAACTGCCGACAAGCCGTTAGCTGCAGCTTCGCAAAAAACTGAAAAAGAGGAAAACCTAGCATATCCTTTTGGCGGCTGGACCGATGAAGAAAATTATCGTTAGTTTAGCCTCAATTTTAGGCTTATTTATACAACTCAACACTGCAAACGCTGTTGTTTCCGACCGTATAGCTTTATATGGAGAATCAAAATATAAAAGCAGCTTCAAACATTTTGACTATGTAAACGCGGCGGCTCCGCAAGGAGGCAAACTCATTCTACCGGCCTACGGAACTTTTGATAACTTTAATCCCTATATTTTGAATCCCTTGGATTTTCACCGATAGATGATCCGTTTACGGTTTATCCGCTGCTGGCAGAAAAATTTGATTTACCTAAAGATAAATCATACGTAGGCTTCATTTTAAATCCTAAAGCAAAATTTGCTGACGGTTCTCCGGTTACAGCAGATGATGTAGTGTTCAGTTTCAATGCCATAACCAAACAAGGCGCGCCGATTTATAAAATGTATTATACTGA
>ERZ1031897.902-NODE-902-length-10257-cov-12.683984_pt1 | contig 10257 bp, 5 predicted proteins | sample MGYA00517881_ERZ1031897 | MGnify/ENA primary metagenome ERZ1031897 (study PRJEB33719, sample SAMN04261280) | wastewater metagenome | biome: rural village; feature: human; material: feces | host: Homo sapiens | place: El Salvador | collected 2013-01-07 ... | reverse complement strand
GACATGAGCGAATACGCTGATGAGTTCAACTCATCCAGACTGGTAGGTGCACCTCCGGGATACGTAGGATATAATGAAGGTGGTCAACTTACCGAGAAGGTTAGACGCAAGCCTTACAGCATCGTCTTACTCGATGAGATAGAGAAAGCTAGCGGCAAGATTTTCAACATGCTTCTGCAGGTACTTGACGAAGGTAGACTCACAGATGGTAATGGCCGTCTCATCGACTTCCGCAATACCATCATCATTATGACTTCAAATGCCGGAACCCGCCAGTTGAAAGAATTTGGTAAAGGTGTAGGTTTCAAGTCAGGAAGCATAGGAAATGTAGCCAACATGTCGGACACAGACAAGGAATACGCCCGCAATGTGATACAGAAGAGTCTGAGCAAGCAGTTTGCACCGGAATTTCTGAATCGCCTTGACGAGATTATCACCTTCGACCAGCTCGACATCAATGCCATCAAGCGAATCATCGACCTGGAACTCAGTTCGCTCATCAAGCGCATCAACGATATGGGCTATGGCTTCCAGATAACAGAAAAGGCAAAGCAGCTGGTAGCCGAGAAGGGATATGACGTGCAGTTTGGCGCTCGTCCATTGAAGCGTGCCATCCAAACCTATATAGAAGATGGAGTCTGCGAGTTGCTGATGCAGGGTAAATTGGAAAAAGGAAGCACCATCAATGTCGGCAAATGCCCTGGCAAGGATGAGTTGACTTTCAAATAAAAAAGGAAGAATCAATAACACTTCATTAAAAACATAAAGCGAAGCCCCTGTGCCTACAAAAAGAGCACAGGGGCTTTACTTTTTAAAGTATCATTCTACAAGCTATTATTAAGCGCCATCAAGGCAAGCACAGCCTCATTGTATTCATTGATAACATCAGCTTGTTTCATTCTCATATCGATTGCCTCGTTCAAGGCATTCACATATTCCACATAATTGATTTCACCATTCTCATATTCCGTGGTACTCAGACGAACTATCTCATTGGCTTTATCAATATTCTCTCCGTTGTAATATTGCAACTTCTTCGTAGCATTCTGCAAACGGTTATACCCCAACCGGTAATCACGTTCTTTCTCGCGGCGTTTCTGTTGCATATTCAGCTCTGCCAGCTCCCGTTCTTTCCTTGCAGCCTTCACCTTGGCCTTGGTTGCCCCATAAAAAAGAGGTACACCCACACCAATTTCAAAACCAAAGAAATTACCCTCTGTAAAACGCTGACGGTCGATATGATATGGATCCCAACTGGAAATCAGCAACTGCGAACGCAAAGCCAGAGAAAGCGAAGGCGCATAACCGGTCTTGGCACTTTTTATCTCCTGATCGAGTACCTTCAGGCGGTCCTGCTGATACTGGGCATCAGCCGTCTGCTGATAATTAAACGAACTACTGATAGATGAATCCAATATAATAAGATGAGATTCTGACGGCAATATAGGCTGATCAGAATTCAGCAGATTCATTAAAATCATCTGTTGATTCTCTGCCTCCAACTTCACATTTCTCATCTCCACCTGATTCTCATCACGCAGACGCTCTGAGGTAAGTACTTCCAACTGGCGGGTTTCTCCCGCCTTGTATCGTTTGCCGGCAATATCACAATAACGATTCAGTATAGAATCAAGACGTTGAAGAATACTCAGACGACAGGTCTGATACAGCATCGCATAGTAAGTAGAAGCAATTTCCTGCTTCAACTGTTGCCTGGACACATTCAATCTACTCTTTTCAGCCTGCGTCTCTGCTTTCAACTGTTTCTTCCTAGCTGCATAGACAGTAGGAAAATCGATGCTCTGAGAAAAGGTAAGTCCATTATCTGTATCACCGCTCGAAGCAGGATTCTGAGAGAAAGCCACCTCGGTTTTATCTACATCCCAAGCTGTACCTTCCATTACCTTGGCACGTTCTATCGTTTTTCTCACTGCCTGAAGCGAGAGATTCTGCTGTTCAGCCAGATCAAAACACTGCTGCAAAGTCATTTTCTTCCCAGGCAGACTCGCATCAAAAAACTGGGCATGGACTGTTCCTGGCAGCAGCAATGTCATAACCGAGAATATTACCTTTCTAAATGTTCCTATATACTTCTTCATGATAAGTTATTTTTTAGTAAAAGTCTTGTAGATGGCTGGCAACACAAGCAATGTGAGCAACGTACTTGTTATCAAACCGCCTATCACTACAGTAGCCAACGGGCGCTGCACCTCTGCACCATCGCCCTGCGAAAGTGCCATTGGCAAGAAGCCCATAGAAGCAACAAGAGCTGTCATTAAGACAGGGCGCAAACGAACCATACAACTCTCGATGATGCGATGATGAATCACTTCAGAGAGATTGGCAGAAGTGTTATCAGGCGAAGCCTTCTCTTCCCGCTGCATCTGATTCATCTGTCCGATGAGTACGATACCATTGAGAACAGCCACACCAAAAAGGGCTATGAATCCTACTCCAGCCGAAATACTAAACGGCATTCCCCTGAACCATAAAGCCCAAACACCACCGATTGCAGCCAAAGGAATGGCAGAGAACACGAAGAGCGACTCTCGAACATTCTTGACCGTAGCATAAAGCAGCAGCAAGATGATGACAAGCGCTATCGGTATTACGACCATCAAACGCTGCGTTGCACTCTGCAGGTTTTCAAACTCGCCACCATAATTATAATAGTAGCCCTCCGGCAGCTTCAACTTTTCATCAAGAATCTCCTGTATATCTTCAACGGTACTCTGCACGTCTCTCCCCTTTACATTGAATCCCACATAGATGCGACGGGCTCCATTTTCATGAGACACCTGTGCCGGAGCAGGTTCGTATACAATATCAGCTACCTGAGAAAGAGGAATCTTAGAACCATCAGCCAATGGAATACTCAATTCCTGCAGGGACTCTGCATTACGCTGAGAAGGATCCATACGAAGCACAACATCAAACTTCTTGTCACCTTCATAAAGTGCACCAGCTACTGCACCAGCAAAGGTGGTTTCCAAGACCTGATTGATTTCATCTACACTCACTCCATAAGAAGCCATGCGTTCATGATTGTATTTCACCTGAATCTGAGGCAAGCCCGATACTTCCTCCACAAAAATACCACTAACACCCGGTACACGCTCTATCAACTTCTTTACCTTTCCGGCTTCAGAAGTCAAGACATCAAGGTCTTCACCGAAGATTTTGATAGCCACGTCCTGTTTGATACCCGTCAGCAACTCATTGTTACGCATCTGTATCGGCTGCGAAATCTCAGCTTCCAAACCAGGAATCGCCTTCAAGGTCTCCTCCATCTTCTCCATCAACTCCGGAGTAGTTTCTGCCGATGTCCATTCCGTCTTCGGTTTGAGGGCAATCATGATGTCAGCACGTTCTACTGGCATCGGGTCTGTAGGAATCTCTGCACTACCAATGCGGCTCACCACCTGTTTGACTTCCGGATACTGCGCCTTCAGCAGTTTCTCTGCCTTGGTACAACTCTCCACCATCTGAGAGAGCGAAGTACCTTGTGACATACTCATCTCTACAGCTAAATCACCTTCTTCCAAACTAGGAATAAACTCACCTCCAAGGAATTTGAAACCAACGATACTCACACAGAACAATCCGATAGCGGCAGTAATGACATCTTTATTGCGCGCCAACACCCAGTCAAGGACAGGTCGATACCAACCTTGGAGTTTCTCTATCATCTTATCAGAGAAAGTCTTTCGGTTATGTACCTTGCGACTCAACAACAACGAGCTGACCATTGGTACATAGGTAAGCGAAAGAATGAAAGCGCCAAGGATGGCGAAGAAAACAGTCAGCGCCATCGGACGGAACATCTTGCCTTCAATCCCAACCAAGGTCATCAGCGGAATATAAACTATCATGATCATAATTTCACCGAACGCAGCACTCTGTCGGATGCGTGAAGCTGAAAAATGCACCTCTTCATCCATCTGCTTCTGTGTAAGAGCAAATGGAATATTCTGTCCGCCATTCTGACTTTGAGCCAGATAAGCAGCCCTCACTTCTGGCTGCGAAAAATGCCCCGTATTAATATGTGTTACTACCGCCTCAACAATAATAACGGCAGAATCCACTATCATTCCAAAGTCGATAGCTCCGAGCGACATCAGGTTGCCATCAATACCGAAAGTCTTCATCATACCGAATGCAAAGAGCATACTGAGCGGAATCACGCTGGCTACCACCAAACCCGCACGCCAATTACCCAAGAAGATAACCAGCACAAAGATAACAATGAGTCCACCTTCTATCAGGTTTCGGGCAATGGTACCCTCTACTCTATCCACCAGGTTGGTACGGTCAATGAACGGCTCTATCACAACGCCTTCAGGCAGCGATTTCTGAATCTGCTGAATACGCTCCTTCACATTGTGGCTTACTTCCTGAAAGTTTTCGCCTTTCAGCATGATGGCGATACCAGCCACAACCTCACCTTCTCCATTACGGGTAACAGCACCAAATCTCGTCGCATGTCCTAACTGAACCTTAGCTACATCGCTCACCTTAACCGGTGTACCGCCAACTGTCTTCACCGTGATATTGGCAATATCCTCCAAACTCTTGACGGTTCCGATACCACGGATATAATATTGGTTGGCATTTTCTTCTATATAACTGCCACCGGTATTGGCATTGTTCTTTTCCAGCGCATCAAACACTTCGCTAACGGTAATATTGTTGGCATTCAGCTGGTCAGTATTCACAGCCACCTCATATTGCTTCACGTAACCGCCCCAACCGCTCACTTCTGCAACACCGGAAGTTCCCGAAAGCTGCTTTCTTACTATCCAGTCCTGCAAAGTTCGCAATTGGGTAAGAGAGTATTTATGCTCATATCCTTCCTTGGCCCTTACCGTATAATGGTAGATTTCACCTAATCCGGTAGCAATAGGTCCCATCTCTGTATCGGTATTCTTTGGTAACTCTTTCTCTATCTGAGTCAGAACTTGACTCACCTGCGAACGAGCCCAATAGATATCTGCTTGATCATCAAACACCAAGGTGATGACAGAGAGACCACTACGCGAAATACTTCGACGCTCCTGGAGCCTAGGAATATTGGCGAGTGCCATTTCCACAGGAGTAGTTACATATTGTTCCACTTCCTGCGCTCCGAGAGAAGGGGCTTGGGTTATCACCTGAACCTGATTATCAGTAATATCAGGAGTAGAATCGAAAGGAAGATGAACAAGCGACCAGAAGCCCCATACCATTAGGGCTATAGAGAGAACTCCAATCACCAACTTATGGCGAATGGAATAAGTAATCAATTTCTGAAACATAAGCTTTAATCTAAATTCTTTTACTGTCAATTAATGAATCATTAACTAAAGCTTAGTGGGCATGTTCACCATGTTCGCCTGTAAGCGATGCGAGATAAAACGCATTGTCGGTAACTATCTTCTTGCCTGCCTTCAGATGGTCGCAAAGCTTCACTTCTGTAAAACCACCGCCTGTAACGCCAGTGCTAACCTCATGTCGGGAGAAACTATACTCACCCTTCTTTGGTTCTCCATTGAGAGCAAAGACATACTGCTTACCATCGGTAGAAACAATTGCTTCAGAAGGCAAGGCAAGACATCTCTGTGAACCAGTAGCAATCTGTCCACTCACATACATACCATCAAAGAGTTTGATATGATTGATACGACCTGTTTTCAATGACGCATCATCCATTTTTACATGAACAGCAACAGATTTCGAACCGTCGTTAAAGTATTGGTTCATACCATAAACTGTACCAGACAGCTTGACTCCAGGCTGATTGGTCAAAGAGAAAGTTACGCGATTACCCACCTTCACCTTGGCCAAATCTTTCTCAAAAACATTCAGATCGCATTCCACTGCCTGAGTATTGCGAATTTTCATCAGTGGAGTCTGCATATCTGCATAACTACCCAGACTTGCCGTCAACTGACTGACAACACCGGAGATAGGTGCACGAAGAGGAAAAGCCGTAGTAAACTTACCTTTGGCAACAGCCGAGGTAGAAATGCCCATCTGAGCGAGCTGTCTGCCAATACCCAAAAGATTGGCATGAGCCACTTGGTAATCTTTTCGGGTCTGCTGTAAGGTGCGCTTCACACCTGCTCCCTGCTTACTGAGCAGAAGTTGGCGCTCCCAATCAGCCTTGGCAAGTTCACACTCCTTGGCAGCAGAGTAATACTCACGCTGAAGACTTACCACATCTGTATTTTCAACAGTAGCAACAACCTGTCCTCTATGAACAAGCTGCCCTTCTTTTACAAAAATAGATTTCACAATACCGCCCATCAAGGAGGCAACATCACCCATCGCCTGTGCACGCAGTACGAGCGATCCTTTTGCTTCTATGGTGGCATCCATCTCGCGCTCCACAGCCTCACCCATCTTCAAATCTACGGTGCTGACCTGCTTGGCTGTCAACGGAATATGATCATAATCCACTTCTTCATGCTCATGCTCCTCGTGTGCATGAGCCTCAGAACCGGTCTGTTTCGCAAAGAAAGCGAATCCAGCCCAGGCTATCGCCGTAACGGCGACAATCAAAATGACTCTTTTCATGTTTGTCTTTTCTTCTATTTTATAATTCTACACTACAATTTCACACAACGAATCTTATCAAAAATCCGTTGGCAAAAGTACACAAAAAATCTTGCAACTCAGTTGCATTCGAATCTTCAAACCGATTTCTGCAACCAAGTGGCAAACTTGTAAAATCATAAAATAGAAGGAGGTCCCCGTCTGCTATAGCCTGCCGCCAGTTCCTCAGCAAGAGGAGAAGCAGCCACATGCTGCCATCTCACTGAAATGAGTGAGAGACGAGGGAGGGTTAAAAGGGAAGAACAAGACAAGACCACAAACTGATGGTTCTCATCTACCAGCAACTTGCGGATATTCTTCACCACCTTGGAATTGACTACAAACTGATGCATTTGACGAACGCTACAGTTCTCACGATCACCTTCGCTCTCCTGATCATGATGCTCAGTATGCTCATCATTGATATTGCCGTCCTGCTCACATTGTTCTTCTACCATACAGATACGCCCTTTGTGGTGATGATGTATCATCACCGTAGATAGCATGATACTCATGGTGGCTATCCAAAGACAGAATATGTACAGTATTCTCTTCTGCATACTAAATTTTTGCGCAAAATTACAGAAAAAAAGGTTAACCACCAAGAATAACAGATGTTTTTATAGCATTTTTTCTTAAAAAAATAAAAAGACCTATACCCGAATCAAAATTATAGGCGCATTTATAAGTATTATTTCGTAACTTTGCAATCAAAATTAGTACAAATATAGAAATGAAGAAAATTTTTGCAGTTTTACAATTACTCCTAGTAGTAATGTTGGCGCAGGCGCAGATGGTGAACCCAGTCAAGTTCTCTACTTCGCTCAAGACCAATGGTACCGCAATAGCGGAAATCGTATTTAATGGTAAAATCCAATCGGGATGGCATGTCTATTCTACAGGATTGGGAGCAGACGGACCTATCTCAGCTACTTTCAATGTCAACAAGATGGATGGTGTAGAGTTGGTTGGCAAACTTCAAGCTCGTGGTAACGAGATTAGTAAGTTTGACCCACTCTTCGAGATGAAGCTACGTTATTTTGAAGGCAGCGTTACTTTCGTTCAGAAAGTGAAGTTCGTCAAGCCAAACTACCATATCGATGCATACGTTGAATACGGTGCGTGCAGCGACCAGAATTGCCTTCCTCCTAGCGAGGCAAGTTTCAAGAAGAGTGGAAAATCTCCAGCAGTAGATGGCAAGGCTGAGACTGACAGTAAGGAAGCTACCAAGGCTAACGGTCCTGAAGTCATTGATGCCGTTATGACCAACACCGACTCTTCTTCACTTCAGGGAGTAGCTGAAAAGATGGACAGTACAGCCAATATCGATGCTGCATTCTCTGTAGATAGTGATGACGCAAAGGCCTGGTGGACTCCGGTAGTAAAAGAGCTTCAGACTTTCGGTGGCAATAACGACATTGCAAACCACTCACTCTTCTATATCTTTATCATTGGCTTTGTAGGCGGACTTCTAGCACTTGTCATGCCATGTATCTGGCCTATCATCCCTATGACTGTAAGCTTCTTCCTCAAACGAGCTAAGAACGATAAGAAAAAGGGTATTCGCGATGCTTGTACATACGGATTGAGCATTGTTGTCATCTATTTGGTTCTCGGTCTTGCCGTTACAGCCATTGCAGGTCCTAGCACCTTGAATGCACTCAGCACCAGTGCTGTGTTCAATATCATCCTCTTCCTGCTCTTGGCAGTTTTCGCCTTCTCATTCTTCGGATGGTTTGAAATCAAATTGCCAGACAGTTGGGGAAATGCCGTAGACAGCAAGGCTTCCAGCACTACAGGTATGATCAGCATCTTCCTGATGGCTTTCACACTCGTGCTCGTAAGTTTCTCTTGTACCGCTCCTATCATCGGATTGCTTTTAGTACAGACTGTTACTTCTGGCGATTGGCTGGCTCCTACCATCGGTATGTTTGGTTTTGCCCTTGCTTTGGCACTTCCATTTACCCTCTTCGCCTTGTTCCCATCATGGTTGAAGTCTGCTCCTAAGTCAGGCTCTTGGATGGAAACCGTAAAGATTGTTCTCGGCTTTATCGAGTTGGCATTCTCATTGAAGTTCCTTTCTGTTGCAGATTTGGCATACGGCTGGCACATCCTCGACCGTGAGGTATTCCTCTCTCTCTGGATTGTCATCTTCGGTCTCTTAGGCCTGTATCTCATCGGCAAGTTGAAATTCCAGGTGGATGCCATTGGTGGCGACATCCAGAAGCCTATGCCTGTACCTTGCATCATGCTCGGTCTCTGCTCTTTGGCTTTCTCTGTATATATGATTCCTGGACTTTGGGGTGCACCTTGCAAGGCTGTCAGCGCTTTCGCTCCTCCTATCAATACCCAGGATTTCAATCTCAATACCAAGACCGTAGAACCAGCTTACAAAGACTACGAAACCGGTATGGCAGCAGCTAAGGCAGCAGGTAAGCCAGTACTCATAGACTTCACAGGTTTTGGCTGCGTAAACTGCCGTAAAATGGAAGCATCAGTATGGACAGATCCTACTGTAGCAGACATTTTGACAAAGGATTACGTCCTCATCTCTCTTTATGTAGATGACAAGACTCCGTTGCCTCAGCCAATGGAAGTAGAATTCAATGGCGAGAAGCGTACACTCCGCACCATCGGAGACAAGTGGAGCTATCTGCAGGCAAGTAAATTTGGTGCCAATGCCCAGCCTTTCTACGTACCAGTAGACAACGATGGCAAGCCTTTGAATGCAGCATTCAGCTTCAAGGAGGACGTCAGTGCCTATCTCGATTTCCTGCACAAGGGACTTGAGAATTACAGAAAATAATCTGGAATTATAGATTACCAGCAAATAATCTATAAATATATATATTGAATTTAATTGATTACAATGATGAACAACAAGGAAGTTCCGGTACTCCTACTCACAGGTTACCTTGGCAGTGGTAAGACCACACTGCTAAACAAAATTTTGGCAAATAAGAAAGGTATCAAATTCGCAGTTATTGTGAATGACATTGGTGAGGTCAACATTGATGCAGCACTCATAGAGAAAGGTGGCGTAGTGGGTCAGAAAGATGACTCGCTCGTTTCATTGCAGAACGGTTGCATCTGCTGCACGCTCAAAATGGACTTGGTTGAACAGTTGAAGGAAATCGTAGACATGAAGCGCTTTGACTATATTGTAATCGAAGCTAGCGGCATCTGCGAGCCAGCTCCTATTGCCCAGACCATCTGCTCTATCCCATCATTGGGACCTCAGTATATCAAGAATGGCATCTTGCGTCTCGACAGCATTGTAACCGTCGTAGATGCTCTCCGCATGAAGGATGAGTTTGCAAACGGTTCTGATTTGATGAAGTCAAATCTTGACGAGGAAGATCTTGCATCGCTTGTTATCCAGCAGATAGAGTTCTGTAATATCATCCTCTTGAACAAGGCTGCAGAGGTAGAGCCTAAGGAGCTGGAACATCTCAAGCAGATTATCCGTGCCATACAGCCTAAGGCAGAGATCTTTGAATGCAACTATGGTGATATTGATCTCGATTTAATCGTGAATACCCATAAGTTTGATTGGGAGACTGTAGCTACATCTGCTGGTTGGATTCAGGAGATAGAGGCTGAAAGAAATGGCGAGGAAGATGAACATGAGGAGCATGAACATCATCACGAACATGAGGAACATGAACATCATCATCACGATGA
>ERZ1031897.894-NODE-894-length-10331-cov-11.452219_pt1 | contig 10331 bp, 7 predicted proteins | sample MGYA00517881_ERZ1031897 | MGnify/ENA primary metagenome ERZ1031897 (study PRJEB33719, sample SAMN04261280) | wastewater metagenome | biome: rural village; feature: human; material: feces | host: Homo sapiens | place: El Salvador | collected 2013-01-07 ... | reverse complement strand
ACGCCCGCCTTGCTCACGGGAGCGTTGGATATGTTATAGACGGTCTGGTCTATGGAGGTGTAGGCATTGAGGTCGGCACCGAACTTTATGCCGTTGCGTTCACACCAGTTACGTACGGAGCGTTCGCCGCCATTGCCGTCGGGGAAGTTGCGTGTGCCGTTGAATGCCATGTGCTCCAGGAAGTGAGCCAGACCGCGCTGCTCGGGCTTTTCAAGTATTGAGCCCACACGCTGAGCGATGTAGAAGTCGGCTTGTCCAGGTGTCTGGGCGTTGTGGCGTATGTAATAGGTAAGCCCGTTGGCGAGTTTGCCTTTGCGAATGCAGCTGTCGAGAGGCAAGGTCTGTGCCGAGACAGCTATGCAGCTGCCAAGGCACATAAGAAGAGAGAAGATTCGTCTTTGTCTCATATTGAGTATTTAATAGGTTGTTTTTAGAGTAGGGTGTCTGTTTATTTCTCAACCATCTGAACGCCTCCGACTGTATATTCCTTGTTGTTCTTGACAATTACGATCTTGCCGTTTTTCAGGAATACGCCGTTGACGGTCTTGTTCACATTCACGTCGCTGATGCCAGTTGTGTCTGTCGGGTCAAGAGGCAGAACCTTGAGTCCGGCTCCTATCACGTTGCCATCGCCAAGAGCAATTGTGGTGTTGCCGCGCAGGTTGCCGATAAACTCAGAGGTGCCAGTAGATGTTACCTCGCCATTGTTAGTGCACTTCACTACCGTTACCAGTCCTTCGGCACGTGCCGAATTGCCTACGATGCCGGCTACGTAAAGGTCCTGTCCGCTTACTGCTCCGTTATTGACGCAGTTGCTGATAGCCGTTGCTGCCTCGTCGCCCTTCATCACGTTGCCTACGATGCCGCCCACGTTCTTTACGCCGTTTACAGAGCCACTGTTTGTGCAACCCTCGATGTCCACAGCGTTGCTGGCGCAGCTTACGATACCGGCTGTGTACTGCTTGCTCTTGGCTGTTCCCTTAGTGTCGTCCACGTTGCCGCTGTTGGTGCAGTTTCGTATGGCGCCAGAGTAAGAGCCGGCAATGCCTGCCGAACCAAGTCCGTTGCTGGTTGAAAGATTGCCGCTGTTGGTGCAGCCCTCTATAAGATAGCTGTACGTAGTGATGCTTTTGCCCGACTGCGATCCGCCGCAGATGCCAGAAGCGTAAGTCATAGCCGTCACGTTGCCGTAGTTATGGCAGTCTTTCACGGTTCCGTTGCCGTTTACCATGAATCCGCAGATACCACCGGCAGCGAAGTTTGTGGCTGTGATGTCTGCATAGTTGGTGCAGTTCTGGATGGTACCCATATTTAGCGAAGCGATGGAGCCGACGTAGTTATAGCTTGTGATGTGGTTGTTCTCGCTGAAGACGATGTTTTTCACCACGCCGTTCTTGTCAATGCATCCGAACAGGGCGTTATACTTACCTTCGGCATTATTGCCGTTCTCGGTGTGATAGATGCCGCTGATGGTGTGTCCGTCGCCGTCAAAGGTTCCGTCAAAGCCATAGGCTATCTTTGTAATCTGGGCGTTGCCGTCCTTGCCGATGGCAGGCAGTTGCGTCGGGTTGGTTTCCGAGCCGCAGAAGTCGATGTCGTTAGTCATCTTAAAGTACTCGCCCGTTCCCTTGTGATCTGCGTTGCAGTTGTTTGCCATTGCAGCGAAGTCGGCTGCTGTGCTGATGATGTAAGGGTCTGCCTCTGTACCGGTGCCGTTAAGACCCCATGATACTGTAGAGCCGTCGTTCTGAGCCGTTGCTGTCATCGCTGCTATGCAAGCGAAGATAAATGTAAAGATTTTTTTCATATTCTGATTTTTTAAAAGTTGTTTCCTAAAATGTTGCTGCTGCCGTTACGGTCAGCGTGTTGCGTGTCAGTCCTTTCATGTCGCCATCGGTGGCTTGGTGGAAGTCATACCTGAGCGATATGGCAGGACGTAAGGGCGTGCCTTTGACGGGCATTTCGTATTTGATGGCTGCGTGTGCTGCCGCTTGGCTGAAGCTGCCCATTGTGGTTATCACTCCTGCTTCTGCTGACCATAGCCTGCCTCCTCGTGTGAGCAGACTGCGTCGGGCGCTTACAAACGGAGCGATGATGTGGCGCGATGTGGTGTATGTGTCAGGATAGACATAGGCGGTCTGTCGGCGTGTCCAGTAGTGGGTGCCTCCCATGATGTGCCATAAGAAAATCTGTCCCGACGGTTTCCAGTAGGCGTTCACAGTGGCCATGCCGTAAGTCTGCATCTTGTCTGCCATCTTGGTTGGTTCGAAGTATTCGTAGTATGTGGCAGCCGTGCCGTTTGTGGCTGTTGTCTGCCGATAGTTCTCACGTTCTGATGTAAGGCTTTCGGTGGTCAGGTGCAAGTCCATCCATACGAGACGCTCCACGTTTTGTGTCATGTCGTAGCGCAGATGCGTTGTGAGGCAGTCGCCGTGGTGCTGTTCGTGTGACGCGCTGTATTGCGACTTTCGTCCGTAGTAGCCGGTGCGGTGGCTGTACGTGATGTCAGCGAACAGGCGGTCATACTTGGCTTGAGCCGTCACGCCAATGTGTTCTGAGAGCAGTGGCAGACGGTTTTTACTGTCGGTAAACCCTTTGGTGCCGAAAGTCTCTCGTTCGCCGTGACGGTTGGCATAGTCGATGAGCGTGTAGTAAATCTGGTCCGTAGTGCCGTAGGTCTTAAACTGCATAGCCTCTATGCGACGGTTATAGACCAGTCCTACACCAATGCCACTGTTGTGAGACAATGCAAGGAAGGCGTCCGTCCTTACGTCCATATCCGTCAGCGTATTGCTGTGACGAAGATCGCGCTGCTTGGCGTATGTGCCGGCTGTATAGTTGAGGCGTGCGCCTACAGCCAGACGTCGCCATGCTCTCCAGCCGATGGCTCCGTTTATGCAGAATGTCTCCATGCTCTTGTCGCCGGCATTGTCGTTTGTTTCCTCAACGAGGTCAAACGGCTTCAGCTGCATTGTAGGCATAAGCATGCTGCCTGCAGCATCTGAGATGTTGTGTCGGCTGTACGTGGCTCTGCCGTAAGCCACAACGTCAGCCGAGAGTCTACAGTATGACTGCACGTCGGCATCATAAGCGTCCTGACGCTTTCCTTCAGATATGGTGTGCAGCTTGCCTTCGTCGTGACGATAAGAGAGCGTGGCGTGAGCTATGGTGCTGTCGTCGAAGGAGGTGAGAGCTGCGGCGTTGTCCGATGTCAGCCATACGTTACGCTGCTCGGTCAGCCGGAAGTCGCGTTGAGCCATTGCCGGCAGACACAGCAGATTAGCGAAGAGAACTATTTTCAGCTTCATAGAAGTCATTCGTTGAATTGTTAGTGTCCTGATATACGGTATGCCCGTCCACGGTCTTTTCCACCTTTCTTATCAAGGCGTGCCCGTAGCCTCCGGTAAGAGTGGCATAGCCATTGTCCAGATCGGACGTGAGGCGCTTCTTGCAGTTGGCAAGAGCTGTGGCGTTATACACCTCTACTGCGTCAATCACCCAGCTACGCGGCATCTTCAGACATGCATACACGATGTTGCCCTCTTTTCCCGTCGGATATATCATATTGGCATTGTCCTCGCCGAAATCCTTAGGCGTTATGCCCTCGGTGCGGAACATTATCACGGCTGGAGAAGTCTGGCTCATCGCCCAGGCATTGCCCTTGCCGTATTTCACCGCTTTCAGATAGTGGCTGACCTGAATGACGTCGGCAGGCGAGGGATAATACAAGGTGTTGTTATACTTACCTCCGTCGCTGCTTGTCGCCTCCACGTCGTACATGCAGTAGTAGGCTGCGTTGGCATAGTTGACAGAGTTGCTGTAGGTCTGCGTATTGTCAATGGCTCCATGCACGTTCACCACGAGTTCCGAGTAAGGCGCTATCGTGCAGCCCGGTTGGAAATACCAGATGCCGTTGAGCGCCGGAATCCAGTCGGCGTCGGCATAGTCCAGCTTGCCTCCGTTGAGGAAAGAGTGGGTGTTGGCTTCTGCATTGTACGGCTCGACGATGCCGAAGCCTACATTGTCGAGCGACACCGTCTCGGATGAATTGTTGTAGATGATGATGCACTTGTCTATGGCGAATTTGCCTGACCCGTCGTCTTTCTGACAACCTCCATTATACAGCTCCTTTATGAGAATAGGGTTGGCTGTCTGCATGGTTGTGACGCTGACTGGCAACATTATGTTAGTGTTGGTGCTGCCTATTGCCACGTCGGACAAAGCCCCGTTGCATACATGGCGGAAGTATTCGTCGTCGCTCACCTTCGATGCGCTGACACTGTATATGCCAGCGGGCAGAGTGAAGCGGGCAATACCGTCGCCGTCTGTGGAAGCTTCGAAAGTGCTGCCGATGTTGTTTGTCATCTTTACCGAAACATCAGCTACGCTTTCGCTCAGCCTCACCTCGATGTTGTAAGTGTCTATATGCTCGTCGTAGCTGCACGATGCCAATATGGTCAGCACAGTAAGCAGCAGGGCAAAATAGTATTTCGTTATATTGTTCATATTTCCTTGTTTTTATTCGTCGATTGTCCATTCGTCTACAGTCTTACAACTTCACTCTGACGGATGCTCCATAATAGAACTTCGGGACGTATCCGCTGTCAAACAGCGATGTCTTCAGTCCGGTCTGTGCATTGCGAACGGACGCCAAGTTGTTGAAGCAGTTGTTGGCGTAGAACGAAAGGCTCACCCATCTGCCTATCTCCTTCGTTACGGAGAAATTGGCTGAGCAATATGCCGACACATCCTGCGGATTGAAGTAATATGCAGTGTTGCTTCTTACTATCAGATTGCTCAGTTGGCGATATAGTGTAGGATTGTTGTCCTTGGCAGCCAGAAGAGCCTCAGCGAAGGGAATGCGTTCCGATGGATTGTCCCATGTGGAGTAATATTCGGGATATACTGCCACATAATGGTCGGTCTGTCCCGTGTATTTCGTTCCAGTCACGTCGCCTGCTTCATTGAGCGTTATGGTTGTGCGATTGTCCGAGAGATTGCGTCGGTAGTTTAGCAATGTTGTCTCCAGACGCATGGTCATGATGAGTCGCAGTCGTGGTATGCGTGCCGTCAGAGTGGTGTTGAGGCTGCATCCCTTGTCCAGCATGCCGTTGCTCACCGTTGGCGTGCTTGCCGTTGAGGCAGATGTGACGTTGCTGCCTACGTAATAGCCTATAAGCGGTTTTACGTCGGAACTTTCGGCTTGGTCGCCAATGCCATTGGGACTGCCCGCAATGAGCGTATTGTCGATGCCACGATAGTGATAATACTTGCCGTCTATGCGCAGCGACAGACCTAAGGTGTGGCGGTTGCTGATGATGGGCATCTCTGCCACCCATTCCAGTCCGTAGCGTGTCACAGGCGAACCGTTCACATACTGTAGGTTGGCGGTGTATGTGCGGCGGGTGGAGTTGGGCAGCGTCACCGTGTGACCGTCAGTGGCTGATGTCACGCTTATAACGCCAGTAGTCGGGTTTACGCCGTATATGCGGTCTGCGACGGCAATCCCGCAACCTTCAAGAGCCGACTGCGATGTCTGGTTGTAGGCAAAGGGTGTGTATACGTTCAGAGTCTGATACGGATTGTACGTGCGGCTCCAGAATGCCGAAACACTCAGCCGCGCCTTGCCAACGGTTGCGTCCAGTCCTGCTTCCACCTGGTTGGCATGCTGCCATTTCAGGTTTCTGTTATATAAGGCGCGTTTCACGTCGGTGTAGTAGGCATAGTAAGCCTTGCCGTCGGCTGTTGACCCTGGTGTGAATACGAGGCGGTCTGTGTATGTGTCGGCAGGATAGAGCACCTGAAACGACGGCAGCTTCACGCTTTTGCCATAGCCGGCATGCAGCGTGAGCGACCATTGCCTACCTTTTGTTATATTATATCGTGAGTTTATTCGTGGCGAGAGGCTTGCAGCGGTGCCGTAGTCAGAACCGCTGATCATAGTGATGTCGTCACGCAGTCCGCCTACGATCATCAGTCTGCCTATCGTCAGGCGTTCCTCTATGAACATCGCCAAACTGTGCATCGTTGGCAGGAGGCTGTAGTCGTAGGGTCGCCATGTGGGAGCCAGACGCATGTCGTCGTAGTATGTGCCCTGACCGTTATTGCGTGTAGAGTTTAGTTCGGTGCCGACAGTCAGCTTGTTCACGGCTCCGAGAATGCGTCGTGTCCACTCGCCCTTTAGCTTAAGCTGCATGGTCAAAGGCTTCTGGTCGTTGAAAGACCGCACATACCAGTAGCCCGTCGGACCCAGTATGATGTCGCCCGTGCCCATGCCGTCAGCGTAGTCTTTGGCTATGGCATAGCCGTTGGTCATGGTGTGCAGGTAAGCTTGGGTGGATGATGACGACGTATTGGCATAGTTCTCCGAGCGTCGGTCGGCTGTGGAGAAGGCTGCCTGCAAAGCTACGTTGAATACTCCGGATCGCTTGCTGTTGCAGAGCCAGTCTATCTGCAGGTTGGCACGTAGCTGATTGTCGCGTTGGCGCTGATAGGTGTTGCGAAAAGCGTCCGGGTCGGCTTCTGAGTCATATCCTCCGATGTTGCCAGTCAGACTGGCTGTCAGATTGAGGCTTGAGCCTTTTATGCGAAGTACCTTATTGTATGTAACCGACATGATGTTTCGGCTATACGCTGTGTGAGGCGATGCTATGTCGGTGAATGAGCGTGCGTGTTCCAACGAGAAGTTGAGCGTACCGGCATTATGCGCCAATGCCATGCCCTTGCTAAGCGCCACCTGACGTGTATACGGATTCATCGACGCCTCCATAATCCATGGTGTATGTCCGCGACGAGTGTTCACCTTCACCACGCCGTTGCTTATGTCGCCATACTCCACGCCCGGTATTCCGGCTATCACCTCAATGCTTTCGATGTTGGACGTCGAGATGTTGCGTGTGGATGCCGACTGCGTCTCGCTCATGCTGGCATTGTTGTTCAGACGCATTCCGTCTATCTCGATAGCTGTGCCGAATGCGGCGTTGCCTCTCTCGCCAGAAGCGGAGCGCAGCGCCATGCGCGAGTCGTCCGTCAGAGTGGAGTTGACGGTCTGTCCGCCGGGCAGCAAAGCCATGATGTCGTTGAGCGATAGGGCTTGCGAGTGGTCGAGCGTGTTTCGGTCAATAGAGTAAGTCGTGGTGCCGATTGTCGATTTCTTGCGTGCCGTGACCTCCACGCCCGGAATGCTTAGGTTTTCTTCCTTAAGGCGTATGTTCTTGAGGTCTGTGTTGCGATTGATGTTGAATTGCACGGTGCGGGTGACGTATCCCAAAGTCCTCACCTCAATGGAGGTTGGTCCTTGGGGGATGTTCTCGATGACGAATGTGCCGTTGACATCGGTGGTAGCCCATAAGTCAATATTTGATACCTTGACAATGGCATACGACAATGGCTGTAAGGTGTGTTCGTCAATCACGCGTCCTGACACCTTGAAACGTCCGTCAATGGCTATTGATGTTGCTGATATGTTGGCTGTTGTTACTGCCGATATTATCAAAAATAGTATTAATGCTATTGCTTTTCTCATTCCGTGACAACTTGTTGGTTGAATATTATAACACGTTGTTTCTCAATCTGCAAAGTTATCACCGTTTCTCTTTTTATACAATACCGATATTTGGGTAATTTGTGGCTCACCCGACAAAGTCCGTGGCAGGGCTAACCAAACACCAACGATACCCGATAGAAAAAGAACGGAATGTCCCTTACCCCACGCAGTTGGCTTCTAAAAGCCTTCAGCTTGGAATTGAGCGATTCTGCCGATGATTGCAGTCGTTGCGGTCATTTTAAGTCATTATTGCGGTCGTTATTTGCCTTAACAAGTCACAAACTACTTATACATATAACAACACTGTACGTGAAAAAATCTGCCATATCTCCCAGTTTCGGCATAACTCGTTGTATATAAGCAAAATAAAGGCTGGCAGATAACTCGATAATCGGGTTATCTACCAGCCTATCCTCCAGCCTCAACAAGCCATTCTCCAGCCTTAACAAGCCATCTGCCAGCCTTAACAATCTATCTGACATGGTAGTTCTTTACAAGTGAGCACATTTTTATACAATTCAGTTTGCATTTTATTGTGACACCTCAAAGAAAAGCCTTATATTTGCAGAAGAAAAACAGTTTAAACGAAGTCTTCCATATGCTGAAAGACAACGAGCTGCGCCTGTACGGAGAATACCGCACCAAGCGCCTCGTCCTCGAAGCATGGAACAAATTTGGATTTGACAATTAAAACGAGCAATTACAATGGTAGAAAATAGTATAAACGTCCAAGTACACAATGATTTCAATCAAATTTTTGAAATCATCAATTATCATCGTCAACGGGTTTCAAAAACTGTTGATGACGAATCCCTGCGTATGATATGGGAAGTTGGAGGCTATGTTAGCAAAAAACTAAAAGCATCAGAATGGGGATCTAATATTGTACGTCAACTATCAGAATACATAAGAACTCAAGACCCAACTATTAAAGGTTGGAGTTATCGTACTATATATAAAATGGTGCAATTTTATGAGGTATATAGCTCAACATCATTTAAGAATCTGTTGCAAACCACAAAATTAGTTCAGTTTACAAAATTAGAATTACCATCAAAAGATTTTGTGCCATTTGAAACGGCACAAATTGGGAAAGATGATTTTGTGCCATTTGAAACGGCACAAATTCCTACTATTCTATTTTCTACTGGTTGGACTAACCATCAAATCATAATGAATCGCTGCAAGAGCGATGATGAGCGTCTGTTCTATATTTTGTTTGCTCAAAAAGAACATTTGCAAAACAAACAATTAGAGCGGGCTATCAAGACAGACACTATGGCATCAATTTTAAGAGCTAAAGATATTCAATCAGAAGCTCTGCATACCACTTATACAAAATCGCCAGCCCTTTTCAAAGACACTGCATACCTTGACTTTCTTGGATTACCACAAAGATATAAAGAGACAAGATTACGCAAAGGAATTGTTGAACATATGAAGGATTTTATTCTTGAAATGGGTAAGGACTTCCTATTTATTGATGAAGAGCATCCTATAAAAGTTGGAGGGAAAACGTACAAAATTGACTTGCTTTTCTATCACAGGCAATTGCAGTGTATGGTTGCATTTGAGTTAAAGACAACAGAATTTCACCCCTCTTACCAAGGACAGTTAGAATTTTACCTCGAGGCACTTGACCAGGAAGAGCGCAGATCTAATGAGAACCCAACCATTGGCATTATCCTGTGCAAAGAATCTGATATGGAAACTGTCAGATTTGCTCTCAATCGCAGCATGAGCCCAATGATGATCATGCAATACAAAGAGCAATTGAAAGTTGGCAGCGTTATACAACGCAGTATTGAAGAATATTGCAAGTATATCAATGCTGAATTGTAAAACCAAGTATATTCCAAGTAGAATAAGAACATTTAGTGGTCTTGAAAAGTAAATAATATAACTAATACAGATATTAATAATTTAGACTTGTAGCAAGATGAAGAAAACGACATGGATCAACGATAACGGAAATTTATGTTTCTTTTGGGAAGGAGACTCATATAAAGGTGTCTTGTGTTTTTTCTCAGCAATCCTCATAGTACTGATCCAGGCATTATAGACTACTTTTGGGTTAAAGGGATCTGTTCAAGAGTTCTAATAGGTGTATTCATAGCAATGTTTATAGCATATAACTATGTGAGCCATAAAAGCAATAAAAAAGATGCTATTCTCTTATCTATAATAAAGGATAAGTTTGAAGTGACCCCAAAAGTTAGACACAAAACTTTTGGGGTGCAGTTCACTGTGCCGATTTAAAGTCTTTTTATTCCTTGTACAATATGCCTTTTTCTGAGTAGTCAAATTCAATGATTTCACGTCTATCTTTAGCATTGTATACTATTCCTGTAAAGACTTTCGACTCTCCTTTTCCTGGATACACTGTTACAGTAAATGGAACACTATTAAACGTGTCCTTTTTAGAGTAATATACAACAGAAACTCTATAATGTCCGACAGGAGCATTTTTCCCATCTTCCCAAAAAATATTTTCTTGTGGAGTGCGGGTATGGCTACTTCCTGCATTGGCATCAATATCCAATTGTCCAAGGACTTCCTGACATTGATGTTGTTTCTTTCCATAGTAAATCTCAAAACCATCAGGGTCAAAGACATGAAGGTCCAAGTCATCATAAGTATTCCATTTGAGATTAATCTTCAAGGAACCTCGACCACCCTCTGTCGCTATTTGAGACGTATTTTGAATAACATTAATCTCTGCTTCTGCAGTATTAACATAAAGCTCTAAAGCAGCCAAAGGAGAATAAGAGAGGTTGGAACGTAA
>ERZ1031897.892-NODE-892-length-10339-cov-6.733275_pt1 | contig 10339 bp, 6 predicted proteins | sample MGYA00517881_ERZ1031897 | MGnify/ENA primary metagenome ERZ1031897 (study PRJEB33719, sample SAMN04261280) | wastewater metagenome | biome: rural village; feature: human; material: feces | host: Homo sapiens | place: El Salvador | collected 2013-01-07 ... | reverse complement strand
AGTAACAGAAGAAGGGATGGTGATAGAGGTTAAACCACTGCAATCTCTGAAGCAAGATTCCCCCAATGAAGTAACAGAAGAAGGGATGGTGACAGAGGTTAAATCACTGCAACCCTTGAAGCACTCAGTACCCAATGAAGTAACAGAAGAAGGGATGGTGACAGAGGTTAAATCACTGCAACCCTTGAAGCACTCAGTACCCAATGAAGTAACACTATATTCAACCCCATCACTACTTTTAACCTTCTTAGGAACAACTATGTCACCAGAATATTGACCATCTCTTTTAGACACAAGAGCTGCTGTTTTTACATCAGGATCTATCAAATAACGAAGCCCATCAATCACTTCAAATTTGGCTTCTTGTGCCATAGCACTACTCGCAGTCATGATCATCATGACTACCAACATAACAAAGCCCTTAAAAGAGCTTGGGGCAAATAGGCTATTGCCTACAAACCCCTTTTTAAACGTAAAAACTTTCATAAGCTAATATTAAAAAATTCAACAACATCTAATTCATATTCAAGAACCGCCCTCACACATCTATGATTGTTCCGGCAATTCCGTTGCCATTTCCACGGCTTTCGAAAATGCCATAATAGGCGGCAGCTTTACCCCCTAACTTCTCAAATACTTTACCATTTTCTTCTTAGCCCAGTTGATTCTTGAACCTCGCTCGTTATAGAGTTCTTGAGCTGTTTCACCTTGGATGGAAGCGTTTTCAGCATTTCCCGCAGTTCTTTCGGGTCGCCATACTCCGCCTTTTCATCTTCCATATCCTTGATACGAGCCTTCAAGACCTTGTTCTCCACCACCAGCTGGTCGTAATAGTGGAGCAACAGTTTTACCTGCTGCTCGTAGGGCAGGTCTTTGTTCATTTCATACATAAGCATTCTCTTCACAGTGTAGAGAGGAGGGCTGAAAAACATTTTAACTTGCAACTATCCGTTCCTTATTAGAGTTACAATAAACTGATTTATCATATACAAATACCCTTCTCCTAAAGAAGGTATAATACTAATGCCATGTTACACATTTGCATAATCTCTATTTGCTATAAATCCTTTTATGGCTTGCAGCAAGCCATACTGAAACGAATCATTACTCTTATACTCATCATAAAAGCTCTTGTCTCCTTTACGCATAGCCCTCACATAACGAGCAAGGATTTGATTCATAACGTCGTCAGCCGCACCTTTATCCGAATTATCTTTTACAAGCGATACATAATCCTCATCCGACTCTACATGACGCATAAGATGTATCAACTTGGATTTCTGCTCCTGAGGATCAGCCTTCCAGCCTTTGAACCAACGTTCATTAAACTCTTTCACAATTTTATCCAAAGGATCCAGTCTTCCATCCTCTCCTCCTGCATTTACCATTTTCGGACTTAACGGGTCAATCGTGCTTTCACCTGAATCTAATTCGATATGCTGATTCAATGCAGTGCGACGAGTACCGTAAGTATTGAGATCAATACTATTCAGCAAATCCTTTAAGTCATCATCCTCAGATTCTTTAACTTTCAGTTCTGGAATTAAGACACGGAAGAACCAGAAAAGGCGCTCCCATTCAACCACCTCGTACTCCAAAATAGCCGAAGTGCGAGAATAGATTTTTACGAACTGCTTACACTTCATTTTAAAATCGGCCTTACCATTTCCTTCGAATTTTATTTCCTCATTAAAACGTTGTGCACAAGTATCAATAATCGGAGACCATTCATCCGCAGGAACCCCTTTGATAAAGAGATCAGAGAACTGCACCACTTCCTCCATAGTGAAAACACCGATACTGAGTAAAAACGACTTGAGTTCATACAATACATTCACATCAGTATATCCACTTAATGCAGTTGCCGTATAGTATGGCTCAAAGGATTTTTTCATATCCTCTGTGGTATTATAGAAGTCGAGAATGAACAAGTCTTCACTTCTCTTACCTAGTTCGGGAGCCGACCGATTCAAACGCGAAAGAGATTGTACCGCCAACACATCTACCAAAGGTTTGTCAATATACATGGCACATAGCTTTGACTGATCAAAACCTGTCAGATATTTATTGGCAACAACCAAGATTCGGTTATCATCCTCTTCATCGAATTTGTCAGCCGTCTTGTTATCCGAGAATCCATTCATTGTGGTCTCGGTATATTTTTTCCCACTCAATTCTTTCTCACCAGAAAATGCAATCAATGCTGTATACGGCAACTTCTTTTTAGCTATAATATCGCAGATAGACTGATAATAGTGGATTGCACACTCTATATCCTTGCAAACCACCATTGCCTTTGCTTTATTATCCAACTTATGCGAATGATATACCTTTACATCAAAGTGCGCCATCATTATTTCCGCCTTTGCCTGGATGGTCTTTGGATTTCGCTCCACTGCCTGGCGTATTTTCTTTTGAGCCTTATCATTGTTAAACAGCGGATTATCCTTGACATTTTTTATCACCTCATAATAGCCTTGATAGGTCGTATAATTAGTGAGGACATCCAAAATAAAGCCTTCCTCGATAGCTTGTTTCATACTATAAAGATGGAACGGGTAAAACTTACCAACCTTTCCACGTTCACCTTTCACATCTTCCCAGCCGAAGCGTTCCAAGGTTTCACGTTTTGGTGTACCTGTAAAGGCAAAATAAGAACAATTACTGCTCATCTTACGGTCCCTTATAAGTTTCTCGATTAAGGCATCTGTATCAGCACAATCTACATCACTCTCTTTCTGCATGGATGCATTCATCTTATCAGAAGTGATTCCAGACTGCGAACTGTGAGCTTCATCAATAATGATGGCAAAGTTGCGATCGCTTACGTCTTTAATGATATCACAAATTTCGGGAAACTTCTGTATCGTCGTAATAATTATTCGTCTATTTTGCTCTATTGCATCCTTTAAATCCGACGAACTATCAGCATGAGATACAATTTTATCAGAATTCCCAAACGCATTGATATTTCTTGCATTTTGTTTGTCCAAAAGGCGACGGTCTGTTACCACAATAGCCGAATTAAACAACTTATCTTCCAAACCTTTCGCTCTTTTTGCAGACATTGTCTTTGGACAAACATTAATAATCTGATATGCCAGCCATGTGATGGAATTTGTTTTGCCTGAACCTGCAGAATGTTGAATCAAATAACGTTCACCTACTCCTTTCTCAGCAACATCAGCAAGTAACTTATTAACAACATCTAACTGATGAAAACGAGGGAATATAAGTTTCTTGGCATTCTTTAAGACATGTGGTACCTTTTTGCCCGTCTTTGCTTCACCATAATCGAAATAAACGTAATTATCTATAATATCCGCAACAGAGTCTTTCTGCAATACCCACTCCCACAAATATGAGGTTTTATATCCATGCGGGTTTACGGGATTTCCTGCACCTTGGCCATTTGGAAGACCTTTATTAAAAGGCATGAAATAGGTATCCTTCCCCTCCAACTTGGTAGTGAAGAATATCTCATTTTTATCGCCTGTAAAGTGAGCAAGACAACGTCCGAATCTCAACAGTCTATCTTTCGGATTGCGATCTTCCTTATATTGTTTTTGCCCATTATATCTAGCCGTTTGCCCTGTCCATGGATTTTTCCACTCAAAGGTAAAGAGAGGAAGTCCATTAACATAGAGTACCATATCGATTTCATCGCCTGGATGCAACGTCGAATAGGTTTGCTGGCGAGTTATAGAGAACTGATTCTGCATATAATCCTCCTTGCTTATCTCCGCATCAGCAGCCGACGGCTTTGGATACCAAAGTTTTAACTTGATATTATCTACATCAATGCCTTCACGCAAAACCTTGATGACCCCAAACGTTTCAATTGTTTTGGTGATACGTTCTGCAATGGCAAATTCAAGCGTATTTCTTCCCTTATAACTATCAAGAATCTCCTGCTGAGTAGCATGGAGAAAAGACATGAGACGACGAGTGTCAATCGCCCAATCCTCGCCTGTCTTAAACTTAAAATCACTTGGCACACCCCAGTAATATTGGTTACTGTCGGGATGCTGAGAATCCACATCTTCCCTGGTAATCCCCAGCTTCTCACGTTCTTCTTTCGTTGAGCCTACGAGAGCTTTTTCAATCAAAGCCTCAAAGGCCTCTTCTTTAATATCTGACATGCTCATGATACACGTACCTTTCCTGTTACTACTTCGTTAATTATAATTTGCTTACGCTCCTGAAGGAGGGAGATTTGACGTGAAATATTCTCTATCGATTTTTCTATGGCAGAGGTTTTTTCATCCAAAAATCCCACTATATGCTTTTGCTCATCCTCAGAAGGAATTAACAACATTGATGTTTTTAAAATTCTACGCCCAATACTATAAACCTTTACGCCATTTACCAAAGATTGAATTTGGCTTTTCCATGCTTTCGACTTGAATAGGTAAGCATAATATTTAGGGAAGAGCAAATCTTGAGGTCTTGCTATTACAGTATGATAACCAGCAAATAATTTATTTTCAAAATCATTAAAAGCAAAATTACCCGACCCTTCAATATCCTCAGATGTATCAGCAAATACAAAATCATTTTGATTCAACAGACATTGGGTATGAGATTCTAAATATTTAGGCGAAACATATCGAACCAGCGATTCAGTCATTGTTGTACCTATATTATTTTTAGCATGAATCTGACCATAACTTATCACAGCAACACCTTCTTCTTGAAGATTTGCTTTTGTTATAGGCAATCCCTTACCAAATGTAAAATGCTTACCAAAAGGTTCTACCTTCCAATAATTCGGAATCATACCAATCATATCAACACCACTATCCTTCATTTCTACGTTTCCGTCCAAACCTTTCGTCACAGCATTTTGGATGATAATCTGCTTACGCTCATTCAATAAGTCAATCATCTTTTGTTGCATAGCTATCGCTTTGTCAATACCAAAAGTCTCTTTATCTAAGAAATCAACAATAGCATCCTGCTCTGAAGGTAAAGGAAACAAGAGAAAATTATCCTTTAGTTGTTTTCTTCCAATACTATAAACCTTTACTCCATTAACAAGATTTCTCACACGATTTTTCCAAGCATCAGACATAAATAGATATGCATAATATTTAGGATTATACAGACTATCTTGCCTTGCCACTATCGTATGATAACCAGCAAATATATCATCTTTAAAATCATTATAAACAAAGTTTCCAGAGCCCTCTATATCTTCCGAAGTATCTGCAAAGACAAAATCTTTTTTTGTCAATAAACATCGAGGATGTGTATGCAGGTAATCTTGCGAAACATAACGAACCAATGATTCGGTAAGAGTAGTTCCTAAATTATTCTTTGCATGGATTTGTCCATAACTAATAACAGCAATACCATTCTCTTTTAAATCAGCCTTTGTTATAGGCAATCCTTTTCTAAATTTAAAATGCCTTCCAAAAGGTTCAATCTTCCAGTGACTAGGAATCTCCCCCAGCCACTGAACACCACTATCTTTATATTCATTATATCTTTCCATTCACTATTCCTCCTTACCTAAAAGTTGACGAATAAAGCCATCATTCTCTTGGTCGAGAACGAGGATATCTGCCTCATTTTCTGCAAGCGAGCGCAATGGAGCAGGCTTATAAAAATACTTGGTGAAGGAAATCTCACAACCAATTTTTGTTGGCTGCAAATTTATCCATGCATCCTTTACGTATGGACGCACCTCGCGTAGGAAGTATTCATAAATATCTTCCTTTACAGGTATTTTCTCCGTATCACGTAAGTCACTATCAGACTCATACTCTACATATATTTTACTGCCATCCAAAGCTGCCCAATATCCATAGTCATCCAATTGCTCTTCTTTAACGCCATAGTTTCTCATAAGGTCCACAATGTCCTTACTGTTGGTTTTACAAGTTCTTTTCACTACAGGTTGCGCTTTCGGGTCAACAACGCTCATAGCTCTAGCAATTGCTTTCAAGTCTGCAGCACTTGTTTTTTCTTTCAAAAATTCCGCAGCAGTTTTAATGCAACCAAAGAACTTATTATAATCCATATATTCCTCTTTGCCCACAATTTTCATCAGCTTACGAGCCAAATCAACCAAACCTCTGCGCCCCTGCCATTTCTTAGCAGAAATCAAATTGCTAAGCTGCTTATCCGTCTTCTTAATCTCATGCTCTTGCAGATAGCCTTTAATAGCTGGCATCTCACTTTCTATACCAGCAAATACTTTTTCGCCATAAGTCTGATAAAGCCACTTTGAAAGCACCACATCCGACTTATCGTAAAGCATTTCATCAATCTTCAATTGAGAAAACTTGCTACGCAAGCGAAGTGGACGTTCAATAGTAACATTATAGAATCGGAAATCATCATTATCAAAAACCTTTGACTCCACCTTATTTTCATCAGAAGCATCTTTTTCTTCAAAAGCGATATAAGCGTCCAATATCTGCTGACGATATTCATCAGTAATCATGCAATTACGAGAACCCTGATTTCTACGCAATTTTTCATAACATTCTGACGCATTAATCAACTGTACTTTTCCCTTACGCTCAGGACGTTTTTTATTCGTAAAAATCCATACATAGGTTGTAATACCCGTATTATAGAAAATATTATTTGGCAACTGCACAATAGCATCCACCAAATCATTCTCCATCAAATATCTACGAATATTACTTTCACCACTTCCTGCATCGCCAGTAAAGAGAGAACTACCATTATGAATGGATGCGATACGACTACCCATCGGCTGTAAATCCAAAGACTTCATCTTATTGATTTCTTCCATTACAAAGAGAAGCTGACCATCTGAAGTTCTAGGAGTACAATCCAACACTTCTTCCTCTCCAGAAAAATTGGTTAACGCCAGCTCAAAACGAGAATCAACCAGTTGTTTTTTATCACTGTCGTAAATCTTTTCCTTATCAGTTTTCCAAGATTTTCCATAAGGAGGATTCGTCAACGTAAAACCAAAGCTAGTCTGCGAGAAATGGTTTGTGGTAATAGTATTACCCAAATAAATTCCCTTAGGATCTACACCCTTAATAATCAAATCAGATTTACAAATAGCATAAGTCTCTGGGTTACTTTCCGTACCAGACAATTGGATAGCCAGAGGACGAATACCTATACTCCTTAAATATTCATAGCCCTCGGTAAGCATACCGCCAGAACCACATGCTGGGTCATAGAGGGTTATTATTTTAGGTAATTCGTTCTTAACTGGCTCAAAGATAAGATGCGTCAATAGTGAGATGGCATCACGCGGGGTGAAGTGTTCACCAGCTTCCTCATTATTCTCTTCGTTAAAACGGCGCAACAGCTCCTCAAATACGGTTCCCATTCCTACATTGTCAAGAGCTGGCAAAGGTAATCCATCTGGATCGTATTGCAATGTATTCGTAAGGTTGATACGAGTATCGGTAATCTTCTGAATAATAGCCAACAGGCGATCATTATCAGCAAGTTTGCGCGCTTTGTTTAAGAAATCAAAGTTCTTCAACACATCGCTAACATTCTCACTAAATCCATTCAAATACTCAACAAAATTTTTACAAAGCAAATCATTGTTGCCAGAAGCCTGATTCTTTATACGATTCAAAGTCCATTTAGAGGTATTATAGTAAGAGAGCTTAGTTATATCACGCATTACCCCCTCATCTATCTCATCATTTGGACCCAATTGTTCCAGCTCTTTTAAAACTTCATCCTTTGTTGGCTCTAAAAGTGCATCCAATCGACGCAATACTACCATAGGGAGGATAACATCACGGTATTGACCACGAAGGAACACATCACGTAACACATCGTCCGCAATGTTCCAAATAAGAGAAACTATCTGATTATAATTAATATCTGCCATAAAATGTATTTTAATTAATGATTAAAATGGAGCGTAACTTCCCCATCAGGCATTTCTTCAATGCTCTGCACCCATTCGATGCTGCCTGTATCGGGATTTACGTCTATCAAATATTCAATATCTCCCTCCTGTTCACCAAAGTGCACGGCGAAGCGCCAAAGGCAATCGTTCAGGACTTTGGTTCTCGAAATATTCATCGTTGATACTTGGGTGAAGGGTATGTCAAGGTGCTTAGCTATCTCTTCATAGCTAAGTATCCATTTGGGATGCTTGATATCGTGATTGATAAGATATACTATACCATCGGTGGTATAAGTAATGCCGTCGGTTTCATTTATGGCATAGTAAGTGCGTGTACCACTAGCTGAAATGCAGATGACACGCTCACCTGCATCCATCGTTTCTTCCTTACTGCAACTGGCAAGGACAAACGCTAATATAAAGGCTAATAAAGCCTTGATGCCCGCCGATATGGGGGGGGTAATTTGTCTGATATTCATAGAGTTACATTGTTTTTAAGATCTACTTTCTATCATTTATTCCCCCAAAGGTACAACAATATTTTGAAACAAGCAAGAAAATCGGGAGAAAGTTTTGAAAAAAAATATAGTGGGGGTTTCATGGCATCAGGAGTTTTATCAAGGAAATAAGCGAACCAGAGTGCTTTATAAAGCTTTTGCCCCTTCAGGGCGCAGGGCAAAATGCGATGATACCCAGGGCGATGCCCTGGGCTACGAGCTTCTGCCCCTTCAGGGGCGAGGGGTATCAATTCTTCACTTCCTTCCAGTCTATCAATCCCTTGCCCATATCAGCCAGCTCCACTGCAAGAACCACTACATTCCGCTTATCCGCCTTGAATGGCTCGACATATTGATTCAACAGGATTTGCTTCTCGGCAGCAGCAAGACCGCCATTCTTGGAGAGTTTCAATTCCAACACATAGATATAACTATAGATTTCTACCACCATATCGATTCTGCCAGTAGAAAGCATGTGCTCCACCTCCACACGACATCCTATGGCATTGAATATCGTACTTATGATAAGGCGATAGCGTTCTTCCATATCCATCGAGGCTAGTTTCTTGTTGCTATAAGGCAACATCAGCAATTAAAGCTTTAAGGCATTTCATCGCTTCAGGCAGATTGCCTGTGCTTAAATAGGCTCTAAGAAAAGCTTGCGTGGATTGCAGATTGCCCACTCTACGCATGGAAAGAGCTGGCAAGACTATCTCATTGAGTGCCTGTCTTACCTCTTGATTCGGGAACCCCAGAAAATAGACGCCATTCGCATAACTCTTAATCGTAAGATAGCCCGACTGGTAAAGAAACAATTCCGCTCCGCCACCAGTTACATCAGATGTTTCAGCCACTCTGCCCAGCAAGGCACAATGGTCAAAATCCTGCAAACGAATTTCAAAATCATCCACAAACTTTGGCAATAAGGAGGTGGCACCCGACGACGCCCAATAGTTCTTTATCTCCCTATCAGCCAATGCATTGATAAGGCTGAAAGGATTGAAAACATCCACCATGTTGTTACGGCTGAAATGATATCCATCATAATTGGCTTTCAGCTGTTCGACGGTTTCATCTACTGTCCATCCATTATTCTCTCCCATCGCCTCTATCTCTGGCATAAAATTTTCGGTGATTTCCTGCTTGGTAATACCACAAATGGCTGCGTATGGAGCATCAAAACTGATGTTGCTGAGGTTATTGAGCACGGAGAAGAGGGAAATCTGTGTAAACTTAGTGATGCCCGTGATGAAGACAAACTTCTCATACTCATCATCCGCCTTCAAGATGGCAAAGACGCTGCGATAGACATCAGTACAACCTTCATGCTCCGGTGTCTTCCAAGAATGCTGGAGAGGAGCATCATATTCATCAATGAGGATAGCAACCTGCTGACCAGTCTGTTCGTAAGCGGTCGTAATGATGGCATCAAAACGATTACCTAGCGAGTCGCCCTCAATGGTCTGGATGCCATATTCTTTCTCATATTTGGCAAAGATGCGGTTAAGATAGGCACGAAGTTCGACAACGGTAGCACCACCTCGACTCATATCAAGGCGAATAACAGGACGAGCTGTCCAGTTTTTCTCCATATCCATGATTTTCAGCCCTTCGAAGAGTTCCTTCCTGCCTTCGAAATAAGCTTGGAGGGTATCCACGAGCACTGACTTACCAAAGCGACGAGGACGGCTCAGGTAATTATATATTTTTCCCCTGTTGGCAAGTTTCCATATCAAATCGGTCTTGTCAACATACAAAAAATTCTCTTCCCTAATTTTTTGGAAAGACTGAATGCCTACAGGCAATCTTCTATTGTTCATTTCTTCCACCATAATCTCTACTTTTCTACTGCAAATATACTACTTTTATCTGAAACAAAGCTGATTACCCCTTAATTATTATTTTTTTTTAAACGAAACTCGTCAAACTGCCTAGAAGGCGTTACGTTACAGATGTGACAGTTTTATCCGGAGGGGTA
>ERZ1031897.887-NODE-887-length-10365-cov-8.320078_pt1 | contig 10365 bp, 5 predicted proteins | sample MGYA00517881_ERZ1031897 | MGnify/ENA primary metagenome ERZ1031897 (study PRJEB33719, sample SAMN04261280) | wastewater metagenome | biome: rural village; feature: human; material: feces | host: Homo sapiens | place: El Salvador | collected 2013-01-07 ... | reverse complement strand
AGCTAGTCCACGATTTGAATCATACAGGCCATATACCACGATTTCATCTGTTTTATGCTTAAACAGACAATCATATACAGCTTTCGTAAAACTCAATGCGCCACCAACTCCATCAGAGTGTTGAAATGGCAACATGTCTATCAAAATACTTTTAGCCATAATTTATACCTCCATATTTAAAATGTTTTTCTTTTTTCCATTGCTACTATATATAGTGGAATGAATCTTCCAAACCACAAAACAAAAGCGTCTACTCCAAATATAAGAGTCATGACAATAATTGCTGCAAGCATACACCTATAGTCCTCATATTTGGCAAATGATAAACCATAGAATATATAAAGCAATATGACACCTATGATACCATAATCATAGAAAAAAACTTTATATCCAGAGTCTCCAAAATTTGAATAATCATATTCACGACCAAAAATAACATCTGGAGACTGCAGGAAGGACTCATATTCTGTGTTAAAATCCTTAGAAACTCGATTGTTTCCTGCCATTTCTCCATCGTCTATTTCCAAACGTAAGATGATGAGATTATGGAGCATATTGTCTCCATCATTATATATAAATGATCCTCCAACAATAGCACTTATTAATATGATAATAGATAAAAACTTTACCATAATCTTCTTACGTTCCATCCACATATTTAGAAATATAATGGCGATGAAATAGACATATCCTGCAAGAGAGAAGGAAATGAGTAATCCTGCCATAAGTGAAACGTTATACCATTTTTTCCATTTTCCGCGTTGTGTCATTAGTAATAATGCCGTGGTAGAGCCAAGATAAGTTGGTTCAAGAAATATGGATTGAAATCGAGGGACTATAGTAAAAAGCGAACGATCATCAATCAAAAACAGAAAATAATTAGAAAATGAGTAAAAGCCATCATTGAATACCATATTGACATTTGGCAAAGGAAAGCCTATAATGTATAATATGAAAACAGGGTAGGATATCAATAGAAGTCCTCCCAATGTTTTAGATAATATTGTGGCTATTCGATTAAGAAGTTTTCTGTCGTAACGAAAGATGAAAAACATCATCAGAATTCTAAATATAGCACTGATGTATGCATTGAGGTTAAGAGCGTTCACTGTGCATAGATAGAATACAAGCATTGTGAAAGCTATTGTCGGCAGCAAAAAGTAAGACTCCGTAAAAATTGGACGGCATGATGTTCGTGAAATCAGATAGCTCGCTATAGCTAGAAGAAAAGCTAAAATTGGAAAGTAGGTATAGAGTGGCACCATGAACCATACGTTCATGGAGCCAAAGAATACCACGAAAATTGACGCAACAAATAGCTTGTCTGCAATCTGTTGGCGTTCATATTTATATAATTTCCCAATGTTAATTTTCATTTATTTTCTCTTTATAAGTTTGACGAAATAATTCCTTTCTGACTTTGTAAATGTGAAAAACCATATTGCTATACAACTTGCCATTAATGATACTATTCCTGTTATGAGAAACCTGAATGGACACTGCAGAATGCTTGTCATAAAATGACATACGATACATTCTATTATGCATAGAGGTATAAGTGGCATGATTACTTTAGATATATAGTTTCCAACATTTAGCTTCGCAGAATAATGCATATATGGAAGTCGGAATATAGCAACTAATAGTTCTATTGCAATATAGCATGCCATTGCTGCATCTACAGAGCCTCCTAGTTTAAGGGCAAACCACATGATTGGAATAAGCATAATTTTGGGCAATGTTGTGGCTAAGGTATAGACCTTAATCTTGCCCATTGCTTGGTTGGCTGCATGAAGTCCCAAAGTCGTTTGGTCACAAATGAAAGCAATCATAAGTGCACGACAGAAAACCTCCGTATTTGGTGGTACTGTTTTTAGCCAAAAAGCTAATATGCTCGGCATCTCGTACATCAGAGGTATCGATATGAGAATCATTAACGCTGAAGAGAATTTACTCTCTTTGCCTGCTAATGAAAGCATCTCCTGTCGGTCACCTTGTCCTTCTGCCTTCATAATCTGTGGATTCATGGCATTAAGGATGGAGGTTGACACAAATCTGATAGCTCCATTTACTTGCGATGCTATGCCGAATGATGCATTCATGATGGTACCGAATACTTTGTTGAGGATAATGGCTGTACCTTGAGTCTGGGATAGTCCCGCCAACATGCCAAAGGTTGTCCATCCTGCAAAGCCTACTATCTGTCCCATGCATTGCTTGTCTATGATATTGCGCTTGAAGGCTATTCTGCTTTCCTCATATTTTATCTTGCAATAGCCGAAATACGCCATAAAGTTGAGCGATAAGATGACTAGCATCATGAGGGAATAGAATATCAGTTTATCTACATCAAGGTACATCAATATGATGGCAAGTATCAATTTCAAGACTCCATCCACCACTTCTACAACCGATATATAAACGATGTTTTCGTGAGCAATCAGCAAAGCCTTGAAGGGGGTAGAACCAATGGTCATGACCAACATCAGTATTGTGACATAATATACAGCCAATGCTGCATTGACTCTGTCTGCCGCTATATTCAGAAAAGAACCTACCACATAATTTCCTATAGGAATGAGGATGGCGCAGAAAATAGCACAGATAATAATATGAACTAATACACTATTGGCAAATACCTTCTTGACGTATTCCTTGTCGCCAGCACCATAATAATAGGATATGTATCGTTGTGTTGTAACAACAAGCGAATTAGCCAGATAGCCAAACATTCCTACCACACCAGCCACAACTGAATAAACACCATAATCGCTGATATTCAGTGCCTCTAGAATAAGACGAGTTGAATACAGTGAGAGGCAGATGTTGATGATGGATTTAGTATATTGAGCTATCGTATTGGTGATAATTCTTTTTTTTGAATCCATATCTATACTTATTTTGTATTTACTTTTCCTAACAGGTCATCCTTTATGATGTATAACGTTGACAGAATGAATGCTAATATCATCATTCCAAGCACAAATATCATGCGCTTAGGACCTGTTGCCTTTATTGGCACAGCTGCTCCCTTGACAATTGTAAAAGCTGGCGTACGTTCTTGTACTTTAGCCTTAGCTGCCTGATATTGAGTCGTCATGGCAGTATAAGCATTGTATTTCAGCTGCATGTCGTTCTCCAAGTCTTCTTGTTTGGCTCTCATACTGGTAAGAATCACATCCGTATTGGCATCTGCATAGGAGCCATAGAGCTGACGTGATTTCTCGTAATCGCTTTTTGCCTCAGAAGCAAGAGTCTTGTAATACTGTTCATCTACACGTGCTTTGCTTGTTCGATAGTTGGTAATGAATACCTGAAGGCGCTCTTTTACAGAATCGGCGAGAGTCTTACAAATCAGCGGATCTTGTGCTTCTGTAGAGATGGTGATAACTGCTGTTTTCTTGTCAATACTGATAGAAATGCTTTTTCGAATAGCAGAAGCTACATTGTCCTGTTTTTTAGAAAGCATGTAAGGATCCATCTTTGCTCCACCTTTAACTTTTACCTCTTCTTCTTTTGCAAAGAGTTTTTTGAGGCTGCTGATTCCCTTTGTCCAGAATGGATGTTCCTGATGCTTGGTGAGGTAATCGAAGTAGCTGCAATTAACATTTCCATCGGCGGTAGCCACTTTAATGTTAAACAGCCCAGTAACAAAGCCATTGTCTTCCATCAAGTCAGGGTAGAGCATAGGGTTGATGGCATCTGTTGTCTCCATACTTCCCAGGTCAATTCCAAATGATGAGGCCAGAGAACCGATGGTTCCACCTAAGTTAGAACTATTATTCATCTCAGGAGCAAGACTGAGACTTGATGTATATGTACGAGGTATGCAAAGGATATAGGCGCATGATAGAACCAAAACTATAGGTAAAACGATGAAGTAAATTCTCTTGTTTGCCCATATCTTTTTTAAGATGATTCTGAGATCTATCACCTCTGGATCATTCTTTACCTGTTTGATATTTTCGTCTTTATTTTCCATTTTATTCTTTTTATTCTTAAATGTCTTGCAAAAGTACTTCTTTTTTCTTAATCTACCAAATATTATTGGATATTTCTACCTTTGTGGAGGGATTATTCTACAATATCCCATGCTTCAAGCCCACGACTTTCTCTAGAGAACGAGAGGGCGATGCATGTCACTTGCTTTTTGCTGGCAGCGAACGCATCTTTATAATACCTTGTTTGCATCTGTTCGGATGCTGCTTTTAGGCCTCCATTGTCTTCCATCTTTAGCTCCATAATATATATGTGAGTTTCCGATATTGCAACAAGGTCTATGCGACCTGCGGCAACTTGCTTTTCTTCGTGAATAGTATAGCCGCAGAGATAGAAGATGTTTTTTAGGATGAACCTAAAATGTTCTTCCAAAACAAATGATTCTCTTTTTTGTGTAGAGTAAGGCGTGTCGGCAATCAACTGCTTTAGACAGAGCATGGCTTGATTTACATCAGTCTGTTTCAATGCTATTCTCATTTGAAGAAGTTCGTTGTTAACTTCAGAAATATTTTTCGACAATAGCAATGGGAGAACCAATTCGTAGATAGACTTCTTGACCTCTCTATTGGGATAGCCTAAGGTATACATGTCTCCATCAACAGCCTTAATCGTTAGATACCCGGCTTGGTATAGAAACAGTTTCGGGTCTATCATGTTGACATCACTTTCTTCCAGATAGTCTGCGTCGATAAGACAATTGTCTAATTTGGGTATGTCTTTAGCAAACTTATTCAGTATTTTAAAGAGCATCTCGTTTGAACCTGATGCTATCCAATAGGAATTGAGCTTTCCTCTAGAGAAAGCTGACAATACACTATATGGATTATATACATTTAGCATGTTGGGAGCAAAATGGTAACCGTCATAAAGTGATTTCATCTCATTGATGGTATCAGCCTCACTCAGGTTGCATTTCTCAGACAACATTGCAATCTCTTTTTGAAAATAGAAGAGAAGTTCTTGGTTGGTGATACCGCAAACTGCAGCTAATGAATCTTCAAAACTTATGTTGACCAGCGTGTTCAGAGTACTGAACAAACTGATTTGCGTAAACTTTGTGATTCCTGTTATGAATACGCATTTGATGCAATAGCCATAGTCTTTAAGACCCGTGAAGAAATCACGATATATCGTGCGGCATTCATCATGGTGCTCTGTTTCGTATGTATGTTGCAGAGGAACATCGTACTCGTCAACAATAACTGCTATTTGTGTACCTGCCTGTTGGTATGCTCTTTCAATGATACCATTGAAACGGTTTCCCAGAGACTGTTCTGCAGGATTTTTGCCATAGATTTTTTCGTAATAGCTCAATCGCTCGTTGAGATATTCTTTTAATGACTGAGCGTCTGATCCTCCTAGACTCATGCTAAGGTAAATCACCGGACGTTTGATCCAGTCGTTCTCTAATGACATAATCTTGAGTCCCTCAAAGAGTTCTGTCTTTCCTTCAAAATAACATTTTAGGGTAGATGCCAACAATGATTTACCGAAACGTCGTGGACGGCTTAAGTAATTATACTTCCTTTGGTTAGCGATTGCCCAGACCATATCTGTCTTATCTACATAAAGGTAGTTGCCTTTACGTAGTTCTTCAAAGTCTTGAACCCCAAGGGGTAAATTTCTATTTGATGTCATAACGATAGTTGTTTGTTGTTGTGAATTTTGAACCAAACCTGTATGAGGTAGTTGGTGATAAATATTATTGGATGTTTCTACCTTTGTGGAGGGATTATTCTACAACAGCCCCCATATCTTTTATCTTTCCTCCAACGAACACCATGTAGATGCCATGGAGTTGAGTGCCGGATGCTTGGCGAATCACGGTCTCATCGCTGATGTAATGAAGAAGCTGCTGTTGGGCTTGCTCAATGACTATTGTCACTTCTGCATCTGTGGCACCTTTCTTGAGATATTTCAACTCCAGGATATAACTGTGTTGTAACGTAGGATACTTCTTCGTATCTGCAAGAAGGAAGAAGTCACAATAACCGTGGGAGACCTCAACTTCAGGGTGCACAATAAAGAGCTTGCTGATGTGAAGATAGGCATTGAAATAGCCTTGTATATTGCGCTCTCCTTGTATGCCGTCTCTTATGCCACTGTCATTGTAGTATTGTTCTGCCAAATATTTGAATAAGGGTTCCCATTCTCCTGCAGATGCTGCATTACGAAACATTGCCCCCAGTTTGGTAAGATCTATCCAATGCTCATTTTGGTATTGCTCCAAGAGAAAATCGTAGTATAGCTTCCTGATGGTATTGTTCGGAATAACCAGATGGATGCCATCTAGGTCTGTTCCTCCAATGGTCAGCATTCCATAATAATACAACAGACTGATAAAATTATCTGGATTTATCGTCTCTTCTGCTGGAAAGGATTCTTGAATCGTGGCATTGACATATCCCTTTTGTGCAATGTCAATAAGCACACTCTTTCGGTCTCCATCCAATCTGTCTAGCCTAACTAAGTTTTTCAGCTTGGCATAGTCGGTACGACAGCTTGGGTCTGCCATCTCCTTAGGAGCTTTGCCTGCTGTGATGAAATAGTTGAGATAATAGAGAACCATATTGCTGTTGAACATCCTCGAATCTATATCAAACCTGTCTTCAGCAAAGCAGTAATTATCATACCATGGCTTCATATCTGCAATAATCTCATCTATTCTTGCAGAGCCGTCAATGGTGTTCCCTTTATCGTCTTTGCCTGGTTGAATCAGCCCAACTGACTGATAATAGGCTATCATTTCCCGGACGTCCTCTTCGCTGAACCCTAACATCATGTTAAACGTTGGATGCAAACTGATATTGGTTGCGATGTTAAATCCACTAGTCAGATCGTTAAGTGTAATCGGACTGACTCCCATAAACAGAATACGCTCAAAGTTTGGCTTGAAAATCTTGAATGCGCTGCGATAAAATCCACTGCTATGAGTCATGTTATGATATACATCTTCTCCTTGTTCATTAAGAACAGTATTGGTGAAATTATCATATTCGTCAATAATGAGGTAGAGATGATATCCACGTTCTTTAGCCTCAGCAGACAGGAGATTAATCTTGTCCTTTGATGTCTTTGCTTCTAATGCCCATTTTACGGTTTCTGCACTATAATATTTCCCGTATTTTTGAATAAACATATCTAGTTGTCCGCAACAATAGGTGTTGAAATCGTCTTCCAGATGATTCGTCTGTCCAAGTACCTGGGAAAAGTCATATTGCAAAATCTGAAACTGACCTTTTAAGGGTTGTGGATGTTCACTAATCCATGTTCCTTCAAACTCTTGATCCAGTTCCTTATTCTCACAGTCATAATAGTCGGCAATCATCGATAGAAAGATGCTCTTGCCGAATCTACGTGGGCGGATGAGAAACAGAAAATTTGATATTTTTTCCAACTGAGGTATGTACATGGTTTTATCTACGTAATACTTGTTGTTATTACGTACCATTCTGAAATCAGACATACCTATAGGGGGTCTTTTGATTCCTTTATTTTCTAACATACGCTCATTTTTAAGTTTATAAATGTTATATCTTATGCCATGGCAGAAGCCTTGAAAACTAGGCTCTGCCATGACTAAATGATATTGTCTGTTACTTACTCAAGTTGGCTATCGTTGCAATCATGGCAGCGATGCTACTCATGCTGGTACCGAGGCTCATGGTCTCTGCTATGCTCATCTTACGCTTCAGCTTAGATGGGATAACAATCTCACAGCCAGGCTGTACCTTGGCTCCGTGACCTACTTTGGCTACCTTGCCATTCATATAGATGATGTAAGCCTTGCTCTTCTGGGCATCGCTGGCAAAGCCGCCAGCCTCATCGATGTATTTCTTCACACTCTTGCCCTTTTCATAAGCCACGGTGTTGGCATACATCACGGCACCATTGATCTTCACAGTTCCATTGTACTGAGGAACAATCAGGCGGTCGCCTTCACGCAGAATCATGTCGGCATCACTGCCTGGGTTTTTCAAGGCTTCTGCCAAGTCAATACCGATAGGAAACTCATCAGGAACGTTAAACTTCTCGAGTTCTGCGCTCTGGGCTCCCTTTGCTACATCCTGCAGATTGCTGCCGTTGCTGCTGGCTGCCAACTGGAGGAGGTTCTTCTGCTGCTGTTCACGCTGCATCTTCAGAACGGCTCTCATGCGCTCTTTCTCTATAGCGTTGGCTCTTCTTACCAGTCGGGCACCCTTGATGTATGCCTGCTCTGTAGCACCGCCAGATTTTGCAAAGAGGTCGCTGAGACGGGCATTGCGGCGGGTCAGGGTATAAGAACCGCTAAACATCACTTCACCTTCTATCTTTACATTCTTCTGCTCGGCATAGCCAGGGCTCTTGCGAATCATTACCTCATCGAATGGCATCAGTACGAAACCTGGAGTTCCATCTACTACGAATCCATCTTTCAATGAAAGAATGAATGTCTGGGCAATGACGCTATCTGGCTGCAATGCCTTGTTATCTGCTACTCGTCGGCTTACGCTTACATTCACCATTGATGCCTTGTCAGTCAATCCGCCAGCCTGCAGAACGAAGTCTTCGATGGTCTCGTTGTCTGCATACTGATAGGTACCTGGATACTGCACCTCGCCACGAATGGTGATGGTGCGCTCCTGAATCTTGTCCTGACGGGTAGGGATGAAGAGCACATCGTTTTCCTTCAATGGGATGTCAGGTACCTTGCCATCCATGATGCCTGCGATGTCTACGGCAATCACTTCCAGGGTGCGGTCCTTCTTCATGCGGTGCATCACGGCACGGTTGGTGAATGCATCTTCTGTCATTCCCTCGGCATGCTCAACAAGAGTGCGTACACTGTTTACCTGTTCGCCAAGGTTGTACATACCTGGACGGAACACGGCTCCCTTCACCTCTACGGTGTTGGCATAGCGTGGAAGAATGGAATCTACGCTGATAGAGTCGCCATCATCTACACGGAAGCTGGAGAAGTCGAACTCTCCTACATTATATACGGCATATTCCCTGCCTGTCTTGCGGTTTACACGAACCGATTTCTTGTAGGCATCGCCGGTGAATCCGCCGGAATATTTGAGAATAGAGTTGACACTCTCGTTCTTCTTCATCTCGTAGATCATAGGGCGCTTTACCTTACCCGTCACGGTGACGAGGCAATCGTAAGGACCTACTACGATAACATCGTTGTCGCTGAGGCGAACGTTGCCTGTCAACTTACCATTGAGAATGTAGTCGTAGATATCAACTACAGTGACAAGTCGGTTGTTGCGATATACCTTGATGTTACGCAGGGTTCCGAGGTCGTTGGTTCCACCTGCCATGTAGAGAGCATGGAATACAGTGGCGAAGGCTGATAGGGTATAGGTGCCCGGTGCCTTCACTTCACCCATCACGTTGACCATGATGGTTTTGGTCTGACCCACGGTGAGCTTCACTCTGCTGGAGCGATAACGGCTTCCCAAGGTGCCGCGGAGTCGGGCATTAGCCTGGGCTACGGTAAGTCCGCTTACGTTCACCGGGCCATAACCTTCGATGGTTACCTCGCCATCAGGAGAAACTGTGCTCTGGATGGTTTTCTGTGAAGCGCCATAGATATCGATGATGACTGCATCGCCAGGACCCAGACGATAGTTCTGAGGAGTAGCGATGTTCATGTTTGGCTCGAAACTCAACTCCTTGTTGTTGAAGATGTCTCTACCGAATACTTTCTTGCGGTTCTGCTCGCGCTCGGCAAGCAGCTGCTTCAGCATCAGGGTAGAATCAGGAATAATACCGCTCAGCTCATTCTGGAAATCCATGTATTCCTCATCGTTGTTATCGTAGGTATGACGATAATTAGCGTCTTTCTCTGCCGATACACGATAGTTGCTATAGTTCTGAGATTCCTGACTGATTCCACTGCCGTAATCTTTACGAGTCTTGCCATTGTTGGTGCGCAGGCGAGAGGCATCCTTGCCGGCTACTTCGGTAGAAGCTCCGGTTACGCCACCCTGTTTCATCTGCCGTTCGTACTTGTCTCGAACTCGACTAATCTGCGAGATGTCGACGCCTTTCTGCATCAGTTTGGTCACAATCTGTGGATTGCTAGTACCGCGTTCGTGCTCCTTGACCACGAAACTCATCACCTGGTCATCGCTCATGCTTGATGACTGAGCCATGACGGGACCGGCTGTCAATGCCAATAGTAATACGAGAATGAATTGCTTTTTCATCTGATATGTTATGTTCTTATTTTTATTCCTTTTAATATATATATAACTCGTTTGTACGAATTTTGTTGCAAAGATACTAAAAAAAATGCGGATAAAATAGTGTTTTAGTAGAAAATAAGGAAAAAAGGGAGAAAAAAAGCCTTGGCCGCATCCGGAGATGCAACCAAGG
>ERZ1031897.884-NODE-884-length-10384-cov-7.106109_pt1 | contig 10384 bp, 9 predicted proteins | sample MGYA00517881_ERZ1031897 | MGnify/ENA primary metagenome ERZ1031897 (study PRJEB33719, sample SAMN04261280) | wastewater metagenome | biome: rural village; feature: human; material: feces | host: Homo sapiens | place: El Salvador | collected 2013-01-07 ... | reverse complement strand
AATGAAACTTACTTCAAAAGCAAGTGAAGCCAGTTTCAATCGCAAAAAAGCCTATTTGCTTTACAGTATAAGCAAAATCGTGAGGGATGAAGCCCAAATCGTGAGGGATGCGTGAGGGATAAATTCCCTTTTTTAGCCATCAGTCACGCATATTGCTCCTTTTATTATCAATATCTTATCCGATTTTTACCAGAAAATCGTGATGGGTGATAGATGATTTGCAAAAACTTATCTTATGGGGCTTTCGCAATGTACCTAACATTTTGTCTTCATCTTTCCGACCATAGATAGAAGTAGTAATGTTATTTAATTCTGTTTATAAACTTCCATCCTGCGAACCAGGTTCTAAAAACCGGTTCGCACACCGCCTCAGCAGGATAATGCTTCACGAATCTGAGATTCCTGAGATTCATTCTGAAGTAACGATGAATCTTACTTTCACCGACCTTACTTCCCATCCTATCATCATACTGTCCGAAATTTCCTCCTCTCATGATTTCATCAAGCAAAAACCTACCTTCCTTTTCATCCATCGGCGCAATCATCCTATCTTCTGATAGCCCGAACACCTCCTTCATCACGAACATCACAGCCCCTGCAAACTTCCATAAGCCCAGATGCTTCAATTCCCTCTGCACCACATCTAAAGCAACAGAAGAACAGGCAGAGAAAGAAGAAGAGCCGGCATCCAAAGAACAAGCCGAAGTCGTATCCCCTATGGCATCCAGGCGGTCCCAGCCCGCACAACCTGGCGAGACCTTTGATGGTCCGCCATCCTTATAGCGTAGCGGTTCCGAGCACCGGAGGGCGGTTACATTCCTCTCTTCTGAGGAGAGAGGGCTTGGGTGAGAGGTGGAGCCCTCTTTGGCTAAAGAGGGACGGGGTGATTCGAAAAACTCAGCACTGAGGGCGGTTACATCCCCGCTTTCTGAGAAAGAGGGGCTTGGGGAGAAAGTGGAGCCCTCTTTGGAAAGAGGGACGGGGTGATTCGAAAAATTACTTAGATGATTCGAAGAGATTTGATAGACTTTACAAAAGTCGCAAACCACATAGTAGTAATCCAGAAGCTGCCTCAATCCGACACCCTCCGTAAAGATATGCCGATACAGATGAGAAAGGATATAGATAACGTTGAATGAAACCTGAGGCACATGAATCTCCCCATAACCATCAGGCAATGAACCCCGATGATTACACTGTTCGCCCATCACTTCTTCAAACCACTTCTGCATTCTCCGATTATGAATCGGACAGAACATATACGAAGGAGTGAAATGCACCTCTATCGCCGTCTTCATCACAGGAAAATCCACATGATGATACCGCATCACCTGATTCGGACACACTTGATCCACATACTTCATGATTTTCCTGCGACCCCCCGAAAGATAGATGTCTATATCCCCAGGCGTTCGCATATAAGGGTCAGGATAAAGCAACGCATTCCCCTGCCCCTTCAAGATACAATTAGCAAAGCCCTTGTTCTCGAAGTTCTTGCAAACTTTTACGGAATCCAGAAACAGTCTGATATTCTGTTTTCGTATCTGTTCCGCCATCACCATCCATTGCATCAGTAGCTTCTGCTCTGGTGCCAACTCCTTTGGCAACTGCCGGATACCATGAAACAGAACACCAAGCAAAGCCTGCTTCTGGGCGATAGCATACAGCTCCTTCCAATCCACCTCCTTCAAAGAACCAGGTATTTCCTTGGCAGAACCAATACAGAATCGCAAGAAATCAAAGAAAATCTTTTGTTGTTTCAACATAAAGTTGTACTTTTGCACGCATGAAAGAGAAATTACAAAGAGCCATCGGTCATATTATACCGACGCTCCTATTCATTATATTACTTCCTATATCGGTAGTCTTCACCCCCATTCACTGGCTGTATAAGACTATCCGAAGATTTTTTCTGCGATGAATCTTGCAGGAAACAGCAAGCCTGCCATCACATAACGCTTACGGGTATGCGGTTCTTTCCACATTCGATAAACAAAGCGAAGATTCGTTTTATCCACCCATGCAGGATAGTAATCTATCTCATTCTTGGAAGTCTGATGAATAAATCCACCACAGGTAAATCCGACACCCTGATAACCGGCATTCTTCACCTTTAGCAGGAACTTCTCTTGCATCAAGGCTCCCATTCCAACTATCAAGAAATCTGAATTCAGTTTAACGATATGCTTTGCCTCTTCATCCATTTCTTGTTCTGAAGCAAAGTAACCGTTACGATAACCTGCGAACTTCACCTTTGGATACCGCTCACGGAATATCTCCACGGCCTTCTCTACCTGCTCCTGCTTAGAAGCCACAATATAGATGGTCTTGCCATTTTCCTCTGCATAAGAGAATAACTCCGGTGCCATCGAAGTCATGTCAAAACTTCTTCGGGTCACCTGCTTGCCATAAACCAACTTGATGGCTTTCACCAACAAGCCACCATCGGCAAATATACCATCCATCTTACCAAACAGTTCCTTATTATCCAGAGCTGTGAGATAAGATACTGGATTGAGGTAAGTATAAACCTTACCCTTTGTCCCAAATATCTGATTGACAGAATAGTTTTCCGTTGATAATATTTTATCTACCAATATGCTCATTATCTTTTGCAGATCTAACTATTATAAATCTTCAGCAATTCATTTGCTTCATTCTCTATGTTATAACCAGCTTTGGTAATTAACTCATAATTATTATGGCATCTTACCTCACGACTTATTGCATAATCGAAAGAATCTATTGAGTCTGCCCAATCCTTAACCCCATCAGTCAAATCCTTCATCTTTACATCTTGACCAATATTAACATCACTAGTCACATTAGATGAAATCAAACATGGAAGACCAGAAGCCTGAGCCTCAAGCACTGTTAATGGCATTCCTTCATATATCGAAGGAAATACAAAAATATCCATGGCTTGAACAATTGCAGGAATATCAGAACGTAAACCTGCTAGAATTATAGAATCAGCACAGCCACTATCAGCGACCCAACTTTCAACTTTCGAACGCCATTCGCCATCACCAACAAGAAGCAATTTAGAATTAGAATGCTTCAAATGGTATTCAGCAAATACCTTTATCAAAAACTCATGATTCTTTGCATCCATGAATTTGCCTATATGCCCAACAACAAAATCCTCTTCTTTTATGCCAAACTCATTTCTTATAAGTACACGTGCATCATTATTATATTCAAACTTAGCTATATTTATTGCATTTCTCAAAATCTTATAGTTATTCTTTCCAAATAACCAATCTCCAGCCAATTGAGAACAAGCGATTGCATCGGTAAACGAGTGCATAAAGAAAGGATGTAAAACAGCATTAATAAACGGATGCTGAGTTTTGCTTGTGTGATTATGGTGAATACGCTTAGGAACTCCTGCTGCAATAGCAGCAGAAAGTTCGATTAAAGTCGTAGAACTATTAGCATGAACATGAAGAATATTATAATTCTTTGAAAGAACCCGAACTGCATTCCAATACTTCAAAACATTTCCTCTTCTTGGCAATTGAAAATATTTACTACCAAAAGCTGATATTTCAGAAAGCAATGAAGATTCGATTTCATTAGTCGAGGCAAAATCAATATGAATCTTTGACTTATCCAACACACGATAATAATTCATCATCACCGTAGCTAACCCACCAACAGGAGAAAATGCAGTTGTAATAATTACTAATACTTTTTTCATAAACTCATTCCACTAAGTTTAACGATACGCTCACAACTTTTTGCATCTTTATATTTAAAAATCTGATTACAAACCCAATGACGCTTATCTTTATAAATATCTCGCTCATTAGCAAAATCATCTATAAATTGTTCAAATTGCTTTTTTGTTTTAACAATATGTCCTCCCATATATGCTTCGGGATCATCATACACAAAACCACGAGTATTTTTATAGTCTTCTAGATCAGGTACAACATAGGCCTCTGGTCTATCCAATAGTAGATACTGTAAAGACGCTGAGGAATAATCACCTATCAATCCGTCTGCATGCGCCATCAATGTATACATATCATATTCTGTCTTTATAAACTCATCATGAGAATATACTCTTAGATGACTAAAATGACGTTGACACCCATTAGGTGCACTCTGAGCAGGATGCAACTTGACTATAAGAAGAATATTATATTTAGCAAGCAACTTATTCAAATTCTCATAATCGTCATCTGCAAAAAGAGGTATTAATGTATCTAAATGAGAATCATTATAATTTAAATAATCCGATTGTCTGAATGTTGGCACCCATAAAAGGACTTTCTTATATTTACTAAAATCATAAACATTTTGTGGTACGGTTAGCAACATATCACACATTGGATCTCCAAGACCAACAATATTTTCTTCTTTGCACTTATATGCCCTTGCATTAACCTTTATATTCAAATCAGATGAAATAATCATATAAGTAAAAAAGAATTCGTCACCATTATTAATTTTAGTGTTTGCTCCCATGGATTTAAAATCCTCATTACCATGCTGCATGTGAATTACACACTGCTTTTTAGAAGGCTTGATTGGAAGCTGCCCCGCAGTATAAAAAACATGTTTTGCATGCAAAAAAGTCCACACAGATTTAACACCACTAACAAACGTTACATTTTCAGTATCATCAGCATAGCACATATTTTCTATGCCACAAACTATTTTATACTTTTTATCAAAGCGATTTCGGAGTAAATAATCTCTCAAAACAAGATTACAAAAGACGACCCCCTTATTGGCAGAATATAACAACACCAAATTCTCATCCTTTGGTATAATCTTATTTATTTGAGTGAAGATGGGAAAAACAAGACTCTTCAGCATCTTCTTTAATCTGACATTGTTAATCATCTTACCTTATTTAAATAATACCATTTTTTTTCAAATCATAGAATGCTGCAATTAACTTATCATAATCTTCATTCGTCAATGCACCAATATGTCCAACACGGAAGATCGTATCTTTCATGTCACCTCCATTAGGACAAATCCACATACCATACTCATCCTTAATTTTCAAGAAGATATCGTAAGCAGAAGCGGTTGTAGGATGAAGCGGTGTTACTGCATTCGATAAAGATTCTGATACAATTTCAAAAGGCAAATCCTTTATTTTCTCTCGGAAATATGAAGCCAAAGCACCGATTCTAGCTATTTCTCCTTCAACACCACCATTAGCGTCAATCTCTTTCAAACGAGCATTAATCTGACGAAGAATACCAACAGCTGGGGTCCAAGGAGTCTGACCACGCTCCATATTCTTCAATGCTATCTGCAAATCAAAGTATTGACATACACACTTGGTGTTGTTAACACGACTAATTGCATTTGGAGAAAGAACCATTACAGAAATTCCAGGAGGGCACGCTAAAGCTTTCTGGCTACCAGTAATCATAATATCAGCCCCCAATTCCTTCATATCAAAAGGATCAGCTAAGAATGTACTAATACAATCTACAATCAAAAACAGATTATTTCGCTTACAGAAATTACTAATTAAGTTCATATCATAGTGAACACCCGTTGAGGTCTCATGCTTATTAACCAAGAAAGCCGTATATCCTTGTCCCTCATATGGAGCAAGATGCTCAGCTTTTAACGCCTTACCATGTTCTAACTTGATTTCCGTATAAGGAACATGATGAAGTTCTAGCAATTCTACAAAACGATGGCCAAAACTACCACCATTCACTACCAAAGCCTTATCATTTGGCGTAAGGGTATTCATGATAGCTGTCTCCATCGCTCCAGAACCTGAAGAAGTCAAGAATACGACTTTAGAATCATCAGAAGCTTTTGCAAACTTCTTAATGAGTCTCTCGTTCTCAAACATAACATCAGAAAATTCCGATGTTCTAAAATAAGGTACTTGTTCTGCACCTATTGCTCGTACAGCTTCACTAGACTGTACAGGACCTACTGTAAAATTAATCATATCAATAATATTTAAATTTCAAAAAAGTTTTTTCGATTCATAAATTGTTCCATCACTTGTGCCATGCAAATACTCTCTTTTCTACGCAAACGGGCAGAAGAGAAACGTTTGTTTACTATACAACTGATGAATTCCTGTATCTCATAACGCAAACCAAAACCATCCCATTTATAGAAATACTTTTTATTATCGTTTTGGTTTTCATAACGCAACTCAAAATAATCCGTTTTCCACCATGGTGCTGGCACATAAGCATATCCCTTGGTTCCTGAAATCACCAAGCATCCTTCAGTTTTTACACCCAATCCTACTTTAAAAGAACAAGTAGCTTTAGGATAATGGAAGACGCCACGAGTATAAATATCAATTCCATTCTCCATACGAGAATAAAGATTCAAATTCTCATAATTGATACCCATCAACTTGATTATAGGTAATAACGGATAACTTCCTTCCTCATACATAGAACCACCCGCTTGCTTAGAATCAAATTCACGACCATTCTTGTCTAGAAGTTGTGACAAAGAAGCTTCTATGTCAACCACATCACCTATCAATCCTGATTTTATAATCACCATTAAGTGATTAAAAGCAGGACAATGAGCCGTTTTGTTTGCTTCCATTAAAATGACCCCACTATCTTCAGCCAACTGATATAGTTCTTGTGCCTGAGCCTTTTCTAATACCAATGGAGTTTCACAGAGCACATGCTTATGAGCCAAAATAGCTTCTTTAATATCTTGGTAATGAGAAAGATGAGGAGTTGCAATATAGACTGCATCTACAGAATCATATAAATCATCTACATTTTGACAAACATTTACGTTTTCATGATTTAAAACATATTTTTTGCCATTAGTCTCATCAATATCATAAGCAGCAACAACATCAACTCCACTAACTACAGATGCTTCAGAAGGAAATCTATCTGCCACTCGACCACAACCGATAACACCAACCTTTACAACATCCTGCGATTCATTACGAAGCATTGTTGATGATATACCTTGAGTTCTTGGTAGATAAACAACCTCACAGAATTCATTAAGGTAATCAAACTTTCCTTCCCAATCAGAACCAATAGCAAATATATCAACATTATATTTTTGGATGTCATCGATTTTCTGACCAATATAGTCCTCTATTATAATCTTGTCTGCATATCCAGTAGCTTTAACAGCTTCCACACGTTCCAAAACATTATTGCGGACATTTAATTTACCTCTATCTCGATCAAAGCTATCATTGGTAACACCCACAATCAGATAGTCGCCAAGTTCTTTTGCTCGACGAAGAAGGTTAATATGGCCTTGGTGGAGAAGGTCGTATGTTCCGTATGTAATAACTGTTTTCATATTCGAAATTCTGTTTTATATAAAAAAAATATATTATGCATAAACTCAAAAAACTACATGTATTTCCCGCTTCATTCCATCGAATATATTTTCAAAAGCGAAGTACGTATCGCTTTTTCATTAAAATGGGTACTATAATATAATTCTTGTTTCCTTTTCATCTCTATATTATCTTGTCCCAACAAACAGAGAAGCTTTCTAATTAAATCATCTTTATCTCCATTTTTAAATAGCAAACCACCTTCCGATACATCAATGATACTCTTAAAAAATGGTACATCACTTGCAAGAACAGGAGTTTGATAGTAAAAGGCTAAAGAAAGCACACCACTTTGCGTTGCCGAAATATATGGATAAATTACACACTTAGCATTTTGATACATATAAGCAATCTCGGAATCCAAAATATAACGATTAATAAACTTCACATTAGAATCATATTTCATTCGTTCAAAACCAAGCTCCCCATTTCCGGCTACAACCAAATAATATTTATTTTGTAGTTCTTCACATTCCATATAAGAATGATATAAAAGTGAAATACCTTTATAAGCTTCAATACGACCGAAAAACAGAATATATGGTTTATCTAATTCTTTTAATTCTTTCGGCACCACATGCCCATTTAGAATACCTTTAGATACTAAAGAAGGGAAAGAATGATAAGACACCTGTTTATCTGGAAATTTTTTTTTCAAATTATGATATTGCTCAACACTATTTGTTACTAAACACTTCGCTTCAATAAGATTTTCCTTCAATCTTTTATAGCTTATACGTTGTCTTAGCATCTTGTACCATGCTTTCTTTGCTTCATGTGGTTCTAAGTCATGAACTGTAGAAAGAACATGAATCCCCATAGATTGAAGCTTACGTTGCATTTTAACTGTAGGAATACCATTAATATAATGCACAAGCTGAATTTCATATTCTTTACATAATTCGGAAATTAACCAATCATAACCTTCCGAATTAAATAATAATTCTTTAAGCTTATTAAATGCCGAATTTGCTTTTTTATAAAACACACTTTTCTTATGCAGTTCCTTTTTAATATTCTTCTTAAAAAAATCGTCTTCATAATCATGAAAGAAAAAATACACATCATCTTGTGGAGAAAATGTATTTACTATCTCACTTACATATGGTCCCATACCTGCGTATGAGGTCGTTGCTACTATCAATGTTCGTTTCATAATCGTAAAAAAATACTTATCTAAAACTATTAATTCCTATCCTTATAATATGATTAACATGCTCGTAAACAATAATGCATTTTTTAATAACCTAACAAATGCAACATATTCGTTGTCTTTTGCTTTATTTCCCTGTCACCATCTGATGCTGCATAAGCAGTCATTATAGAAGGATTGCACATTCCGTCATTACGAATATCAGAAACTGCAATAAAGCAGTCACCGTGTTGCCGATTTATTACATAAACTTGCTCCAATACTCCTGTTCTTGGATTTTGAACAATTAAAGGAAGGAGTCTATCTATATAAAATCTATCCAAGTCTTTGAAATGCTTGACAACTACAGAAATTATTTTATCATTACCGACGTCCAATCTCTTTGCTATAACTATAAGTTTCAGAATTTGAGGATTTGGTCTTATATCCTCCTTAACCCTTATAGAGTAAAATTGTTCTTCTATCTTATCCATAGCAAAGATTATCTGACGCATAGTCTTAACTGCCAAGAACCCCTTATCAAAATACTCCTTGATACGTTCCTCTCCTAATCCGGTTTCTTCAGAAATAAGTGCCAAAGCATATTTTTCCTTTTCTTCAGCTAAAGAGAATCGGAAAATGTCCTTGTTATAGAATTTGGACATATAACCATCATAATCAGCACATTCTCCATAAAAATGATGAAATAGTGCCTCAGTATTTTTCTCATGCATCACAAATACGACATTACTTACCCCAAATTTGTTGCCAACGAGCGAACTGTCGATTGGCTGCATACTGCGATAGCCATAATCCATGTGAGCAGAGAAGACATTCATGATACGAAAGAGATGTGCAGGATCAAGCCTATCCATATCTTCTATCACTAAAACTACCCGCTTTCCATATTTCTTCTGATAATCTTTTATATTATCACGAATAATCTTAGTGATTATATCATTCTCGTAAACTGAATTTTCATCAAATGTGGATAGATAATCATCCAAAAACGCAGTCTGGTCTACTTCTTTTTTCTTAAACTCTCCAACTTTATCTTTCAAACTTTTGAGCCAATGAGCCGATTTGAATGCTGCCAAGAAGGCTTTTGTCACCATATCGTCAGCACCACACGACTTCAGCATCGCAAAGAAAGACTCTCCTACTGTACAGAAATGGCTTTGAACATAAAACTCAAAAGCCATTCTATCTGTTACCTCATAGTTAACATCAATGATACCAGCTTGAAGTATCTGCAAAAGCACATCATGCTTAATGAGTTCAAAGATGTCCTTATTCCCCAGTACTTGATAATTGACAGGATAGAGCGTTATAAACACGAATGGCGATTCTTCATCCATCTTACATTTCTCCTTGAATTTATTCAAGAAAAAGGTCTTACCGTCACCAAACTTGGCAGAAAGTACCACCCTATCATGAGAAAGAAGATGATCCTCAAATCGCTGCATCGCATCATCAACAGGAATATAATTATCGTCAGACATTAGCATAACATATTCTTGATTGTTTCATAACTTTCAATAACATACTTAGAATAAGCAGTTCCGCCATCTGAAGAAATTCCTAATCTGACCGAACCACCTTCAGCTTCATTCTTTTCGGTACAAGCAATCCAAGACGGATTTATCAATATCGTTTCATTATCAGAATCATGCAGCTCAATAAACTTACAAGTCATTTATTGTACACGATTTAACACTATCATCGTCAAATGAAGCGACTCCACCAATTTTATAGCCTGTTGCAATATAATAAAAGTAAAATCAACAAGAGCAATTTCCTGTTTCTCATTTGGTTTGTTCACATTTGGATAGTATTCTACTATTTGAGAATACGCATTATATTGGTTCTTCTCAAATTTTAGTACAAAGCCCCATATTTTATATGAAGGAGCAATA
>ERZ1031897.878-NODE-878-length-10410-cov-6.740898_pt1 | contig 10410 bp, 9 predicted proteins | sample MGYA00517881_ERZ1031897 | MGnify/ENA primary metagenome ERZ1031897 (study PRJEB33719, sample SAMN04261280) | wastewater metagenome | biome: rural village; feature: human; material: feces | host: Homo sapiens | place: El Salvador | collected 2013-01-07 ... | reverse complement strand
ACTTGAAAACATTGAAGGTCGCTCCCCATGCGGGGAGCGTGGATTGAAATCGTCTACCAGCTTCAAGCGAACCATCGCCGCTCGTCGCTCCCCATGCGGGGAGCGTGGATTGAAATGTTGTGATAGTCCCGGACGCGAAGGAGGATAATGTCGCTCCCCCCCACGGGGAGCGTGGATTGAAATACCTTGCTGTACAGGTTATGCTGCAGCCACATGAGTCGCTCCCCCCACGGGGAGCGTGGATTGAAATACCATGGAGGATAACCCATCGCTCACGCCTGCCGTCGCTCCCCCTACGGGGAACGTGGATTGAAATCTTCTCTACTTCTGCAAACGTCCAGTGCGGACCAGTCGCTCCCCCTACGGGGAGCGTGGATTGAAATCTAAGTTTGCGGCGCATCCGCAAAATCTCATTGCGTCGCTCCCCCTACGGGGAGCGTGGATTAAAATACGTGGAAGCTATCAAGCTACCATCACAGGGAATGTATTGGGATGGCAGATGGTGCATCTTTGGTGTTATTCCTTATCTGACTGCGATTGGCGGAAGGGATGCGGTTCAATATTCAAGAAAACGCGATGACTGAAATCGCGCTTTTTTATTGCACAAACCCGCTCTAAGACGGTATAATAATAAATAACTGTAGGCTGAGAGAGTATGGCTTTGTGGTATCCGGGACGCTATGTCAGAGAAGATTTTGAGAGAGTGTCTGGTACTCGCAGTTCAACTTCTGTAGTGAAACTGATTTCCTATAAGGAGGGCATGATGATGAAAATGAAAAGACTGGTGGTCTGTGCACTGGCGGCGGCGATGATCGGTGCAGGCGCATTGACGCAGGTATCGGCTTTCAATCTGGGCAGTGTCCTTGGCGGTGTGGTCAAGGTCGGCGGTATTGCGATACTGGTCGATAAATATGGCGCTTCTATCAATAGCGCGATCAATTCGGTCATGATGAAGGAAGGCGCCGGCACGAATTACGCCACGAAGGTGGTGCCGATCGTTAGCATTGGAAATAAAGGATATATCGGAGCCGCACAGGTCATCGGCGATGCCGATCAGGTAGAGAAGGTGAAGGCAGTCGGGCAGCTGGAGATCAGCTGGAATGACAAGCTGTTCCGTATCAAGGGGCTCATCCCGATGGATAGTGTGAATCCGACCTCGTTCTCCCGTGTGCAGGGCGTTGGCGTGTCGGCAGTGATCGATGTTCGGGTGTGATGGGCGCTGGAAAAGATCGGGAGATCAAGCGGCTTATGGATGGGAGGACCTGTTTTTCCATAGTCCTTCGAATATAGCCGGTCTTCATGAGAAGAAGCGGTCACCTGAACCATGAACTTTTACTATTTGATTATTTTCGGAGGAATATATATGAGAAAAGCATTACTGGCAGCGGGATTGGCTGCATTGATGGCGATGCCTGTCATGGCAGAGGATGTGGCAACGCTGGCGGAAAAGATCGACCGTGTAGATGAAGTCCTCTATGGTTCGGTGCAGAGCGGGTCTCTCATCGGCCGTGCGGATCAGGCCGATAATGTGATCTACGGCGTGGGGAATACATCGGCCAGCGGACTTGATCATCGTATCGACAATCTGTATGCGGATGTGGTGAGAAATGACAACGATCGCACTCCGGCGATTTCGAACCGCATGAATGCGATGGAATACTATCTGACGGATGAGATCAGCACGGATAATCTGACGGTCCGCATGGATCATCTGGAAAAAGCAGTGCTGGGCGAAGCGAAGAAGGGGGCTTTGGATGAACGTATGCAGAGCCTGGAGCAGGCAGTCTATGGAGACCAGCACTATGAAATGAAGACGGTCCAGCTGCCGGCGGATACGGTTTTCAAAGTGGCACTGAATGATGATGTGGGCAGCAAGACGAGCCAGGTCGGAGATCCGGTCTCCTTCACGGTACAGGAAGATGTTCTGGTCGGTGATGTGCTGGTGCTGCCTCGCGGCACACAGGGCAGTGGCGTGGTGACGGAAGTCAGCCGCCCGAAAAGCTTTGGTCGCAGCGGCAAGGTCGATGTCTCCTTCGATCAGGTATTCTCTGTGGATGACGAAGCGATCCCGACTGTGCTGGGACCGGAAGCCAAGGAAAAGCTGAAAATGGAAGCAGCGGCTGTCGGTGCCTCCGCCATCGGCGCGCTGGCACTGGGACCGATCGGTCTTGTGGGCGGGCTTTTTGTCAAAGGTAAGGATGCTGTGCTCCCCGCGGGAAGCGAGCTCTATATCCAGACGGCGCAGCCTGTCACGACGAAGGGGCTGGTGCTCCGTGAAGGCGCGCCGCACATCGTCCTTAGAAAGCATGTCGCGCGCACAGCTTCTGCTGCTGCGGCAACTGCGGCAGAGGATAATCAGGTGACGGCGACGGCTGCGCCGGAGACCGCAGCTCCTGCGCCAAAGGCAGAAATCAGTGACAGTGCCAAAGCGGAACTGGAAGCAGCCCGTGAAAAGGATTCTACAGTAAAGGAAACGGCAGACTCCGCCAAGACCGATAATGAGGCAGCTTCTGTCGTGATCATGAGAAATGAATAATCATAACTGGAAAAAGGCGGTGCTTCTTTCTGCCCTTCTGTTGCCTTCGCTGGTTGCTGAAGCGGCGGAGGCACCTGTTTCCCCAAAGCTGCCGCCAGAGGATACCACCCATGTGGAGTATTCCGTCAGCGAGGGTGTACTGCGGCCTTCCTATGACGGGGAGGAGACACGGGAAACGGCAAAAAAGGATAAAGACAGGAAAAAGAATAAGGAAACGGCGGATACCGGGATTTCCAAAGAGCATCCGGCTACGGTCGTGGCTGATAAAATGCGCTACAATGATACCACGGGAGAGGTGGCAGCTTTCGGGCGCGTAGAGATCAAGCACATGATGGATACCTATCAGACCGAGTATGTCTATGGAAATACGATCTCTCAAAAGTATGTCGTCCCGGGGGAGCTTGTCTGGAAGAATCCTACGACGGATCTCAAGGCGGCGCGCGCTGACTATGACGCGAAGGCCGCTGTCGGACATTTTGAAAAGGTGTCCGGCTGGGACAGCGGAACGTACTATTTTCAGGGCGAAAGCGGTACGTATGACAAGAATGCCAATCACATAGTGATCGAGCATGGCTATTTCACGACGAAGCATGCGGTGGCAAAGGTACCGGACTATCGCATCGAAGCGGACTCCATCGATATTTATCCGGGGGATAAGTATATCGCGCATAATGTGAGACTCATGGCGAAGAATACGGTGCTTGTGACGCTTTCGACGTACAAGGGTTCCCTTCAGAAGAAGCGATTCAGCCCGTTCACACTGATTCCAAGTCCGATGTTTGACGGTGACAATGGTTTCGGACTGCATAACCGGATCGAGATCCCGCTCGATGCGGATATGAATCTGACGGCGTATATGGAAAACCGCTGGTACACGAAGGCAGGATACAAACCGGATGTAGGTGTGCGCTATCAGACGCCGGTTGGCGGCTTGAATTTCCACTATGCCGAAGAGGAAAGCAGCACGAATGATGATGGCGGTATCTGGGTCAAGAAACGGCCGTCGCTGGAATTTGACTCGAAGCATTTTTACCTTGGCGGCTCTCGCTTCTACGTGGGCGCGAAGGGGGAAATCGGTTACTGGGAAGAAGACGGGCGCAAAGGACAGCATAAGAGCTACGATGCTTATATTTCCAGTGATCCATGGAAGCTCGGGAAATTCATGCGTTTTTCCTGGCGTGCCGGCTATATGAGAGACTACTACAGCTATAACGGCGGGAACATCCGCAAAAACACCTATTACAGCATGGGGCTTTCCGGCGGCTACCGCAGTGTGCAGGGCTGGATCCGTTATACGGATCGTGAACTCGACGGGTTTACGCCCTATCGCTATGACTCCTATACCAGTGATAAGCCGCTCGACTTTGGCGTGCGCGTGCAGCCGACGAAGAATGATGCTTTCAGTCTGGCATGGACGGTCGATACCAAGTATGGCCGCCTGAACCATCGCTACTGGACTTACTACCGCGACCTGCATTCCTTCTATGCCTGGATCCGCTACGATGATATCGAAAGGGAAACCCAGTTCATGCTGATGCCGAAGGATTTTAGATTCTAGGAAATGCTGATTCGCTCGGACAATGATCGGATCCGTATTTCCCTGCCGGCTGGTGAGCCTGTATCGGTCACTTTTTTCGGAGGTGCTCCATGGATAAAAAATGGGCACTGCCGCTGGGGCTTGCCCTTGTGGCTCTTCTGATCCTCTGGGGATCGCTGGGCATGGGGGCAGCGTCGAAGCTGTTTCCTGAAAAACCAAAGGCGATGCCTCCCGTGGCTGCATCGGAAGGGGCTTCTTCCTCCTCGATGCTTCCGCAGGAAGAGAGCCGCCGCGTCTATGATGCATCATCCTATATCAGGGGAAAGCCGCTTGCTGACCCCTTCCATATGGAGGCGATGACGGAAAAGACGATGCCTGTGGAAACGGCAGGCGTCTCTTTGCCTTCTTCTGCGCCTCGCACGGCGAACTCCTCTGCCGAATCGGCAAAAGAGAAAAGGTCGTACGCATCTGATGTGCCGCGTCTCATGGGTGTCATGTCATTTGGCAGTGAGAAGCGAGCGGTCATAGAGGTCCATGGGGTGACGTACACGGTCAAAGAAGGAGAGCAGGCAGGACTATGGAATGTTTCCAGCATACAGGGAAAGACGGTCACACTCGCCGGTGCTTCCGGTGTTTTCACACTCAGCACCCGCTGATAAGAACGGCGGGGGCTGTTTTTTGCTGTGCCTTTTTGCTTTGCACAGGTATTTCTGCCCGGGCGCTGGATCTGGATACCAGCGCACATGAGACGATGGCCGAAGAGCTTTCCTCCCGCGATCTCCGGATGCCGGAGAAAAAGCCGGATGAGGCCATTGTACAGGTGGCGCCAGCCCCGGAGGAGAAGAAGGTCAGCCTGCATGTGAGCGACGCTCCTGTGGCAGAGGTACTGCGGGGACTCGCGGAGATGACGGGAGAAAATGTCATTTTCTCTTCTCACGTGAAGGAGCGGGTCACGGCCAGTCTGGATGATGTGACGCCGGAAGAAGCGATGACATCCATCATGGCGGCCTGTGGACTTGCCGGGCGGAAAGAGGGAAGTACGCTTATTATTTTTTCCGCCGTAACGGAGAAAGAGTCCGGCATCTTTGCGAAGTCATACCGCCTTTCCTATGCGAATGCCAAGGAAGCTGCTGGAAGCCTGACGGACATGGTATCCAAAGGCAAGGTGTCTTATAATCAGTCGGCCAATACCGTGCTTGTGAGTGGGACGCCGGCCGAGCTGATGCAGGTGGATGCGCTCCTTCGCGGTATGGATATCCCCGAAAAGCAGGTGAAGGTGGAGGCGGAAGTCATCGCAGTCAATAAAAGCTCGGCCAAAGAGCTGGGGCTGGACTGGAATTTCAAAAGCCTCACCGGCAGCGCGGACTATGACCGTGACAGCTGGACGGAGCAGCACTATGTACTGGGGGAAGATGGAAATATCAAGTACGACAGTGACGGAAATCCCAAGATCCGAAACATTGAAAAAAGCGGCTGGGACGTCACGATCCCTGATGGCTACGCCGGGATCTCCTATGGACGTGCGCCGGGCGGGCATCCCTACACCTTCTTCTTTCAGGCAAATCTCAATGCACTGGTCACCAAAGGCAAGGCAAAAGTACTGGCAAAGCCGCACGTCGTCACGATGAATGGCAGGAAAGCCGACATCCTGATCGGGAGCCGCATCCCGGTCATCGTAGAGCATATGGAAAATGGCGTGAAGACCACGACGACAGAGTACAAGGACGCCGGCATCAAGCTCACATATACCCCCATTATCAGTGCGGACAATGAGATCACCGCTGATGTGGAAGCAGAAGTCTCGACGCCCTACCTTGTCCCTGAGATGAAAGCGTACCGCATCATCACGCGCTCGGCGAATACGATGGTGCGTCTGGCATCCGGGCAGCTCCTGGCTATCGGCGGTCTCATCGATAAAGAGGAAGGAAAGACCTTCCGCAAAGTACCTATTTTAGGAGACATCCCGCTTCTGGGAAAACTCTTCCAAAGTCATGGGAAAAGTCTGGAGGAGTCGGAAATCATTATACTTATCAGGGCGGATGTCATCGAGTGAGATGCAGGCTCATGGGAGAAAGCCAAGCCGAACGCCCCGCTGAACCTGCAGCGCTTTTGGGGCAATGACAGCAAGGGGCGCATGTCCCGATGCGCCCCCTGAACCATACACCTCGATCCTTATCCTTACATCATATATTGGAGCAAAAACATGGCAATTCTACGTATCAACGGTCTGTCGAAATCCTTCGGCATCAAGACTGTCTTTGAAAATGTTTCCTTTGACATCCGAAGCGGGGAACGCATCGGTCTGGTCGGTGCGAATGGTGCAGGCAAGACAACGCTCCTGAAATGCATTCGCGGTGACGAGGAATACGATAAAGGCTCCGTCAAGGCGAGCGACGGTGCCATCATCGGCTACCTCCGTCAGGATTTCAATTACACCTCCCATACCATCCGTGAGGAAATGGAGGAGGCGTGGCGGGATGTCCTCTTTTATAAAGATCGCATCGAAGCGCTGACGAAAGAGCTCGAGCAGCACAAGGACGATGAGAAGCTCATTGAGCAGTATGGCAAGGCAGAAGAGCGATTTGAATTCTTAGGCGGTTATGATTATGAGTCGATGACGAAAAAGATCCTGACCGGGCTCGGCTTCAGAGAGGAGGATTGGGACAGAGACATCCACGCCTTCTCCGGCGGGCAGAAGGTCCGTATCAACCTTGCCGCCGCCTTCGTGCGCCATCCGGATTTCCTTCTCCTAGACGAACCGACGAACCACCTCGACATGGGCATGCTCGAGTGGCTTGAAGACTACCTGCGCTCGTACAAAGGCGGGATCCTCATGATCTCCCATGACCGCTATTTTCTGGATGCAGCGGCGACGGGGATCATCGATCTGGAGAACCATCATATCCGAAGCTTCCGCGGAGGCTACTCGCGCTATCTGGAGACAAAGACGAACCAGGACAAAGCCTACCAGAAGGCTTACGACAAGCAGCAGGAGCACATCAAGGAAACGGAAGAGTATATCCGACGCTACAAGGCAGGCATCAAGGCGAAGCAGGCGCGCGGCCGCCAGTCACAGCTGAACCGTCTCCAGCGTCTCGATAAGCCTGTCCATCAGGCGACGCTCCGTTTCCACTTTGATCCGCCGCAGGAATGTGCGGAGAAGGTGCTTGACATCGTGCGTGCGAAAGCCTCCTACAAGGATCATCTGATCTTTGAGGATCTGAACCTTCACATCAAAAAAGGGGAAGTACTCGGCCTCATCGGCCCGAATGGCGCGGGCAAGACCACGCTCCTGAAGCTCATCACGGGAGAAAAGACGGCAGACAGCGGCATTATCCAGCTCGGCAATAATGTGAAGATGGGCTACTACTCGCAGGAGCAGGAGCGACTCCACCCCGAGCTTTCCGTCCTTGACGAAGTGCGTGACACCTTCAATTTCGGAGAGAAAGAAGCCAGAAATATCCTCGGGATGTTCCTGTTCCGCGGCGATGACGTATTCAAGCAGGTCGCCATGCTCTCCGGCGGAGAGAAGGCACGTCTCTCGCTCCTGTGCCTCTTTCTCGAGAAACCGAATTTCCTCATCCTCGACGAACCGACGAACCATCTCGATATCCCCACGAGGGAGATCATGGAGCAGGCCATCCAGGCCTTCGGCGGCACCTCACTCGTCGTCTCGCATGACCGCTATTTCTTAGATAAGATCACGACCCGCATCGTAGAAATGGAACATGGCAAGCTCACCGAGTACCTCGGGAACTACAGCTACTATAAAGAGAAAAAGCTCGACCTCGAAGCCTTTGAAAAAGACCGCAGCGGGGAAGAGACTGTAGAAGAAGAACCAGCGGAAGAGAAGACTGCGCCTGAGAAGGAACATCAGAAGAAGCAGGAAGTCTCGGCCGTAGAAAAGGAAAAGCTCAGCCATGTGGAAATGGAGATCGGCCGCCTCGAAGCGACGGTCAAGATGTACACCGCGCAGATGAGCATGGATCCGGACAACTATGCAGACCTCGCCGCCGAGTACGACGAAGCACAGAAAAAGCTCGAAGCTCTCTATGAGAAATGGGACGAGCTTGCCGCAAAGATGGAATAGGAAACCTGGATGAGAGGCGCCTTTCGAAAAATACCGATGGCATCCGCCCCTTTGATCGCCGCTCTTTCCTCTGGTATGAACTGTCTGCTCGGCATGACGGTGTAGTGAAGAAATGATATTCCCATATCGTCATCCTGACTGAAATAAAGTGCGCTTTTCGTCGGCCATGACACCGTTGATGGGATGAAAACGGGCAATAGAAAACAACGTATCGGAGAGCGTGCATACGGTGCTTCAGGCGAATGGTTCAGCCTTCACGAAAAAATTATTTTCCTACTCTTGCGTATACGTGGTATAATAAATTGTATTTCCGAATATATGATAACTTGACGGCTTCACCATAGCGTGAAGTCATCATCAAAAAAGTGCGCCTAGGCGCAATAGGTTGCCCGAGGGGGAAAAGGAAAGAAATGAAAAGAGAAGATATCCGCAACATTGCCATCATCGCTCACGTCGACCATGGTAAGACGACTCTGGTCGATGCCATGCTGAAGCAGAGCCACATTTTCAGAGATAACCAGAAGGTCGCAGAACGCGTCATGGACTCGAATCCACTGGAACGTGAACGCGGCATCACGATCCTGGCGAAAAATACCTCTGTCATGCATGACGGTGTGAAGATCAATATCGTCGACACCCCAGGGCATGCGGACTTCGGCGGCGAAGTCGAACGTATCCTGAACATGGTCGATGGCGTACTGCTCCTCGTCGATGCTCATGAAGGCCCGATGCCGCAGACGAAGTACGTCCTGAGAAAAGCGCTGGAACACAAGCTGAAGCCGATCGTCGTCATCAATAAGATCGACCGTCCGGATCAGCGTATTTCCGATGTCGAAGGCGAGATCCTCGAGCTCTTCATGGAACTCGATGCGGACGATGACCAGCTTGATTTCCCGCTGCTCTATGCATCGGCCAGAAGCGGCATCGCCAAGCTCCACATGAATGATGAAGGCAAGAACCTTGACCCGCTCTTTGATGCGATCCTGAAGTATATCCCATGCCCGGAAGGCGAACCGGATGCCGGCCTGCAGGTCATGGTCACCACGCTCGAAGCGGATGACTACCTCGGCAAGGTCGCTATCGGCCGTGTGACCCGCGGTACCGCGAAGCAGGGGATGCCTGTCGCTATCACCGATGGCGAAAAGATCAGAAGCGACCATATCGCTCAGCTCTTCCACTGGCAGGGCATGAAACGTACGCCTGTCGATGAAGCGAAGGTCGGCGACATCATCGCTATGGCCGGCTTCAAAGATATCAATATCGGTGAAACGGTCGCTGATGCGACGAACCCGGAAGCACTGCCGGCGATTCACATCGACGAACCGACCCTGTCCATGGTATTCCATGTCAACAAGAGCCCATTTGCCGGCCGTGAGGGTGACTTCGTCACTTCCCGCCATATCCGTGCCCGTCTCTACAAGGAAATCGAAACGAACGTGGCTCTTCGTGTAGAAGACACGGAAACATCTGATGCATTCAAGGTTTCCGGCCGCGGCGAGCTCCACCTCTCCGTCCTGATCGAGACCATGCGTCGTGAAGGCTTCGAACTCGAAGTCTCCAAGCCGCAGGTCATTTTCAAGGAGATCAACGGACAGAAGTGCGAACCGCTCGAACGTCTGACCATCGAAGTACCGCAGGAATTCATGGGCGCTGTCATGGAAGGTCTTGGACCGAGAAAAGCAGAAATGATCTCCATGGAAGAACTCGCAGGCTATATGAAGATGGAATTCTCCATCCCGGCCCGCGGTCTCATCGGCTTCCGTAATGAACTCCTGACCACCACCCGCGGCACAGGTATCCTCTACCATGTCTTCCAGGGCTATGCGCCATACAAGGGTGATATCCCGGGCAGAACCAGAGGCTCCCTCGTGGCTTTCGAATCCGGCACCACCACCGCATACGGCCTGAACTCTGTCCTCGACCGTGGCGAGCTTTTCCTGGAACCGGGCGTCGAAGTCTATGAAGGCATGATCATCGGTGAAAATACCCGTGATCAGGATATGGATGTCAACCCATGCAAAAAGAAACATCTGACTAACACCCGTGCCTCCGGCTCTGATGATGCCATCAAGCTGCCGCCTTGCCGCAAGTTCACGCTGGAAGGGGCGCTCGAATGGATCAATGATGATGAACTCGTCGAAGTCACTCCGGAAAACATCCGTATGAGAAAGATGGTTCTTTCCCGTCAGGCTAGATATAAGAGTGCCAATGTAAAGAAAAGCCAGCAGTAATCGCTGAATAAAAAAA
>ERZ1031897.872-NODE-872-length-10466-cov-71.552493_pt1 | contig 10466 bp, 6 predicted proteins | sample MGYA00517881_ERZ1031897 | MGnify/ENA primary metagenome ERZ1031897 (study PRJEB33719, sample SAMN04261280) | wastewater metagenome | biome: rural village; feature: human; material: feces | host: Homo sapiens | place: El Salvador | collected 2013-01-07 ... | reverse complement strand
ATCTCAAGCAACTGGGAGTAAGCAAGAAGACTGCCCATAAAGCGCTGAGAGAGGCCCTCTATGCTCAGGCAGTATATGCAGCTGAGATTAAGAAACAGGGCTGGGAGATTCTGAAGCCAAGCAAGGGACTTACGATTCTGCTGGCGGGCCGTCCTTATCATACAGACCCGCTGATTCAGCACAAGCTGAGCGAGATGATAGCCAATCTGGGAGTCAACGTCATCAGCGAAGACATCGCCCGTGGTAATCTCTTTGATGATTTCAGGGATTTCAATCTGGAGGACCTGGCGGCAGAAAGAAATGAGGCAGCATTAGCCAGCCAAGACAACAACGAAGCATACAACTGTCAGCCAGAGACTTATCTCGTCAAGCAATGGGCGTATATGAACCGCATTCTGAAGGCAGCGCAATGGGCAGCCGAACAGGGCGATGAGGTTCATTTCGTCCAGATGACCAGCTTCGGCTGCGGTCCTGACAGTTTTATCCAGGACGAGATTCGCGACATCATGAAGCGCCACAACAAGCCGTTCACGCTGCTGAAGATAGATGATGTGAGCAATATCGGCTCCCTGAGACTCCGTGTCCGCTCGCTGATAGAAAGCCTGAAGGGAGTAAAGGAAGTGAAGAGTGAAGAACGAAGAGTGAAAAATTCAACAGCAGAAGAAATTCAACATTCAACACTCAACATTCAACATTTACAGCAGACCAAGGTATTCACCAAGCAGGACATTCATCGCAAGATTCTCGCTCCTTTCATGACCGAATACCTCACTCCTATCATTCCGCCTATCCTGAAACTGATAGGCTATGATGTAGAGGTACTTCCGATGAGCGATGAGGTAAGCGCCGAACTCGGCTTGAAGTTTGCCAACAACGAAGTCTGCTATCCGGCAACCCTCATCGTCGGCGACATCATCAAAGCCTTGAAATCAGGCAGATACGACCTGAAGAATACGGCGGTTGTGATGAGTCAGACGGGCGGCCAGTGTCGCGCAACCAACTACGCCGGTCTCATCAAGCGAGCAATGATTTCGAACGGTTTCCAGGACATTCCGCTGCTCACGCTCGGTGTAACAGCCTCAACAGGCGAAGCATCAGGCTCAACAGACGACAAGCAAGACTACAACGAACAGGACGGCTTCAATGTGCCTTGGCTGAAATACAGTCAGATTATCGTTACCGCCATTTTCTACGGCGACGCAATCAACGAGATGTACAACGCCTGCATCGTAAGAGAGCGTAAACCGGGCATTGCCAGAGAGTTGCGCGATAAATACATGCAGCTGATAGACGGCCCTATCGCCCGCAATTCAGCCAAGGATCTCATCCGGCTCCTCGAACAGGCAGCCGTAGAATTCAACCAGATGACCCTCGACCGAGAACTGCCGAAGGTAGGAATCGTAGGCGAAATCTTCCTGAAGTTCAATCCTTTCGCCCACCAGTTCCTGGAGCAGAACATCATATCGCGCGGCATTGAGGTGGTTCCGCCTCTGCTTGCCCCTTTCTTCCTGCAGGAATTTGTGAATGTAGAGATACAGAAACACATGAGGCTGAGTTGCACCAAAGTGCCCGATTTCATCATCAAGGGCGCTTATCAGGCGCTGATAGGCAGAAGATTGCGCCAGGTAAACAAGGCAGCCGGCAAGTTCCGCTACTTCCGTCCGTTCACCAATATCTATGATGATGCGAAGGACGTACAGGGACTGGTTTCGCTAGCAGCCCAGTTTGGCGAAGGCTGGCTTCTGCCTGCCGACATCGTAGGTTACATCCGTGACGGCGTGAACAACATCATCTCGCTCCAGCCTTTCGGCTGCATCGCTAACCACGTGATTTCCAAGGGCATCGAGAAACGTCTTCACGACCGGTTCCCAATGCTCAATCTCGTATCGCTCGACTTCGATTCCGGTGTTTCAGAGGTAAACGTCACCAACCGACTGCTCCTCTTCCTGGACAGCATCGCAAAATAAGACAAGCCAGACCCATGTACGGCAAAACACCGTATATGGGTCTTTCCGTCTTTCATCCCTCAAAAAATCACTCTAAAAAATACAAAAAAACGTAGCTATTTCTTTGTCATTCAAGAAAATAATCGTATCTTTGCACTCAAATTTTATTGAGACATTAAGAAAATGAGTAAAGATACATTAACTCATCAGCTGACAGAGACCATCGAGGAGCTTTCGAGCGCCGAATCATTGAGAGGTCTCTTCCATCAGCATAGAGACGGGAATCCACTTCCTTCGGGCAAGGCGCTCGAAGAAATCATCAGTTTGTCCCGTTCTATCCTCTTTCCGGGATATTTCGGCAATTCTTCGGTAAATATCTCAACCATCAAATATCATATTGGAGTAAGAGTAGAGAAACTCTATGAGATGCTGTCAGAGCAGATTCTCGCCGGTCTCTGCTTCGCCAACGACTGCGAAACGGAAACCCAGGCAGAACTGCAGCACCAGCGTGCCAAGGCAGGCGTGATTGCTGCCAAGGCAATCATGGAATTCCCAAGACTTCGCAAGATTCTGGCTACCGATGTAGAGGCAGCCTACGAGGGCGACCCGGCTGCCATGAGCCACGGAGAAATCATCTCCTGCTACCCGGTCATCAAGGCGATTACCAACTACCGCATCGCCCACGTGCTGCACGAACTGGGAGTGCCGCTCATTCCGAGAATGATGACTGAACTGGCTCATTCGGAAACCGGTATTGATATTAACCCAGAGGCTACCATCGGCAAGCACTTCACCATTGACCACGGTACGGGTGTGGTGATTGGAGCTACCTGCATCATCGGCGACAATGTGAAACTCTACCAGGGTGTAACCCTCGGAGCCAAGAGTTTCCCTCTCGATAAGGACGGCAACCCTATCAAGGGAATCCCTCGCCACCCTATCCTCGAAGATGATGTCATCGTCTACGCCAATGCCACCATCCTCGGCCGCATCACCATCGGAGAAGGCTGCGTTGTGGGAGCCAACGTATGGGTTACCAAGGATATGAAACCAAAAACAAAGAAATATAAAAAAGAAAAACAAAGTTTATTAGATATAGAATTCAATAATGGAACAGGAATTTGAACTCATTGCCAAGACCTTCATGGGCCTCGAGCCTGTCTTGGCTGAAGAGCTCACCCAGTTGGGTGCCAATAATGTACAGATCGGTCGCCGCATGGTGTCTTTCACAGGCGACAAGGAAATGATGTATCGTGCTAACTTCCAGTTGCACACAGCCATCCGTATCTTAAAGCCTATCAAGCACTTCAAGGCTAGAAGCGCTGAAGAGGTATATGATCAGATCCAGAAGATCAAGTGGGATGACATCTTAGACGTGAAGAAGACTTTCTCTGTTGACTCAGTAGTCTACTCAGAGGAGTTCCGCAACTCACGCTTCGTAACCTACAAGGTAAAGGATGCGATTGTTGACTGGTTCCGCGAGAAGCAGGGTACACGTCCAAATATCAGCGTATCTAACCCGGATATCCGCCTCAACATCCACATTGCAGAAGACAATGCCACATTGAGTCTCGATTCGAGTGGTGAGAGTCTGCACCGCCGCGGTTACCGCCAGGAGCAGGTAGAGGCTCCGCTGAACGAGGTTCTCGCTGCAGGTATGATTCTGATGACCGGCTGGAAGGGCGAATGCGATTTCATCGACCCGATGTGTGGTTCAGGTACCATCGCCATCGAAGCTGCCCTCATCGCCCGCAACATCTCTCCAGGTGTATTCCGCAAGGAGTTTGCCTTCGAGAAGTGGAACGATTTCGACCAGGATCTCTTCGATGCGATTTATAACGACGACTCTCAGGAGCGCGTTTTCGAGCACCATATCTATGGTTACGATGTTGACATGAAGGCTGTAAACACAGCTAATCTCAACGTACGTGCTGCCGGTCTTACCAAGGACATCACCATCTCACAGGCTGATTTCAAGGACTTCACCCAGCCAGCCGAGAAGAGCATCATCGTGATGAACCCTCCATACGGCGAGCGCATCTCTACCCCTAACCTCCTGAACACCTACAAGATGATCGGTGAGCGCTTCAAGAAGGCTTTTGCCGGCAACGAGGCTTGGGTATTGAGCTACCGCGAGGAGTGCTTCGAGCAGATTGGTCTGAAACCATCTATCAAGATTCCTGTATTCAACGGAAGCTTGGAGTGCGAATTCCGCAAGTATGTGATGTTCGACGGCAAGATGAAGGACTTCCGTTCTGAAGGCGGTATTGTGAAGACTGAGCGCGAGAAGAGCGAGATGGCTCAGAAGCACCGTTTCAAGAAGGAGCGTGAATTCAAGAAGCGTGTAAGCGAGGAGACAGAAAATGAGGAGGACGATATCCGTTCTTTCAAGTTCCATACTCACCGTCTGGAAGACTTCGAGAAGAAGCGTGCTGAGTTCCACAAGGGCGGCCGTTCACGTATCGGTGGCGGTGGCAGACGCAACGATGATGACGATGACAAGCGTGGCAGCCGTAGCTTCAAGGGCGACCGCAAGGGTGGCCGTGACTTCGGTGGCAAGCGCAACTTCGGTGGCAAGCGCGACGGAAAGCGTTTTGAGAAAGGCGACAAGCGTGGTGGCTTCAAGGGCGACAAACGTGGTGGTCGTGATTTCGGAGGCAAGCGCGGAGGCAAGAAGAACTTCAGCGTTGACTTCGACGACGAGGATTAAAGACATATCGACCCATACGTCGTGTTTCACGACGCATGGGTGTTAAACCCGATAAAGTAAAGAATATAATGAATCTGAAGAATTCAATTTATAAATTATCTTTTGCTGCTATGATTATGATGGCTATGAATGCAACCGACTTACAGGCTCAGGGCGTGGTTCCTGCTCAGAAAGGCGAGAAAACCTTTACATTGGAAGACCTGAACTTCGGCGGCAACAACTATCGTAACATGGTAGCTAAGAACCGCTGGTGCACCTGGTGGGGCAATGAACTCGTTCGCCAGGATGTGGATGCCTGCTATCTCGTCAACAAGACGACAGGCAAGGAGACCAAACTCTTCGGCATCAACGACATCAACCAGTGGATTGCTCCTACCAAGGACATCAAGGTAAGAGCCCTCTACAATGCTCTCTTCCCTTTTGCAGGCAAGAGCATCGTGATGGTAAGCAACGGCAGCAAGACTTATACCGTAGACTTCAAGAAGCATAAGCTGCTGAGCGAGATGGATTTTGCTGACGGCGAGAACCTCCTGGAGGCCAACGCCCAGCAGAATGCCTTCGCCTATCTGAAGGGCAGCAACCTCTATGTGCGTACCTTCGATGTAACCAGCAACGCCCTGACAAAAGAAAAGAAATCTCACGATTTCCAGCTCTCAAAGGACGGAAGCCGCGAAATTGTTTATGGACAGAGTGTTCACCGCGATGAGTTCGGTATCAGCAAGGGAACCTTCTGGAGTCCGAACGGCGAACTGCTCGCCTTCTACCGCATGGACCAGAGTATGGTAACCGACTATCCGCAGGTCGACATCCCGGAAATCGGTTTCAATCATCCTGAAACACAGAGTTGCATTGCTACTCCTGCACCAGACAAGTATCCGATGACAGGTGAGACATCACACAAGGTAACCGTAGGCGTGTTCGACTGCATGACCGGCAAGACCATCTATCTGAAGGCTGGCGATCCAACCGACCGCTACTTCACCAACATCGCATGGAGTCCGGACAGCAAGACCATCTATATGTTCGAACTGAACCGCGACCAGAACGACTGCCGTCTGACTGCCTACAATGCAGAAACCGGCGAGAAGACTGGCGAGCTCTATCGCGAAACCGACGAGAAATACGTGGAGCCTTGCCACCCTATCCAGTTCCTGCCTTGGGACAGCAACAGCTTCATCATGCAGAGCCGCAAGGATGGCTACAACCACCTCTATCTCTGCACCCTGGGCAAGCACGGAAGCCGCATGGCAAGCAACACAGAATCACTTGAAATCAAGCAGTTGACTTCCGGTAAATGGGAGGTGATGGAAGTGCTCGGTTTCAACAGCAAGCGCAAGAGTATCATCATCGCATCCAACGAGAAATCGCCTATCCAGAGAAACATCTTTGCCGTAGATACAAAGACCGGCAAGCGTACGCTGGTAGATGATTGCGGCAAGGGATGGCACAACGCCACTTTGAGCGAGAACGGACAGTATGTCTTCGACAACTACTCTACTCCTACCATGCCTCGCAAGATTGCCCTCGTGAATACCGAGAACGGCAAGCGCACCGCTTACTTCACAGCCGAGAACCCTTGGAAGGGCTACAATGTGCCTGAGTACAGCTGCGGTTCCATCAAGGCTGCCGATGGCGAAACCGACCTCTACTGGAGAATGGTGAAACCGGTAAACTTCGATCCAAACAAGAAGTATCCTACCATTATATATGTATATGGTGGACCTCATGCCCACAACGTGGATGCCCGCTGGAACTACTCTAGCCGTGGCTGGGAAACCTACATGGCAGAAAAGGGCTATCTGCTCTTCATCCTCGACAACCGTGGAAGCGAGAACCGTGGCAAGGCTTTCGAGCAGGCTACCTTCCGCCAGCTCGGACAGATTGAGATGCAAGACCAGATGAAGGGCGTGGAATATCTGAAGACGCTTCCTTACGTAGATGCTGACAAGATTGGCGTTCACGGCTGGAGCTTCGGGGGATTCATGACCATCTCACTGATGACCAACCACCCTGATGTGTTCAAGGTAGGCGTAGCAGGCGGTCCGGTAATCGACTGGCACTGGTACGAGGTGATGTATGGCGAGCGCTATATGGACACCCCACAGACCAACCCAGAGGGTTACAAAAAGACCTCTCTGCTCTATCAGGCAAAGAACCTGAAGGGCAAGCTGCAGATTATCCAGGGCTTGAACGATGTGACTGTAGTGCCACAGCACTGCCTCACCTTCCTCAAGGCTTGCATCGCAGCAGGCACCCAGCCAGACTTCTTCGTCTATCCTGGCGAGCCTCACAACATGAGAGGTCATCAGAGCACTCATCTGCATGAGCGCATCAGCAATTATTTCTTCGATTATCTCAAGTAAATATCTAGGAGTAAACATCCCCCGAAAAAGGGGAGTTTACTTCTACATCAAATAACAAACAATAACTTACAGCAAATGAAAATTTTATTGTTAGGAGGCGGTGGCCGCGAGCACGCCTTAGCATGGAAAATCGCTCAGAGCGAAAAGTGTGAGAAACTCTTTATCGCTCCTGGTAATGCCGGTACACAGAATGTCGGCGAGAACGTAGATATCAAGGCAGACGACTTTGAGGCGCTCAAGAACTTCACAGTAGAGAATGGCGTTGATATGGTGGTAGTTGGTCCGGAAGACCCATTGGTAAAGGGTGTTTACGATGACTTCAAGAACGATCCTCGCACCCAGAACATCCCTGTCATCGGTCCATCAAAGGCTGGCGCCGTACTGGAAGGCAGCAAGGACTTCGCCAAGAAGTTCATGAAGCGCCACAACATCCCTACTGCCCAGTATGAGACTTTCGACGGCGAGCACGTAGAGGAAGGCTTGAAATTCCTGGAGACACTGAAGGCTCCTTATGTATTGAAGGCTGACGGTTTGTGCGCCGGTAAGGGCGTTCTCATCCTCCCTACCCTGGAAGAGGCTAAGAAAGAGTTCAAGGAGATGCTCGGCGGTATGTTCGGCAACGCTTCTGCACGCGTAGTGATTGAGGAGTTCCTGAGCGGCATCGAGTGCTCTGTATTCGTATTGACCGACGGCAAGAACTACAAGATTCTGCCTGAGGCTAAGGATTACAAGCGCATCGGCGAGCACGATACCGGTCTGAACACCGGCGGTATGGGTAGCGTTACCCCTGTACCATTCGCAACCAAGGAGTGGATGCAGAAGGTGGATGAGCGCATCATCCGTCCTACCGTAGAGGGACTGGCTGAGGAGAACATCGACTACAAGGGCTTCATCTTCTTCGGTCTGATCAATGTTGAGGGCGAGCCTATGGTTATCGAGTACAACTGCCGTATGGGTGACCCAGAGACTGAGAGCGTGATGCTCCGCCTGAAGAGCGACATCGTGGATCTCTTCGAAGGTGTAGCAGCAGGCGATTTGGACAAGCGCAGCATCGAGTTTGATGAGCGTGCAGCAGTCTGCGTGATGCTCGTAAGCGGCGGTTATCCTGAGGCTTACAAGAAGGGTTATCCTATCCATGGCATCGATGACGTGGAAGGCTCTGTAGTATTCCACTCCGGTACAGCCATGAAGGATGGTCAGGTAGTAACCAACGGTGGTCGTGTCATCTGCGTAAGCAGCTACGGCAAGGACAAGGAAGAAGCCTTGAAGAAGAGCTTTGCCGAGGCACAGAAGATCCAGTTCACCGACAAGTACTTCCGTTCTGATATCGGACAGGACCTTTAGTTTTTTAATGTTGAATGTTGAATGTTGAATGTTGAATTGCCTAACGGACTCAAGGGCGCTAGCCTAATTCAACATTCAACATTCAACATTCAACATTGTTTTAAGCATTCAACATTGAATTAGATGTTAAGAAAGAAAACTTTTCAAAATAAAGTAGCGGCTAGCCGCTACTCTTTACCTATTACTGCAACCCTTGCCACGCTGGTTTGGGTTGCAGTAGGTTTATTGGTATCCAATATCTGGGTAGAATTTGCTTTCACAGCCATGTCTACCCTGCTGATGGTGGAGCTGAACAACCGTAATGCCCTCATGCGTACCTACAGCCGAATGGTATCTTGCAGTTTTCTGGCATTACTGACGATGACAGGACTCTCCCACCCCTCTTTAAAAAGCAGTATTGTGACGATGTGTTTCATCGCCTTTTATCTCATTATCTGGAATTGCTATCAGGATAAACGCTCTACAGGCTGGACTTTCTACGCCTTTGCCTGCATCGGTCTGGCATCGATGATTTTCGTGCAGATAGGCTATTTCATGCCTATCCTATGGATCATGATGATGGTGTTTACCCTCTCGTTTAGCGTAAAGACATTCTTTGCATCCCTGGTAGGTCTCATCGTGCCCTATTGGTTTGCAGCCGGTTATTTCTTCTATACCGACAATATACAGGGGCTGGCTGACCACTTCTGCGAATTCATCAACTACAGCGAACTCTTTGATTATTCGCAGGTTACCGACCATCAGATTCTGAACCTGAGTTTCGTTACCCTGCTCACCATCATCGGTTCCATCCACTTCATACGCACCAGCTACGGCGATAAGATACGCACCCGCATGATCTACGAAACGTTTATCATGATATCGGTTGCCTGCATCATCTTCATCGTCCTCCAGCCTCAACATATACAGGAACTGGGCGGCATCCTGATTGTGAATACAGCACCGCTTATCGCCCATTTCATCACATTCACCAGAGGTAAGTTTACCAACATCTCCTTCATCCTGCTGCTCATCATGCTGGTACTTATCATGGCTTACAACATACTCGTACCAGAGAGCATATTACTATGAGTTGGATAATAGATTTCCTAATGAGCTGGGGCTACTGGGGTATGCTGGTATCAGCCTTCCTTGCCGGCAGTTTCTTTCCCTTCAGCAGCGAGGTGGTGATGTCGGGCTTACAGGCTGCCGGACTGGAACCCATCCAGCTCGTACTGTATGGAAGCATCGGCAATGTGCTCGGTTCTATGTTCAACTATGGCGTAGGACGGATGGGCAAACTGGAATGGATAGAAAAATATCTGCATGTAAAGAAAGAGAGTCTTGACAAGGCTCAGAACTTCATGGCCGACAGAGGTGCCTGGATGGGATTCTTCGCCTTTCTGCCCCTGTTGGGAAGTGCCATCACCATCGTTTTGGGACTGACGAGAGCCAACATCGTGATTTCTGTCATCAGCATCACCATCGGAAAGGTGTTGAGATATGTACTGCTGGTTTACGGACTCAGTTTCATCTTTTAAACAAGCTGCAAAGAAAACAAAGAATTGATTCATATAGATTGACTGCTTATGAGAAAGTATTTATACCTTATTATATTATGTGTGGTTTTCGCGGGCTGTAAAGGCAGCCAGCAGAAAGGCAACACCGCAGAAAGTAACGGAAAGGAATCTGTCGCCAACAGCGATGGCAAACCTGCTGTTACCGTAACCATCCCTCCCTACAAGTTTTTCGTGGATAAGATTGCCGAAAACAAGGTGGATGTCAACGTGATGGTATCCAACGGCAACAATCCAGAAACTTACGAGCCTTATGCCCAGCAGATGATGGAACTCTCCAGGAGTGCCCTCTATCTGAAAGTGGGAAGCATCGGTTTCGAACAGACCTGGATGAAGAAGCTGCAGGACAACGCTCCTGACATGAAGGTGATAGATACCTCCACAGGCATCACGCCTGCCAAGACACCAGGCGGCAATACCGACCCGCATGTCTGGATGAGTTGCAAAAACGCCCGCATCATCTCCAGCAACATCCTCAAGGCGCTCTGCGAACTGGAGCCGAAGAACAAGGCATTCTTTGAGAAGAACTATCTGTCGCTGCTGAAGA
>ERZ1031897.871-NODE-871-length-10473-cov-52.389230_pt1 | contig 10473 bp, 8 predicted proteins | sample MGYA00517881_ERZ1031897 | MGnify/ENA primary metagenome ERZ1031897 (study PRJEB33719, sample SAMN04261280) | wastewater metagenome | biome: rural village; feature: human; material: feces | host: Homo sapiens | place: El Salvador | collected 2013-01-07 ... | reverse complement strand
GGGAAGGTAGTGGATGTAGCTACGACTACTGCCGGTTTCCGTGATGTAAAGTTTGATGCAAAGAAGGGTTTCTTCCTGAATGGCAAGAATATCAAGATCAATGGCGTCTGTGAGCATCATGATTTCGGTTGCCTGGGTGCTGCTGTCAATGAAGATGCGATGCACCGTAAGCTTACCATCCTTCGCGATATGGGCGTGAACGCTATCCGAAGCAGTCATAATCCTCCGGCACCAGAACTCCTGAACATGTGCGATTCGATGGGCATCCTCGTGATGGACGAGAGTTTCGACATGTGGCGCCGCAAGAAATCAAATGGCGATTATGCCCGTTTCTTCGATGAATGGCATAAGAAAGATCTGTCTGATCTCATCAAGCGCGACCGTAATCATCCAAGTATCATTATGTGGAGTATCGGTAATGAGGTTCTCGAACAATGGTCGGATGCGGCTGCTGATACGCTCAGTCTGGAGCAGGCTAACCTGATTCTGAATGCCGGTCATGATGCTTCTAGCTTGTCACATAGTGATGAACTGAGTGTCAATTCGCTTCTTACCCAGCATCTGGCAAAAATCGTGAAGGAGTATGATCCTTGGGGCACACGCCCTGTTACTGCTGGCTGCAATGAGCCTGATCCGAAGAATCACCTCTTTAAGAGTGGGGCTATTGATGTTATAGGTTTCAATTATCACCATCAGTGGGTGAAGGATGTGCCAAAGAATTTCCCTGGCAAGCCTTTCATTCTGTCGGAGAGTGTTTCTGCCTTGCAGACTCGTGGCTACTATATGATGCCTAGCGACAGCATTTATACTGCGCCAAAGGAATGGTGGTTGCCTTATACCGATCCATCGTTTATGTGTTCGGCTTATGATAATTTCCACGCATCATGGAGTAGTACCCACGAAGAAACCTGGGATGTGGTGAAGCACAACGACTTTGTGGGCGGACAGTTTATCTGGACCGGTTTCGATTATATCGGTGAACCTACTCCTTATGCTTATCCTGCCCGTAGCAGTTATTTTGGCATTATCGATTTGGCGGGTCTTCCAAAAGACAGCTATTATATGTATCAGAGTGAGTGGACTCAGAAAGATGTGCTTCATCTCTTCCCTCATTGGAACTGGCTGCCGGGACAGACCATCGACATGTGGTGTTATTATAATCATGCCGATGAGGTTGAACTCTTTATCAATGGCAAGAGTCAGGGCATCCGTAAGAAGACAGTCTACGGTGCAAAGAACGAAGGCGATGCTTTCAGAAAGAGTACTGAATATCATGTGATGTGGCGGGTAAACTTTGAACCGGGAGAAGTGAAGGTTGTAGCCAGAAAGAATGGTAAGGTTCTTAGAGAGCAGGTCATAAAAACAGCAGGAGCTCCTCATCATCTTGTGTTGAAGAAGACTTATCAGGGCTGTCAGGCTTTTGGCACTTCAGATCCGACCACCTTTGTAGAGGTGAATGTGGTAGATAAAGACGGCAATCTCTGTCCGAACGCAGATAACCAGATTTTCTTCTCTGTCTCAGGAGAACAGGAGGCAAGTGGTCATAGTTTCCTGAAAACGCCAAAGATTCTGGGAACAGATAATGGATGTCAGACTTCTTTGGAGCGTTTTACCGATTCCCATCGCAAGGCTTTCTTCGGAAAATGTGTCGTTGTGATAAAAGGAAAGGGAACGCTCAAGGCACAGGCAGTAGACTTAAAGGATGCTTCTGTAGCTTTGTGATTATAGTAATATTCTGAAAAACAAAACATTAAGGATTTATATTGCGAAGAAGAGGATGTGTCATAAGTTTATGATTCACCCTCTTCTTGTCGTTGGTAAATATGGGTTATGTTGCTGGAAGAGATAGGATATGTTGCTGAAAGAGATAGGATAAGTTGTTGAAAGAGATAGAATAAGTTGTTGAAAGAGATAGGATATGTTGTTGAGACAGTCAGTATCTTCGGTCGCACAACAGCTGTTGTGCGCTTGCATAACAGCTGATATGCGCATGCACAACACCTGTTGTGCATGCGGTAGTCAACTGTTATACACCAACTATTATCCTGATTTATGACACACCCTCTTTTTTCGCTCTTAAAAACGAAAAAGGTTTTGAAGCATTGGGACCCAAGGGATTTGGGTATCTCTATTATACTAGTAATAGAAATTTAGCTTCAAAACCTGCGGCAAAGATACATCTTTTTTTCGAATAAAAAAACTTTTTCGAATAAAAAATATAAAAAACTTGCTCTTATCAAAAAATATACGTAACTTTGTAAACGATAAGGCATCAAACCCAATCTGCAATCATGAAAAAAGTAATTGTAGAATTTCCTCACGATGCTGGAACATGAAAGAAATAACAATAATAAAACAATAAAATAAAAACAATATAATGAAAATTCAAATAGAACAGGCTACGCCTGACAAGGCTTCGCATATCGCATCGCTTATCATGGAGGCGATGAATGCACAGTGTTGTCAAAATTTTGCTGGCCCTCAGCATACATTGGTTGATTTTCACCGTATGATGACTAAACTTGTAGAGATGGAGGATAGTCAGTATAGTTATAAGAATACCTTGGTTGCTATGTCTACTGATGGCATTCTTGTTGGCATCTTGGTTGCATACGATGGTGCTGACGTCAAAAGATTACGTAAGCGCTTTATTGAGGCTGCGATCGTGGCTTTTGGAATAGACTATTCGGCTATGGAGCTTGAAACAGAGGAAGGTGAGTTCTATTTGGATAGTTTGGCAGTTTCTAACCAATACCGTGGAAAAGGTATTGCATCTAAACTGTTGGATGCTGCTATCTCTCGCGCAAGAGAGCTGGGACTTCCTGCTGTAGGCTTGCTTTGTGATAAAGGCAATCCGAAAGCGGAGCGCCTCTATACGAAGGTTGGTTTCCAATATGTCAATGATACCACCTGGGGTGGTCATGCAATGAAACATCTTCAGTATAAATTGTAATCTGATAGGGCAAACTGTGCAAACGTTTGCCCAATAAAAAGTATAGAAATCAACAGAAAATGTGCTGTTTATTGCGCAAACTGTAGTATCTTTGCACCATAAGTTCATAACGAATAGGTTTTTTGGTTTTTAGAAAAGATATTTTATTAGTTTTTGTTGATTTAATAATAAAAGCTCGGTCTGCAGTGATGCAATACCGAGCTTTTGTATTTTTATTCCCTTTCAGGGTATTTCCTTTCTGTGTCTTTTATTCTAATTCCTCTATTTCTTTTTCGTCCATGTCTTTATCTAACTGGTCTCTCCACAGATACTTTCTGGTTTCATGCACTATGATACCACTCAGGCAGAGCAGGGAGATAAGGTTTGGTATGGCCATCAGGGCATTCATGCAGTCGGCAATGTTCCAAACCAGTCCCAGACTGATGACACTACCCAGGAAGATAGTAGCAATATAGACTATGCGGAAACAGAGCATCCACTTTTTGCCTTTCAGATATTCTACACACCGTTCTCCATAATAACTCCATCCCAATGTCGTACTGAATGCAAATGTTGCCAGTCCGATGGTCAATATCGGAGCTCCGATATATGGAATCTTACTGAAGGCAGCCTTGGTGAGTGCAGCTCCGTTATGGTAGTCGATGTCTGGATATGCTATGATACTTGATGTGATGACGAGACCAGTAAGGGCACAGATGATGACGGTATCCCAAAAGGTACCGGTAGATGATACCAATGCCTGACGCACAGGGTTACGGGTTTGGGCTGCTGCAGCAACGATGGGTGCCGAACCCAGACCACTTTCGTTAGAGAACAATCCGCGGGCTATACCATAGCGGGCTGCAATCATCATGGTACTTCCAGCGAAGCCGCCACCTGCTGCCTTTGTTGTGAATGCTGAGTCTAAGATTACGTGGATGGCAGGCAATAAATAAGCATGATTTACACAGAGAATGTAGATGCAGCCTAATACATAAAAGAGTGCCATGAAAGGTACCAGCATGCCGCAAACCTTGGCGATACTTTTCACGCCTCCAAGAATCACAGCTGCTCCTAAAGCCGTAACGATGGCACCTGTAATGTATGGAGAAATGCCGTATTGGTTTTCTACCAGGGTAGAGATGGCATTTGCCTGTACTGTGCTACCGATTCCGAATGATGCCAATGCGGCAAAGAGGGCAAACAGAACTGCAAGCCATTTCCAGCCCAATCCTTTTTCCAGGGCATACATAGGACCACCCAACATCGTGCCTCGCTTGGTCTTTACGCGATATTTTACGGCGAGTAATCCTTCGGCATATTTGGTAGAAATACCAAAGACACCGGTTAACCAGCACCAGAGTACGGCTCCTGGTCCGCCAAGAGCGATAGCTGTAGCCACACCGATGATGTTACCGGTACCAATTGTAGCTGCCAATGCTGTTGCCAGTGCTCTGAACTGTGAAACATCTCCTGTGGCATTCTTGTCTTTCTTTACAGACAGTTTGATTGCCTTGAAAATCTTGCGTTGTGGAAAGCGCAAGCGGATGGTCAGAAAGATGTGGGTTCCCAACAGCAGGATAATCATAGGCCATCCCCAGAGGAATGAACTAAATGCGGTGAAAAAATCGTTTATTGCATCCATCTCTTAAAAATTTTATGTTTATCTTATATCTATATTTTTTATACCTGATAACTCAGTTACTTGTGTATTATAACCTTGTTATTTCTCAAATTCTATCTTTACGTTTTTGAATCCCATTGCTTTCAGCATCTCTCTAAACTGCGTTTTGGCATTCGCCTGTGCAGTATAGATGTTGGTGCGGTTTAAGCAACGTTTCTTCATGGCTTGATAAGCACGCTCATACATAGCCTGTCTGTCGCTGCCTGTCCATTTGCCTTCTTCAAAGAAACTCTTGGTCTTCGCTTCGTCAATGAAGTTATGGTCCAGCAGTTTGATAGGAGGTAAAGTGCAAACGATGCTGTCCTGGCTGGCTTGTAGCCATCCCTCTTTTACATCCTTCATATCGATACCCAGACGCAATGTTCCGTAATAGATACGTACCAGTTGGTCATCGCCCAAAAAGCCACGGCGTATTGTATCTATCAGTTCTTCATCACTTACAGATAGAAATTCCCATTGACCGATATTCTCGATACTTTCTACCTGAGTGGGTGAGAGGGTAGTCTTATCTTCCTGTACCACGCTGACCTCGTTGTCTTTGGTGAGCCAATAGAAGGCTCCACCCAGAATAAGGATCAGTGCCAATACTGCGATGATTTGTATTCTTTTCATATCATTATTCTCCTCGCTTAGTGATTCTTTTCGATGGTTGTTTTATCCAGAAGAGTCTTCAGATCGTTGAAAGTGAATTTCTTCCTGAAACTGATTTTGATATTCTCTTCAGCGAATCCCATGTCCTGTAACATCGGAATCAGGGTGTTTGCTGCACTTTGTCGTGCTTGTTCCAAAATATCTAAGTTCGGGATATCGCGAATAATACTTTCCCTGCCTTGTTGTTCGAATTGTGACAGTTCTGCATCACTGTAGTTCTTTCTGGTGAGTGAAACGAACTGTCTTACTCCTTCATGATTGATTTTACTGCTGGTGAGCATCACTTTTGGGTCTGGCAAGATGATTTCTATCTTGTCGCCTTGTCGGTTAACATTCTTAGCAGAGAATCCTAAAAAGTCTACATAAGCTTTTAATGTCGCATCCATCGGAATGGCCACCTTGCGGTTTGAGCCGGGAACATGAATATTGAAGTCTTTCTTGAACAGTGAGCCCTTCAGATTGAGCTGGTCATCATGTGTTATAATCTTATGAACATGAGCTTCTGCAGTATATAAGCGATTGCATTTCTGTATCTGCATCACCATCACAGGTATTGTGTCGATGACTTGCTCCTTCTTTTCTGTTTGCTGATGCGAACATGAAACGAAGGCTAAAAATACAGAAATGATAAATATTAACCTCTTTTTCATACTTAATGTCTTTATTATGCTGCAAAGGTACGGCAAATTGTTCGAAAAACAAAACAAAATCATGTTTTTTGATGTTCTTTTGCTAAGAAATGAAAAAAAAAGCAGAAAAAGCACTTTTTTTTATATCTTGATTAAACCTTTTCATTTTCTTTTCGTCAAAGTTACGATTAGAATTCATAAACTGAACTTTTATTATATCGTGTAAGATTCAATAGGAAATTTATTAGTTAGTATTTAGGTATGTTAAGGCGTCTGCTTGTGAAAGTAGGCGCCTTTTTGCATCTGATTTTGTGTAAGAATGTAGATTTCGGTTCTTTTCTTTGGCTATTTCAAAAGAAAAATGTACTTTTGCAGTAAGAAAAAATAACGGAATGAAACGAATTGATTATATATTAATAGGTCTTTTGGCTATTTCTAGCTTGACGGCTTGTACAGAAAAGAAGAAGAGTAATATCATTATTGCTCCTAAACCGGTGGCTAAGGTTGTGAACAAAGCTACTCAGAAAATGAGTGATTATGAGCAGACCAGGGAGGCTGACTGGGTTGGTTCCCATTATAAAGTGGTGGTGAAACGTAGTTCTGACAAGGAACTTCCGGTTCTCCAGTTGGACGAAAACACCAAGTATTATGATAACAGAATTTCGGTTAAGGTATTGAGAAGTGATGGCTCAGAATTCTTTAGCCGTACTTTCACAAAGAAAGATTTCACATCCTATATTGACAAACATACACAGGACATGGGTGCTTTGCTCGGTATTGTTTATGTGAAAGCAGAAGGTGATTATCTTTACTTCGCAGCAAGTGTTGGGTCGCCTGATGTTACCAGTGATGAATATGTACCTCTGGTACTTAAGATTTCCCGAATGGGTAGTATCTCTATATCAAAGGATGAGAAGTTGGATACCAACGCTTCTGCTGAAGAGGAAGAAGATGAAGAAGATGGGGTATAAAGCGGTTCTTCCGTTAAATGTATGAGTATTTATTATGTCTATCTGAAATTATTATTATACTTTTGTAAGCGTATTCTCTATAATAATGTATAGCAAAGAAAGTAAACATAAGATAAGAAGCGTATGATTGATTTATTCGCTGTCTCCGAATAAAAAATGCTATTTTTATTTTGTAGTATCGAATAAAATTCGTACTTTTGCCGCAAAAAGTAAGTATATGGAAAAGGAATTGTTTCGAGCGATAATAGCTGAGAACCAGGAATATATAGGTTGTGTTACTTTGGTACAGCGCCCTTTAGACCTGGAGGAGTATGGTAATTATGTGTTTGTTGGAGTAAGGCAAGCAGGAAAATCCTATTTGCTATACCAGAGAATACAGCAATTGCTGGCAAATGGAGTTGAGATAGAAAATATAGTATATGTCAACTTTGACGATGAACGCTTGCAGGGAATGTCGGTAACAGACTTAGACCTTATATTGCAAGCTTATCATAGCATGTATGACAGTCAGCCCATCTTCTTCTTTGATGAGATACAGAATGTTGAAGGGTGGGCAAACTTTGCACGCCGCCTAGCCAACCAAAAATATCGCATCTATATCACTGGCAGCAATGCCAAAATGCTGAGTCGTGACATAGAGACAGTATTGGGAGGAAGATATCTGGATATCAGCGTATTTCCATATAGCTTTTCAGAATATCTGAAAGCTGTAGGAGTGTTGCTTTCAAAGAATTGGCAATATGGACGAAAAGCAAATGAACTGCAGCGCCATTTCCGAACCTATTTCGATTGGGGTGGGTTCCCTGAACTTGTGCATTTTCAAGAAAAGAGAGTATGGCTAAATAGCTTGTATAATCGTATTTTCTTTAATGACCTGGTGGTTCGGCACAAAATAAAGAACGAGGATGCCTTACGCCTTTGTGTAAGAAGATTGGCAGAAAGCGTGAAACAGCCATGCTCCTTGAACCGTTTGAGTAATCTGATAAAAGCAACCGGTACTTCGTGTAGTCCATCAACAGTAATGGAGTATGTTCGCTATCTGCAGGAATCATGCTTATTGATTTCTATCGATAATTATGTTTCCAAGTTCGTGGATAAAGAAACTATCAAAAAACATTATTTTGTAGATAATGGTCTGCTGCATCTTTTCATCAACAATCCGAATACCTCTTTGCTGGAGAATCTTTGCGCAATTACAATGTATAAGAAATACGGCAAGGGCTTATACTATTACAATAAAAACATAGAGGTGGATTTCTATGTACCTGATGAGCAACTGGCTGTGCAGGCGAGCTATCAGATGAGCGACGGAGAAACCATAGAGCGGGAAGTGAAAGCATTAGTAGCCTTGCATGGCCTGTATCCTCTGAAACGAGCCATGATAATCACCTACGATGATGAAGGGGAGATTGTGCGTGATGGACTCAAGATAGAAATAAAACCAGCATGGAAATGGGTGGTGAATGGTGAATGTTGAATGGGCTATATTCCACGATGAAAAGGTGGCGTATAGACACTTGGTTATATGGTAACTAAAGTTTCGCAAGTTACTTGAATATACTGACAAGGAAAAGACTTTATATCAGCAGGCATTAAAGTATAGTCATGAGCTCGGTTACATCATCTTGGCTCTTGCCGTTGTTATTGTAGCTTTCCTTGCATACAAGGGGCTCAAGAAGAAATAAGAAACTATCCCCCATCCTGCTTCCTCAAGCGGGATGGGGGATTTTTTCTTTTGTACAGAACTTTCGCATGCAGGCTCCACACACCTTGAACCAACGGACACCGGCTAAAGATTTACACAGATTCTGGGCTTGAATAGAGTCTGGAAACGTTAAAGAATACTAACAAGGTGTCGCATTGCTCACGAATGAGACACCTAAAACCAAAAAATCATACCTGAAAAAACAAATATTACCCCCCCCACTTTCATATAAAACCCTTAACTTTGCACCAGGATTTTTACAATCTGTATCATGAAGGATTTAAAATATTGTAAATTATAATCAAAACATGATAGATATGAATGAAGTTTTAACTAAGAAAAAAGTATGTTGCTCTTTGGAAAAAGACAGTATATTTTCTATAAAAAAAAGATCAATATGAGAAATTACTTAACTGGAAAAGAAAGATTGCTGGTCGCATTGCTTGCTTTTATTCTTCCTTTTTCTTTTGCGAAAGCAGAAGTAAAAGAAGATGGAAAGACCGAGCAGCAAGGCTGGTACGTCGGAGTAGAGGGTGGAATGCCTTTCGGCTTCTCTACCTTCTCAAGCTTCGGACATGACAAGACGCACCTCGGTTGGGCTGCTGGCTTATATGGGGGCTATCGTTTCAACTCCATCTTCTCGGCTGAGTTATCTGCCAAGTATGGAGAAATGAACTTGTCTGCACAAGACTGTTGCGTAGAACGTAACTATTGGTTGGGTAGCGACGGTGTGCTTTACAAGGCAGGTGTCTTAGGCATGGACAGTTGGGAATATGCCAATCTGAAAAGCCATGTCAGAATGGGCAGATATGGGGCAAGAGTGAACGTTAATCTCCTTGGACTGTTCCACAAGACAACTAACAGCCGATGGGATTTGGCTGTTTCACCTCATATATATGCAGTAACGACCAAGGCTGATATCCAGACTATAGCCGATGATGCCAAGGTAATGAAAGGTTCTACCAACTGGCATTTGGGTTATGGTGCAGACTTGCAGGTTGGTTATCAACTGACCTCATGTCTGAAATTGGGCATCTATTCCGGTTTGACCCGTCTTACTGGCGAACGTATGGACGGAATGCCAGAATATCAGCATAAGAATAACTTCTTGTGGGAAAGTGGCATAAGATTAGGAATCAACTTGCCTTTTACCCATCATCATCAGTAACCCATAAAACAAGATAGAGAATGAAAGCAAAAAGAAGATTTAATATTTGGTTATGGGTGCTGTTATGCGTCCCATGCCTCTTGGCAAGTTGCGACCATGATGTTCATTCTGATGAGGAAGAAAGTGGCTTGTCAGTATCGCTCACTTGGGCAGATGAAGCTGACCAAGGTACGGAAGTGAAAGATGTGAAGCTCTGGATATTCAATGCCGATGACGGCTCGCTTGTAGAGGAAAAACATGGTGGCAGTGCGCAGGAGGTGGCAAGCCAACGCTTCGCTCTTCCTGAAGGGCATTATCAGATATTGGCTATTACCAATCTCATAGAGCCATTCTTCACCACTGACCAGACCAGGGCTTTGACTAACTGGAACAATATCCAGATAGGCTTGACCAATCCCAAGGATGTAAGGAACAATGCCTATTTCGGAGTTGCCGATGTGAAGATAGATAACAAGGAAGGCAGCTATGTGGTGCAAAACCCTATGAAGAGCGTGCTTCCGGAACTGACCATCATCATAGAGAATGTACCTAAAGGCACAGAGATGAGTGGCAAGGCATTAGATGCAGCCTGGTGTCTGTTCCCTACACTGAAGAACAGTGATGGAGACTACGGTTTGCCGAGCATAGAGCCAACGGAAGTGGAAATACCTACTATCCTGGCTACGGAATCAACCCTGAAATCAGAAGTCATCCGGCTGATGCCGACCATACAGGGAAGCCCCGCCTCTCATGT
>ERZ1031897.854-NODE-854-length-10616-cov-12.085977_pt1 | contig 10616 bp, 5 predicted proteins | sample MGYA00517881_ERZ1031897 | MGnify/ENA primary metagenome ERZ1031897 (study PRJEB33719, sample SAMN04261280) | wastewater metagenome | biome: rural village; feature: human; material: feces | host: Homo sapiens | place: El Salvador | collected 2013-01-07 ... | reverse complement strand
TAACCCGAGCGCAAGAGGTAGCACTGAAGACCAACCTGCTTGGTTTGGCAACCACCTCGCTCAATGCTGGTCTAGAAATAGGCACGGGCAAGAAGAGCACTTTTCAGCTTTTCGGAGCCCTGAATCCCTGGAAGTTCTCAGGCGACAAGAAATTGCGCTACTGGAACGTAATGCCAGAATACCGCTGGTACACCTGCCAGAAATTTGGAGGCCACTTCTTCGGCATCCATGCCCTTGGAGGTGAATACAACATCAAAAATGTGGACCTGCCTTTCGGCATCTTGCCAAAGACAGAGAAAGGAAGACATTACGAAGGCTGGTATGTCGGTGGTGGTCTCACCTACGGATACCAATGGCTGCTGTCTGAGCATCTCAATCTCGAAGGATCCATCGGATTAGGATACATCTACAGCCCATACAAGCTTTACGGAAGATGTGACAAATGTCTTAACAAGGACCACCGCAACTATGTAGGTCCAACTAAAGCCGCCCTCTCCCTGATATACGCATTCTAGGAACAATATCACCGAGATAGCGAAAAACAAAATCAAACCCTCTTTTACAAGATGAAGAATATGAAGAAAATGAAGCTTTATGCGGTCATTTCGCCCCTTTGCATTCTGTTTGCACAGAGCGCACTGACTGTCCAAGCCCAGAAGATAGATGATTCGCAGCTACGGTTGGCTGGAGGCAAGATTCTGATAGACAGCGTCTTGACACAGAAGAAGAGCGACAGTCTCAAGGTTGCTTTCCGCCTCCATCTCGATAGTCTGCAGCTCAAATCAGAGCAACAGCTGGTTTTCACTCCGCTTATTGCCGGAGAAGATACCATCGCCCTGAATCCCATTATCATCAATGGCAAAAACCAAAGCATCAGATACCTGCGCAAAAGCAGCAAACTGAAAAACAGCCAGGCAGTGGTGGTGAGACGCAAGAATGATACCGAGCAGCAGGTGCTCTTCTCGCAGACCCTTCCCTACAGGAAGTGGATGAAGGCTTTCAACCTCTCCATGACGGAAGACCTCTGCGGATGCGGAAACCTGATGGATCAGGATACCACCAAGATGGCGGTCATCAACCCAAGACCCAAGATTGGTCGCGACCATTACGTGAAGCCAAAGGCTGAAGCCATCAAGGTGAGAGCCGAAAAGGGTGAAGCTTACCTGAGCTTCAAGCTCAACAAGAGCGATATCCTTGCCGACTTCCGTGAGAATGCCTCAGAGCTGAGAAAGATTACATCCACCATCGACCTCGTAAAGAACGACAAGGATGTGAGCATCACCAATATCGATATTCATGGCTATGCGTCGCCGGATGGTCCTTACGCCAACAACGTGCGACTCGCCAACAACCGTGCGGCTGCCCTGCGCAATTATGTCAGCAATCTCTACACCATCGATAACAAGCTCTTCACCTATCACGCCACCCCGGAAGACTGGGAGGGATTCAAGAAGAAGGTGGAAGCAAGCAACTTAGCCGATAAGGCTGCGATACTTGCCATCGCCAACTCATCCTTGGCACCTGATGCAAAGGATCAGAAAATCAAGAAGCTTTATCCGGCTAGCTATCGCTACATTATGAGTGAGATTTATCCTCGTTTGCGCCACAGCGACTATACGGTAACCTATACCGTTCGTCCTTTCGACATTGAAGAGGCAAAGGTAATCCTGAAGACCAAGCCTCAGCAGTTGTCATTACAGGAGATGTACCTGGTGGCACAGACCTATGAGCCTGGTTCTCCAGAGTTCAACGAGGTATTTGATATTGCCGTCCGTCTCTTCCCGGATGATGAGACAGCCAATCTCAATGCCGCCTGCACAGATTTGCAGAAGGGCGACCTCGTAACTGCCGAAAAGCATCTTGCCAAGGCAGGAAACTCAAAGGAAGCTGAACGCATCAGAAAGATCTACGAGGAAATGAAGGCGGAACAATAAAAGATATAACTAACATTAAAATCATATAGATTATGAGAATTAAACATTTCTTTGGATTGGCAGTGATAGCTGCTATGACAGCAAGTTGCTCTAGCAACAACGAGTTAGTAAATGGGGGTAATGGTGAGAATGAGACTGGTGCAAGCTATGCATCTATCACTATCAAGTTGCCTACAACAAGTGGTACACGTGCCGGTTCCGCAAACGACCAGTTTGCGGAAGGTACAGCTTCTGAGTTTGCTGTAAACGATGCTACACTCGTTATCTTTAAGAAGGGAACAGCATCTTCTGAAAACGAGTTCACTTACGTTGAAACAGCCAAACTCGGAAATTTGGATCCTTGGAAGAATGATAAAACACCAGGTATCACAACTGAGTCTACTACTATCACAGCTAAGCTCGAGCAGGCTACAGCTGGTGAGAATGGCGATTATTATGCATTGGTCATCCTTAATAACGAGACTTCAACAGGCATCAAGGTTACCCTTCCTTCAGTTTCCACTACATATGGAACTTGGAATGCTGCGATAACAGATGCAAAAAACCTTTTAGATAATACTAAAGGTTTCTATATGGCTAATGCTCCAGAGTTTACTGAAGCCGATAAAGAGCCAACAACCCTCGTACATATAAAGGGTATCTATAGAACAAAGGAAGAGGCACAGAGTAAACCTGGTACAACGGTTCACGTAGAACGCGGTTTGGCAAAGGTAACAGTAGGATCAAACAGTACAAGCAATTATTTTGCAAAAGGTGGTGCTAGTGCAACCGGAACAAAATATAGCAACGACAAGGTGGAAATCACAGATTGGGCATTGGATGTTACAAACAAGAGTTCATTCCCTGTACATGTAACTTCTGGTTTGAATGATAAAACAACAGGTTACCCAGATATTTGGAAGAATGAAGCAGCTGCTGCAGGTACAGCAGCAACATCTCGCTTCGTTAGTCATGCAGATGCTTTCAAGCGTGTATATTGGGGTATCGACCCTAACTACAGCATGGGCTTAAAAGAATTAGACAAATGTAAAGAACAATTTACTATAGCTGATGCCGCTGGAAAAGGAGTTACATGGAAAAACGGTTCTGGTTCTGATAAGCCATTGTATTGCTTGGAGAATACCTTCGACATCAAAAATATGACGCAAGGTCAGACTACCCGTGTTCTTCTTAAAGCAACTTATACCCCAAAAGCTTTAGAAACAGAGACAGATAAGACCTTCTTTATGATTGGCAATAGTTCTGACTTTTGGACAGAAACCACTCTTAAAGAACAAATTACGAACAAAGCTAAAGAAGTTCTGAGTACAACAACTGGAGTTACAGTAACTCTCAAGGAAGATTTGCTGAAAGGCGGTACACACGTATTGGATGCAAACACTGTTGAGATCAAAGAAGGTACAGAAGACAGGACATCAGTAGTAGCAGAACAAATTAACAAAAAACTTGGTCTTGATAAGGATAAAGGTATCGGTATCAAGACCTACAAGGAGGGTGTGAGCTATTATATTGCCCGTATCAAGCACTTCGGTGACGACTTGACTCCTTGGAAAGAAGGCGATGCCACATATAATGAAGAAAACCTGAAATGGCTTGGTCGTTACGGTGTGCTCCGCAACAACTGGTACGACCTCACAATCGAGAAAATTAGCGGTCCTGGTTATCCAGACGTACCAGAGGTTAAGCCAACCGATCCAGACGATGAGGATACCAAGTACATCAACGTTAGCGTTAAGATCCTCGACTGGGCTAAGCGTTCACAGAGCGTAGATTTGTAATCGAGTATAACAACGAAAGGCGGAGCTTAGGCTCCCGCCTTCGTTAAAACATACGAGTTGTGTTTTCAGCTTCACCATAGTGGAAGCTAGAAACACAACCTGATATTCTGAAACATTATATTGATAATAACCAAAAAGCATCATGGCAAACAATAAGTTACATAGTTGGATCAAGAATATACGCATGGAATGGGGATTCGACAGCTTGGCTGCTATCAGCCGTACCGCTGCTTTCGGAACCATCGTCGCTCTCGGCAGTATGCTCAGCAGCTGCCACGACTTGATGCACGACGACCTCCCTCCTTGCGATATGGGAGTTGACTTGCAGTTCAAGTACGACTACAACGTCCAGCGCGCTGATATGTTCAACGATCATGTAGGCGGCGTCTGCGTGTTCGTCTTCGATGAGCAGGGCAACCTAGTGGCTCGCCAGGATGCAGCCAACGAGGGAAATTCCCAACCCCTCAAAGACCCTAACTATGCCATGCGCATAGACTTGCAACCTGGCAAATACCGTTTCGCCACCTTCGCCTTCCAGAAGAAATACGAAGAGGCGCTGTCACAGGCTGGTGCCAAATTCCACATCGAAGCTCCAGCAGCAGGAGAAAGCATCGAAAAACTCCGTGCCCGACTCGACAGAAATGCCGGAAAGGTAGAAAACCAGGCACTTCCGCTTGATACCCTCTGGCAGGGATTGAGCAACGAAACCGTAGAGGTGAAGGATCTTCAGATTACCCACCATACCATCAGTCTCATCAGAGACACCAAGCAGCTCACCATCAGTCTGCATCAGCTGGACGAACCAGCCGACATCCACGCCGAAGACTTCAGTTATCAGATAACTGATGCCAATGGCTACATCAATTACGACAATTCTCTCCTCCCAGACGAGGAGTTGACATACACCCCATACAAGACCTGGAACACCGAGTTCACCACTCCGGAGGGTACCGTACAGGAGCGTACCGCTCACGCCGCCCTGATGTTCTCCCGCCTCGTGTTGCATCCAGCAACCGAGAACGACAAGAATGCGATACTGAGCATCTGGAACAAGAAGACGGGCGAAGAAGTGGTCCGCATCAATCTAGCCGATTTTCTGGCACAGGGCCGTGGAGCATTCGAAGCACTGAACTATTCGGCACAGGAGTTCCTGGACAGAGAATACGACTACAAGCTGGACTTTTTCCTGAAAGGCGACAAGTGGCAATACGTTAAGTTGGGCATCTCCATCCTCGATTGGAGCAAGCGCATACAGCGAGCCGACTTATAATCTGATTCCACTTTGTCGAAATTAAACTATTGATATTAGTAAAGTAAAAGACAAAGTTATCATGAGAAGATTTCATATCTATATAGGTTTCATAGTTTGGTTGTTGACTAGTTTATTTGCAGTTAGTTGTAATGACGAGTTGGAGGGTAACGACTATACCCTCAACTCGTCAAGCAACTTGCACGTGCTGGTACCAACCGTGCTCAGTGCGAACGGCACCCGTACCGACGATGCTTCCGGCCTTCCTACCTATAATGCCACAGTAGATGAATGCCAGATCAACGACCTGACTCTCTATGCTTTCCCTACAGGAAATGAAGGCAAGCTCCTGGTAGAGACGCTCCCTGCCCCACTGGCTACAATGATGGCAGAGCCGAATGTAGCTAACTATCAGCTCAATATCGAGCCGGGCATTTACCATATCTATGTGGTTGCCAACATGAACAAGGTGTTGAGTGGTAAGACTATCCAAACTGAAGATGCTCTCAAAAAAATAGTACTCGATTACAGACCTACAAGTACAACAGGTATGCCTGTATGCACCAATATCCCGATGATTTACGAACCTAAGGATGACGCAGGCAATCTCGCAGAAACCGTGATTAATGCAGCGGGTGATAAATATACAGAGGTAGCAGCTAACCTGAAGTTTACATGCGTAAAGGTTAAGCTGAATCTTATCTTCGATCCAAGTAAAGCAGAATTCGGAGGCAAGACCTTTAGCATCAACAGTATTTTAGCCGAGAAGCTCTCTCCTTTTACCCATCTTTACTGGGGCGGTACATTTGAGACTCCAACTTGGGAAGATAATGCATATAATAAAATATACAAGGATGGTATTAAAAGTACTCCGTATGAGGCATCATCTGGAGCTGCCGTATACTATACCGCTTGGACAGACAACAGATCTCTGCCGGCAACAAATAATAAAGACGATATTAAAGGAACAGGAACAGCAACAGAGAATCCGGTAAATGCTGCGGACAAATGGCTTTTCCAGCAGACCTATTATCTGCCAGAGCGATATATCTCATCAGTATCCGACTGCAGTTATCTTACCATCAATGGTAATGTAGGTGGTTCTGTAGACAACAATTATCGCATCGATTTGGGTCATAAGAAGGATGAAACCAGCACCACAGAAGTACCCGTATTCCCTCGCGGTACCTTCTATGAGATTACCGGTGCTATCAAGACCCTCGGTAATATGGAGCTGGATTGCAAGGTAAGTGTGAAGCCATGGGAGACAGTACCAATAGATGCCGACTTCAACCATACTACATTGTGGGTAAGCAAGACGGAGGCTAATGTAACTTCAATGAAAAATGATTATATCACATATAATTCGAATGCTGCCGTAGAGTTTGGATGCGATACTAAAATAAACTCAAAAGACATCATCATTGGCACCAAACGCGGTAAAGACGCTAATGGCAATGACAGTATCGAGTTTCGCGTGAATCCAGATATCCCAATCAGTGCCTATTCTTTATCTGAGAAAATTGGCACCGCTAAGTTTTGGCTCAAGGCAAATAATCTCAAGAAATATATAGATGTAAATTATGATGTTACACCTTATCTGGATGTAACAAAAGAACTGGTCATCTATTACAATAAAGATGATGAATCTCAGAATATCAGAAACATCAAATGGGATACTAACCTGGGAGGTATCAAGTTGCATAGAACTACAGATAAAAAAGGTAGCTCTATCATCAAAATGAGCGTAAATTCATCGGATGATGCAACAGGAACGTTCACGGTTACAGCTACGGAAGATCCTGTAACAACCACCATTCATGAATTCACGGTAATGTCAAAAGACGGCTCTAAGTATCAGACTGTTCGTGTAACAGTTAGTCCTCCTATCGGTGACTATCGTATCTGTTTCAGAGCGATTAATGACCTAAGTATATATAATAATAGTAATAAAGAAGTTGATTTCATGGCTATAAAGGAAGAAGGTGGCACCAACAACTGGTACGACGGTTGGGATAATGAAGGAGGTGCAAATAGTCCAAAGGAAAACAACCATTGCATCTATGTGTATACCCAGATTGGTGAGACTAAAATCGAAAATGGTAATTTACCAAATAAAGGAAAATGGATATATACTACGGGTGATAAAGACAAAGACAACTGGCCTGGTGAAACCATGACAGCCGACAAAACTAACACAGGCTGGTATTATAAAGACTTCAAAGTAGATATGGTGCAAATAAGGAAAAAGGATACTCAAGAAGATAGAAAGATAAAGCCAGGTGAAACTTTGATTATGTTCAACAATAATAAAGATACAGGGGTTGGCTATACTTTACACCGCTGTCCTCACCATCGAGAGCCTGGTATTCCTCTCTTCGATTATGAAGATCGTGAAGGCTGGATTGTCTATGACCCAACTTCAGATCCCGAATACCATATATTTGATGACATGCCTGAAATTGAGAACTTGAATATAACCATATACACGGAAAAGAAAACAATGGGCTGGTATAGAAAATATGGTGTTGCTGGATATAGTACAACTGATCAATTCAAGATTAAGGATGAAATTACTGATGCAAATGTAGACCACGGTAACTCTTGGATACGCGAAAAAAAGGGTAATTGGTGGAAAACAGTCATCACGCTGAAAGCCATCAAAGGAGAGCATAATAAAGATATCAAAATCAAACAACAAGATGGTGATGAGCTTACGCTCTTCAATGGCAATAGTTTCACGGACGATACCGGCTATTACCAAAATGGGAAATGGTATCAAGGTAAGCCTGATGACGTAACAGAATAAATAATATAGAAAAAATGAAGAAGATAAAGCATTTAATGATATGGATTGGATTGCTCCTAAGCCTTGTTTCCTGCAAGGATGCAATGGAGACTATCGGACTCGGCGGGGATGAAATCCCTGCCGAGGGGGTAGTCTTGAACATTAATTTGCCCAATTTTTCTGAAAAGCAACTGGGCACGAGAGCTGATGCTACGGAAACAGAATCTATCAACAAGCTCACTTTGCTTTATTACGACAGTAGCAGCACGTATCTGAGCAAAGAAGATTGCACCAATCAATTAACAGAGACCAACAAGCTAAGCAATGGCAGCTATAACATCAAAGTAAACACTCCGAAAGAAGCAAGCTACATACAAGTAGTTGCCAATGCCGATGTTTCAGACGAAGAGGCAATCGACTTACGGGATATCAGTAAAGCAGCAGAACGCACTCCAAACCTTACTGAGCCAGTTTGTTGGGGTAGCAAAAAGGTTAGCGATTTGCTAACTCCTGAGACTGCCAAGATTTCTCTTCTGCGCTCTAATGCCAAGATTACCCTCAAAGTTGCCGATGACATTAAGAGTATCTTTCCTGAAAAAAGCGCAGGGCTTATCATCAATAATACAGCGAAGAAAACTGCTATTGCTCCAAAAGACTATAAAGAGCCTACAGATGAAGGGTTGGCAACAACTACAGAATTCTGTAGTAAAAATGTTGGCACTGACTCAAGCAGAGTTGTTGCTGTAAACGAGACTTCAGTAGGTGTAGCTAACGTCATCATCATGGCTAAATACAAGGGTAAAGAAGGTTACAAAGTAGGTTACTATAAAGTTGGCCTTTATAATGCTGACAAGAGTTCCCAGTATGCCCTCTTGAGAAACCATAACTATACCATCACTGTAACCAAGGTGAATGATTATGGTTTTAAGACTTTGGACGAAGCCATCAAGGCTCAACCAGAAAACAGAATAGAGGCAGAAATCGTTGATGACAATCCTGCCATCACCAGGATGATCGCCTGCAAGGATTATGAACTTGGCGTATGTGATAATCAATCAGTAAACGCGACAGCTGCTATAGCAACTGAAGATGTAAAAGCAACAATCACTTTAGTCACCACACTCTCTTCTGCAACAAGTGCTGACGACAAACTCTACGGAGTAAGCATCAATCCTCCTGCAGATAGCTGGATTACTTTTGACAAGGATAAAGTAACAGAAACGAAACTTTCGGAATCAGAAAGTAAATCATCACCTGGCATGAAATATGTTCTGACGTTTAAGCTGAAACCAAACATTCATGAAACCCCAAGAACAGGAACGGTTACGATATCTTCTGGTGATCTCAAGCTTGATGTGAAGATAACTCAGGCGGGCTACGATTTCATGAGAGACGACCCTAATCGTAAAGTCAAAATGTTAAAAAATGGCAGTGAGATTCAACCGAACTATTTTGTCTGGTTGGATAAAGTTAAAGGAATCAGACCAGATCAAATGCAAGGCGCAGTAAGAAATAATGGTCTTCATTTTACTGTAGGAAAGAATGCCTACAGTTATAAGATTCCTAAAAAGACAGGGGATAAACTGACAGTGGATAATCGGACAGGGGATGTTCTGACAGATAAAGATGACCATTTCACTGTTAGCGCTGACGGAAATTACTGGAAAGTGACGTTGTATGATGATCGCGATAATAATTATGATCTCTGGAAAGGAACCTTTACGATAACAAATGCAAATGGAATCAACATCACCTACACTGTTTATCATACTGGTATCTTCCATGAGATAACAGATGATATGGCAAACAAATACGAATTAGCAGAGGGTGGTGATGACAATCTTAAGGTAAAAGGTCTGTTCTATTATGGTGTAGTGAAGGTAAAGGGAAAAGACCATACCTACATCATGCTTGACCGTAACCTGGGTGCTACCGACAATAGTCCTTATGTACCAGACATCAATGAGTTCAAAAACAACAAAGGTGCCATCGGTGGATACTTCAAGATTTCAGAGGATAAGAATCAATCAGATCCCAAGCATGGGAATCTATCCTCTACTCTGTCACCTGATGGCTTCAAAATTCCAGATAGATTTGTCTTTGAGGACTTAATGGCGCAAGGTACACTTAAAATAGAAAAATGTCATACAGCTCTTGGAGAATCGTACTATCGTACATCCATGGAGACTATAGACTCTGAGTTAAAGACCATCTATCTGCCATACGGAGGATATCTGGAAGGTATTAGCCACAAGAATCCTGTACATGTGATGCTATGGACTAAATCACTTCTCTCAGGAACCCAAGGCTTCAGTGAAGATAGTCCTGAGTTTGGTTACTGGTATAACTATTTCGACGTGTACAACGATAAGAAGGGTATTTCCAACATACGCTTCGTGAGTGGCAGTAATGGTAATATAACCTACCGCTACAAGGCGATGCCATTACGCCTGGTACGTGTTCTGAAATAAACACAAGATAAGTGATAAATACAATAACATCTTTTACTTATAATAAAGTTCAAAAACAGCTGTTTTAAAAAGAAGGGTTGGGTTTTCGTGAGAAAGTCCAGCCCTTCTTTTTGTCAGGATACTCCTGACAAGGGGTCAAGACGTCACTGAGAGGTCGTCATGATAGTACTGACGGATGGTAAAGACGCTTCCATCGCTTATTGCCTCACTACGGCATTATATTGCCCTTTACCAGGGCAATATCTTGCCATTGCCAGGCACAAAACGATACGTCGGGAGAGAAAATCCCCACTCTCTTTTTTACTCTTCACTCTTCACCAAATCGGCTAAAACCCCGATAAACACTGGGGTTCCGAGAGGTGAAGAGTGGCGCACCACTCTTCACCACTCTTCACC
>ERZ1031897.840-NODE-840-length-10712-cov-9.730881_pt1 | contig 10712 bp, 10 predicted proteins | sample MGYA00517881_ERZ1031897 | MGnify/ENA primary metagenome ERZ1031897 (study PRJEB33719, sample SAMN04261280) | wastewater metagenome | biome: rural village; feature: human; material: feces | host: Homo sapiens | place: El Salvador | collected 2013-01-07 ... | reverse complement strand
AACCTCACTTTCCCATAAAAAAAATAAGTATCGGTAAGTAGTGCAACACATCATCTCACATCTTTCCACAACATAGTAAGACGTAAGCACCGGCCACCGGTGCGCACACGTCACCCCACACATTTTGCCACAGCGTAAGGGACGTAAGCGCAGGGGACGGCGTGCACACATACTCTTGCGAGAGCGCATAGCGAAGCTGCCTAGTGTCTGTAGGATTATGCTTAGAACCACAGAAATGCACCGCCATGGACGGCGGGGCAAGGCGTTATGCGCCACGGACGGCGCATAAAAGCCGGTTTCGTCAGCCTGTGAAACATTCCGGGCATAATCCGTACAGACACTTGGCAGCGTAGCGTAGCGAACGCAAGAGTATGTGTGCACGCCGTCCCCTGCGCTTACGTCCCGTACTCTTGCAAAAAAAGAACCCCCGCGGGATGCACCCGCAGGAGTTCTTAAGCCCAATTTGTATTTAAAGGAGGAAGAAAAATTCTATGCCTCTAAATGCCAGATTTCATCATTGTACTGCTTGATTGTTCTGTCAGAAGAGAAGAAACCAGCCTTGCTGATGTTGACAAGCATCTTCTTAGCCCAAGCCTTCTTATCCTCATAATCAGCGTAAGCCTTCTCTTTTGTCTTGCAGTAATCCTCAAAGTCTGGGAATGTCATGAACCAGTCTTTGTTGAGGAGCTCGTTGTAAAGTCTCTCTAAGTTCTCCTTAGAACCAACCTTCATCATCTCATCACTTACAAGGAAGTCAACAGCCTTCTTTAAGTCTGCATCCTTGTCATAGTAATCCTTAGAGCAGTAATCGCCTCTCTCATATCTGTCGATAACAGTCTGTGAATCCTCACCGAATACATAGATGTTCTCATCGCCGACAAGCTCAGCTATCTCTACGTTTGCTCCGTCACTTGTTCCAAGTGTAATAGCACCGTTAAGCATGAACTTCATGTTTCCTGTTCCTGATGCCTCCTTAGAAGCGAGAGAAATCTGCTCTGAAATATTTGCAGCCGGGAATAATTTCTCAGCTAATGTTACGTTGTAGTTCTCAACCATGAATACCTTAAGGTATGGACTTACCTCAGGATCATTGTTGATAATCTGCTGTAAGCAGAGGATTGCATGGATGATATCCTTTGCAATGATATATGCAGGAGCTGCCTTTGCACCGAAGAAGCATGTGATTGGTGTAGATGGCTTCTTGCCTGCCTTGATCTCAAAGTACTTACGGATGATGTAAAGCACGTTGAGCTGCTGTCTCTTGTACTCGTGAAGTCTCTTAACCTGGATATCAAAGATTGAATTGTCAGGTACGTCGAGATTCTGAGTCTTCTTTAAGTAAGAAGCAAGCTCTGTCTTCTTTGCGTTCTTGATGTCAACAAGCTTTGTGAGAACAGCGTCATCATTGATGAAATTGCCAAGCTTCTCTAACTCGTTTGCATCCTTCTTCCAGCCGTCACCGATAAGCTCTGTGATGTATGCTGAAAGCTCAGGGTTACAAGACATTAACCAACGACGGAATGTGATACCGTTTGTCTTGTTGTTGAACTTCTCAGGATATAACTTGTAGAAGTTGTTGAGCTCTGTATTCTTTAAAATCTCTGTATGGAGGTATGCAACACCGTTTACAGAATATCCGAAATGAATATCCATGTGTGCCATGTGTACAAGACCGTCCTTGATGATGTATGTGCTCTCATCAGCTACCTTTGCGCGAACCTTGTTGTCAAGCTCACGGATGATTGGCATAAGCTGTGGAACTGCCTTCTCCAAGAAGCTGATTGGCCATTTCTCAAGAGCCTCTGCAAGGATTGTGTGGTTAGTGTATGCACAAACCTTTGATACAATCTCAATAGCCTCGTCCATCAGGATGCCCTTCTCCTGAAGGAGACGGATAAGCTCTGGAATAACCATTGATGGATGTGTATCGTTAATCTGAACTGCTGCATAATCAGCAAGGTCATGTAAATTAGATCCCTTTGCCTCTGCCTCTGCAAGGATAAGTCTTGCTGCGTTTGATACCATGAAATACTGCTGGTATACACGAAGGAGACGTCCCTTATCATCTGAATCATCAGGATATAAGAATAATGTAAGGTTCTTCTTGATATCATCCTTGTCGAAATCAATTGTGTCGCCTACGATTGACTCATCAACTGACTCGATGTCGAATAAGTGAAGCTTTGTTGTACGGTTGTTGTATCCAACTACGTCGATATCGTAAAGTCTTGACTGTACTGTGAATCCGCCAAAGCTTACAGGATATGTGATATCTGTCTTTGTAAGCCAGCTCTCCTTTGTAATCCATGGGTTTGGAGTCTCCTTCTGGAGATTGTTCTCAAATACCTGCTTGAATAATCCGTAGTGGTAGTTGAGACCTACACCGTCTCCGTTGAGCCCGAGTGTTGCGATTGAATCTATGAAGCATGCTGCAAGACGTCCAAGTCCACCATTTCCAAGTGAAGGCTCAAGCTCGATTTCCTCGATTTCAGCAAGTGACTTTCCGTTCTTCTCAAGAGTCTCTTTAACTTCATCGTAGATACCTAAGTTGATAAGGTTGTTTGATAAAAGCTTTCCGATAAGGAACTCTGCTGAGATGTAGTAGAGCTTTTTCTTTCCTTTGTTTGAAACCTTTTTCTCTGCCTTGTCTTTTACAAGCTCAAGTAATGCGTAGTATACTTCCTCGTCTGTACTAACGCTGATTCCCTTCTGAAGCTTTGTTTCGATTTCCTGCATGATTGCCATTTTGATTTCCTCCCAAATCTGTTATCATGTGTACACGCCAATGTGTCAAATTAACTAATTTTCATTTAGCGTGCTTAACTTCTTTGTGTCATTTGATGAATCAAGTATAATCCATTACACTGCACAATTCTTGCAGTATACAGTCGAAAACTTGCACAATCCTATCATTTTTCGGTATTTTTAGTGGCTTTTTAAGAAATAATATGCTAAAATATCATCATGAATATATTAGAATATGAAAATTATCACGAAGACAAAACACATGTGGAGCTTACGTTCCCATACAATACCTACCTGTGCTCTATTCCTCTTGATTTTTCCGGAGTTCCGCTGCACTGGCATGATGACATGGAGCTTATCTATATAAAGAAGGGCTGCGGTCATATATCTGTGGATTTTAAGGAGTACCATGTCACTGCACCAAGCCTTGTACTGATTCTGCCGGGGCAGCTTCACTCTATAGACCAATATATGGATGAATCGATGGAGTACGAAAATATCATATTTTCCCTGTCGATGCTGCTTCCCGGAAAGTACGATTACACCAAGGAGGATTTTCTTACACCTCTCTTAACCGGCAGATTCACAGTTCCGACGGTTTTTACACCGGTGTATCCATACTACGAGGATGTCGTGGCTCCAATAGATGCATGCGATGAGATTTGCAAGACAATGCCGCAGGGCTATCAGCTTTATATAAAGAGCAAGCTCTACGAATTCTTTTTTGTGCTTGATAACCGCTGCCGTAATCTGACAAAGCCACTAAAAAGCAAAAAGACTCTTGATAAGATGAAGGTTGTGCTCAAATATGTGGAAAATAATTATGCCGACAAAATCTCCATTGCCGATATCGCTGATGTAGCCGGTTTTTCAGAGTCTCATTTTATGAGGTACTTTAAAGAGACCATGGGTACATCATTTGTTGACTATTTAAAGGACTACCGCCTGACCATGGCCGCGAGACTTTTGCAAAGCTCAGACAGCTCGGTGCTTTCTATTTCAGGCGAAGTGGGATTTGAAAGCCTGTCATATTTTAACAGAGCCTTCAAAAAGCACTATGGCATGACACCACTGCAGTACCGCAAGGGTATTTGACACCACTCCAGGTAGTTACAATACAATATATCTTAAATAAACGATGGTAAATAATTATGAAAAAAAATACGTACATAAAAATGACTGCCCCATTCCGTGAAAATAACAGAGCAGCCCAAAAGCTAGAATTAATCAATAAAATATGCACTTATTTAGTTTTTATCACATACCCTGTATACGTGCTGTATCTGTGCTTTACAGCCGATTCTATGCTTGCACTATCAATCATAGTTCCGCTTGTCGGCTTTATTGCAGTATCGGTTTTCAGATATATCGTAAACAGGCCACGCCCATACGAAAAATTTGATATGCCGCCTGTCATTCCAAAGGATACCCACGGCAGGTCTTTTCCTAGCAGGCACGTTTTTTCTGCATTTATAATTGCATTCACTATTTTAATCTGCTCACCTGTGGCCTCGCCTTTATGGTTCACCGGCATTTTGCTTACAATCCTTGCAGCTATCATTGCCTGTGTCCGGGTAATATCAGGTGTGCACTTTATCAGCGATGTTGTCGGTGCTTTTGTTTTTGCAGCCATTGAAGCATATATAGTGACTGTTTTCTTTTTATAAATAGCTGTTAGTTGTTGTTTCCACCATCAACACTCTTTTTTATGGCATTTCCGGCATCATCTACGGCATCCTTTGCACCGTCTATCACATCCTTGCCGGCATCGCCTGCTCCGTCTATCACATCTTTTCCGGCATCGCCTGCTCCATCTATCACATCCTTGCCAGCATTTCCGGCGCCATCTATGATATCCTTGCCGGCATTTCCGGCATCGTCGGCGGCAGAGCCACCTCTTTGTGTATTTTCAACCATTGAGGTGTCAGCCACATTACTATTGTTTCCACAGGCTGCAAAAGCGCTTGCAGCAGCGAGTATCAGGCAAAGTGCCAATAAATATTTCATTTTTTTCATTGTATCAGTCTCCTTTTCGTTTTGGAGATAGTATGGGCAATTTTTCGTAATTTATACATCATTCTTCTGAAATATTAAGTTGTCACAACGATATAATAGCGGAAATTTTTAACAGCAACTGGATATGCATTCATCTCAAATCTGATATCCGGATTTCTTTAACTCTTCCCTATACAATTCAGCTATATATGCCGGACCATTGCACCACAGCTTTGTTTTCTCATCATAGTAAATGAACCAAGAGCAGAAGTTGCTACGGTATCATATGTTCCAAAAAAGGAATTTAACATTCCAACCGAATGTCTTGATGAACCAGCTGTTAAAGCTGTTGGTGTAACTTCAAATGTAACTGACTTCTCAGTTTCTATATAATTTTCCTGTGACTCAGCAGCAAAAGCGGTAACATTCATTGAAAGAAGCAGTACAACACACAATACAATAGAAAAAATTCGTTTTCTTATAAGTAATTTACCTCCACACATTTTGTATAATTATCCCCACCTAAATATACTAAATTGAGAAATCAAATCTACTGCCAATTTTATTATCCTCTGGCTTGATAGAATCCCATTCGATATTTTTTATCTTGTCTAAAAGTTCTTCTTTTGAATTAGCTTCAACAGTAGCTCTTTTTATATTGACTTGCGTTGAACGCTCTTTTTTCTTAGCTTCTTTTTTTTCGGCAGCTTTCTTTTCTTGAATTTTCTCAAGGTAATCTTTCTGATTTTCAGAAGTTTTTTCTAACTGAGCAAAGAATGAGGTGCTTCCGTCACTATTAAAAGAAATACCGAATTTTGTGATTTTCATGTCACTATCTATGCTGTTTCCAATTTCAGTTGTTTTTCCGAATGCTCGTTCAAATCCAAACTGTGCGTTAATTTCTTCTGACATACGCAAAGCCCCTTGAATGCTATGCATTTTTTCGGCATAATACTTGGAGTTTGATGCCATTTTTTCCATTTCTTCCTTTGAAAAAATGACAGTAAACTCTTTATCGCTTCTTGATAAAATATCTTTGGCATTATCACCATTCTCAAAATCTGCTACATAAAAATCCATATCATTTCTTGACCCTCGAAGATCTTTAAGAACTTTTTGAGCTGCTCGGCTTAGATTTTTTTCACCTAAACTTTCTACTGAACTTTTCTTAGTTTCTGTAGTTTTAGTAGATTTTGTAGTTTCATTTTTCTTATCAGTTCCACTTGTTTGGTAGTTGTTTTGATAGTTTCCATAGGTAGTAGCAGTTGTGTTCACATTCATTGACATATCCTTTGTCCTCCTTGTCTGAATCCATTCATTCACAATTAATGTTTTGATAACACAGTTAATTGTTTGTTTATAATATCCGTAAGAAAATTTGGTTGATGTTGTTGAAATTGTTTCAATGGTTTTACAAATACTCATCAAACCCCAAAATTTCTAATATATTATCTGTATCGTCATTTTCTCCGATAAATATAATCATATAGATTGTTTTTTAAGAGAAATTTTAAATTCCACTTACTATACTTTAGAATTTTGGTGCTATTGGTAGGACTTCTCACAGCACTTTTCGTAAATTGTGTGGACGATGGGCGTGACAGCATCCACGATTCAGAGATACGAAGCAGGAACGATTGATAACACCAAGAAAATGACCTTAGAGGGTCTGGCAGATGCACTTCATGTATCTGTGGAATGGCTGAAAGGTGAGACTGACGAATACGAAACAGACATTACGGATAAAAGAGAATTACAGATTCGTGATGCAATGACTTCCATTCTGAATAAACTCCCTTATGATATGGAACAGTCCGAAAGTGATTTTTCCAAAGACCTGGATCTATGTTCCTTAGAGAAATCACACACACCATCAACGCATTTAATGATATGGGCGATATTGTAAGACTGTATTCCAAAAATCCTGAGACAGCAAAGAATCGACTAGCCAATCTTTTATCAGCAAAAAATCCCGATTCGGTATAGTACGATAATCGAAGCTATGATACCAATCCAGATCGCATATTTTACAGGTTTACGACTTGGCGAAGTATATGGACTGACATGGCAGGACATTAACCTTGAGGAACAATATCTGACTGTAAGACGAAGTATCCGCTACAATGGAGCAAGACACAAAACTGAGATTGGACCGACAAAGAGAAAGAAAGTCCGTATCGTAGATTTTGGTGATACACTTACTGAAATGCTTCCATCTTAAAAGGGATAACCGAGCACAACCCGGTTATCCCTTTTATGAAATTATATGCCGTAAGTCTTAACGCTGCATATTATTCCTCATCTTTTTTCCTGCGTACACTTAACAATGCAAGCAGACCGGCAAGTGAAGCAGCTAATAATGTCACCCAGAGCATTGGATGGCTGTTATCGCCAGTCTGAGGTGCTGTTATCTGTAGGCTGTCGTCTGCATTATTTCCACTGTCACTGCCATTCGTTTTCTTGTCATCAGGTACAGCTGCCAGATTACTATTTGGATTATCATTGCTGTTGTTCTTATTACCGTTGTTGTCTTTACTACCTTCATTATCTGATGTATTCTTGCTTACCTTAAAGCTTGTAACTGCTGAGCCATCTGCCCATACGATTTCAAATGAATGTGTTCCGACAGAAAGTGTTTTCAGGTAATCTGCCTTTAAGATAATAATCGTTGAACCTTCTTTTGCGGTGTAGTTCTTTGCATCAATTATGCTTCCATCTACTTTTACGCTTTCAAATTTAGAAAATTCTCCATTTCCTATGATAGTGATGGTTTCGTCTGTATTCTGCTTCCACTCACTGTCTGCACCAGATATAATTTTATAAGATGCCAGAGCTGCATTTACCTTTATTGTAATATCCTTTGTCTTTGTTACGCCATTCTTAGTATATGATACTGTCAGTATCTTATCTCCATTCGCTGACATATCTATTGCGGATACATTGGTTGTATAATCCTGCACAGATTCACTATATCCGTCTGCATAGTACGCGGTAACTGCAAGGTCATCCATATTCATGGTATCGCCTGCTGTATACGTGGTCTTTGTCTTTGATGCTTCAATCCGCTCAGGGGCAAGGGCTGCATCGTGGGTAATCTTCAAATTACCATTAACCATTGTAATATCATAGTTGGCTGTCACATCCGCACCTGCAGCATTTTCAATCTTCACACCACTTACGGAGATCGTTCCATTCTCTGTACGAGCTGTTGTGCTTGGTGTAAGGGTTATTTCTTTAATGCTGTCACCTGTAATGAGTCCATCCTCTGATACGGTATACAGACTTTGGTTAATATCATTACCCCAGACAATATCCTGTTCCTGTGCTGTTATGGTAACAGGCTTCTTATTTATGGTTACTGTCTTTGAAGCCTCAACGGTGGTATAGTTATCCTTCGTAATCCGATAGTATACGGTATGCGTACCTTCATTGCTAAAAGAAGGATTATCACTGCCGTAGGTTACGCCATCTGTGCTGTAGGTTACATCTGTTCCTTCAGGATTGGTCACGCTCACGCTGATGCTGTGTGGCTGTCCATCATAGGTTGTGCTGTAATCCGTTGCCGTATACAGGATGGTTCCGTTATCTACCGTAAGAGTAACTGTTTTCTCTCCTGCCGCAAAGATTCCATTTGCTGCAGTACTTACCTTAATCTTAAAGGTTCCTGTATGGGTTACGGTAAGTGTTGTATCTGAAAGCGTGCCTTCTCCGGTTCCGCCATTCGTTCCAGTAACAAGTGTATATGTTGCAGCTCCTGCATTATTGTCGATGCTAAAATACTGTGATACATCAACGGTTGCACCTGTATATACTATACTGCTGTCTGTTCCTGTTATGGCGACAGGGGTTGCGGCTTTATTCTTAACCGTAATCGTGCCTGTGATATTGCCTGTACTTATATCATAGCCCTGACAGTCAGCAGCATTATAATTCGTCAATGCAGATTCAGGGATAGTCCACCTAAAGGTGTTCTCTGCTTCCGGCGTTTTGTCATAAACTCCTCCGTCACTCTCAATGGTCCATGTCACAGCCATATCTTCTGTAGTTGGTGACGTTGTTCCTTCAAATGTTACTGTTGCCGTCTTGCCAAGCTCCGTGTTCGTTCCGCTTATAGGCGTTGTATCATATCCATCATAGCCATAGTAAGCTGTAAATGTATTATTTTCCGGTACTGTCGGCGCAGCTACACTTTCTATCTTTCTCTTGTCTGTTGTAAATTCTTTGGTTACTGTAAGTGTTCCATCTGCATTCTTTGTAACGCTCGTTGCGGTATTTCCTGATACGGTAGCTGTCACATTATCTGCAAATTCGTAGCCTGTATCTGCTGTAAGTGTAACGCTTGCCGTGTAGCTCTTATTATATCCCGCTGTGGTATCACTTGGTGTCCATGTAATCTGTGGTGTGGTGCTTTTTACACCTTCTGTTGTACATAATGCTTCGGCATCCAATGCAGTATTTGACACTGGAGTAGCAATATCTGTAATTGCTACTGATGAAATTTCACTGACCACAGTTTCAGTTGCATTGACCGCATAAGTCACATTATCCTCGGTTATTTCCAGCCAGATTTTGCAGGCTGATAAATCTATGACTGCTGATGAACTTAACTTTGTCTTTATATCAGATACATTCACAGTCTCTGTTCCTGTAATCTGTTTACTGTAATACCAGTCATTTGTTCCGTCATTGCCCTGTACGACAAGTGCCACGGTTTGTGAGGTAGCACCCTTCACCGCCTTAATAGCATCTGTTGTGGTGTTATATGTTGCTGTACCAATATCCTTACCTGTTCCGTCAAGTCTTAAAGTCATCGCCGCACTGTCTGTTATCTTTTCCGATTTTGTATCAGATGATGCTGCTGTCGCAGCAGATGCGAAGAGAACAGATGACAGATCCAGATTGGAAGCAGGCTGAACAGGGCTCCCAAAGTCGATGTTGACACGGCCGAGGATGACATAATAGCCCCGATCCGCGCACAACGCAATGTCACCACTACTACCGTAAGGCGAGCGCAGCCAGAACCACTCTCCGTTCCTCAAGTAACTACTCATGGCAAGTACTGTACTGTCATCGGTTCCTGCCCACAAGTATTGGTCATTATCATAATCTCCCTGTAACGCATACAGTTTGTCTGTGGTGGTATAGGTTTACACTACTATTCTTCGTATCCTTCGTTGTCACTGTGGTGGCATTCATCAAGCCCTGCTCGGCTGAGGTGAAGTAGGATGTATTCGTAGCCATACCCTGCAGTGTATCACGAAGTTCACTTGCTCCGTAGTGATTTGCGTATACTTCTGTTATAGTCGCTTCACTATAAACACAATCTGACCATAGATTTTCATCATTCTTATTGCTTATGTCTGAATTAAACTTCTGCCCTGTTGCTATGGGGTTTGCGGCAAAGATGATGGTATTATCCCCTGATACACCCTCATCCTTTCCTAAGATGTACCATTCCTGTGCTGTTGTTCCATCTGATTTTTTACCAAATACCAGCTTTCCTTTGGTCGTAGCAGTACCATTAGCATCCGGGGTAAATGCGGTCATTAACTGGGCCTTCGTAGCATATGCTGTCACGCTTGGTTCTGTTCCGGAACCGGTTGCAGCCTGCACCGTATTTGCTCCGCCTGACATAGCAGGAACCAGTCCTGCCACCATAGCAAGAGAAAGAACAAACGCCATTCCTTTCTTAAAATTATGCTTTAATCTTCTCATCTGAATCCTCCTTTGTTTTTGTAAATATAGTATTAAAATAGATACGTTTTCTTAATTTCCATGTATGACCATGCTTTAAATTCAAATCAAATGATCCCCCCTTATCAGACAGAAAAAAGCACCAATCAATACGTACATCTAATCCATGTACATATTTATTGATGCTTTTATCCGTTTCCTTTTATGAATACGAACAGTCGAAAAAAAGGCGCAATCAGAGTGCTTACGATGCCTACATTGATAGGAACGTTGAGTAT
>ERZ1031897.829-NODE-829-length-10823-cov-4.481891_pt1 | contig 10823 bp, 8 predicted proteins | sample MGYA00517881_ERZ1031897 | MGnify/ENA primary metagenome ERZ1031897 (study PRJEB33719, sample SAMN04261280) | wastewater metagenome | biome: rural village; feature: human; material: feces | host: Homo sapiens | place: El Salvador | collected 2013-01-07 ... | reverse complement strand
ATTCTTGTAAGCTTTACAAGCATTCCTTCCGTGGAACGTCCCTTATTTTTGCCCCAGTAAGTATCTGCTGCTCCGGCGATCGCGCCAAGACCTGCAGATTTACCCTCCTGCATTAAGATAATCACTGTAATTACAATACTCAGTATAATAAATACAATAGTTAAAATCGTATTTAAAACGGTCACGATTTCCACCTCCTAATTCTAAACTCACGACTAACTAATTATATCATAAAAGAAAAGTCTTTTCAACATTTTTTTATATTTCACAATTTTCCTTTTCATTTCCACTTGATAATATAACACAGATAATATAGAACTTACTGTATCATTAGGAGTATACCATGAAATCCTGTCAAATGTACAGATTTATTCCGATTATGTTACTGTGTGTCTGTCTGTTCACTGGCGGATGTTCCCAAAACAAGGATCAGCCCTCTGCCACGCACAACCAGACCCCGGCCACAGAAGCTGCCTCCCATACGGATCCCCCCCCACAGGTACTTACCCCGCAGGCAGACGGCACCAAAACTTTTACAACAGATACTGCAGTTATTGATATCTCCCACACGCAAGAAGGATATATTATGGCAAAATACACCGGTTCCAATGCAAAACCCAAACTGCAGCTGACCGGGACCACACGGACGCTTCTGCACATCAGTACCATTCTCAATCATTATATGCTTGGATTTATCATTGCCTTTCTGGTATTGCTTATCATCTGTATGATTTTATATCACACCGATCTCGGGCGCGTATTGTTCCTCGGACAGAAACTTGCCATGACGGTTGCCTCCGGACGCGTTGCAAACTGCCTGTATCTGGTTCTCTCCAGCGGACTCGACAGTAATATCGGTCTTACCCTGGCACGCGAACTTGTCAATAATCCGCATATGCAGGCACTTATCGACAAATGTCACGAGAATATCCGCCACGGGGAATCATTCGACAAAGCACTGCTGCTGTCCGGCATCTTTTCCCAGATGTACGCCAGCTGGATTGCAATCGGTTCCCGGACCGGCGAAATGGAAAGCATTGTTTCCCAGCGGGAGATCAATACCGATACCGCAAGCTATCTGACGGCACTTCGTGCTGCATTGCGCCAGATCAACGGTATTATCTACACTTCTGCCGCAGAAAATATGATCGCCATGGACAGCAGCATCTTACAGCTTTATAAAGACGGACGAATCGACAAACACACCGCCATCTCGGAAGCGGTCAATCCGGAGATCATGTCCAAACGTCTGAATCTCTTATAATGTTTCACTGATCCGCAGAAGCTGGTTATACTTGGCAGTGCGCTCTCCTCTGCACGGAGCGCCTGTCTTGATCCAGCCGGCATTTACTGCCACCGCGAGATCTGCAATAAAAGAATCTTCCGTTTCTCCGGAACGATGTGAAATAATTGCCTTATAGCCGTTCTTCTGTGCCAGTTCAATCGCATCCATGGCTTCCGTAAGCGTTCCGATCTGATTGACCTTAATCAGCACAGCATTTGCCACCTTAAGATCCATTCCGCACCGGATTCGTTTCACATTCGTGACAAACAGATCATCCCCTACCAGCATCACCTGTTCTTTCATGCGCTTTGTCAATTCCTGCCAGCCTTCCCAGTCGTCTTCATCCAGACCGTCCTCAATGGAAATCAGCGGATATTCCGTGGTAAGTTCTTCATACAGTGAAATCATTTCCTGTGCACTGCGCAGGACTTCTTTTTTTTCGGTGGTTTCCTGCGTTTTCACATGTGCTTCGGATGTATAGGCACCTCCCTGCGTGTCCGGACGCCGCAGATTGACATCCACCTCTGCATGTGTCTGCGCTTCTCCCGGAAAATGATACATTCCGTCTTCCTCACTGTACAGCTCGGATGCTGCCGCATCCATGGCAAATGCAACATCGCTGCCCACCTTATATCCGGCTTCCTCCACGGCACGCTGCAGACATGCAAACACTTCTCCCGCACTGGAAAAATCCGGTGCAAATCCGCCTTCATCCCCCACTGCCGTCAGTTTGCCTTCTTTCTGCAAAATTTTTTTCAGAAAATGATAAATTTCCGCACCCATCCGGAGTGCATCCGGAAACGACTCGGCTCCGACCGGTACAATCATAAATTCCTGAAAATCCAGGTAATTCTTTGCGTGAGCTCCGCCATTTATGACATTCATCATCGGCATCGGCCATTTTTTTGCATTCGGTCCTCCCAGATAACGGTACAACGGCATATCCAGTGCTGCCGCTGCGCAGCGCGCACAGGCTAAAGAGACACCAAGTAAAGCATTGGCCCCCAGATTTCCTTTGTTGTCTGTCCCATCCAGTTCCACAAGTTTGCGGTCAATCTGTACCTGTTCCAGCACATTCATTCCCAACAGCTCCCTGCGGATCTTTGTGTTGATGTGATCCACAACGCGCTGTACGCCAAGCCCAAAATAACGTTCCTGTCCATCCCGCAGCTCAATCGCCTCAAATCTTCCGGTACTGGCTCCGGATGGCACAGATTCCCTGCCCGTAGTCTTCTTTCCCGTTGTCTCTGTCTGCGCGGTCACTTCCACCTCAACCGTAGGATTTCCTCTTGAATCCAGAATTTCCCTTCCATGAATTTCAATAATTTTGATCATCAGACCCATTCCTGTTGTCCTCCTTTTTTCATTATTGTGTGAAAAAGAAAGAAATTTATTCAAATCCAAAGAAAAAGAAAGACCTCCCATGTTATGGGAGGTCTTTCTTAGCATAACCGACCGGTCTGTTTATAGGTTCATTTATACGTTAATTTCTGCAGTAACGCCGAGTTCCTCTTTGTGTGCATCCAGCACTGGACGAACCACATCACGCAGGAATACTTCCACCTGACGCGGTGCACGACCCACATACAGCTCCGGTTTTAAGTTTGCCTCGATCTGTTCTTTTGTCAGACCAAAAGCCGGATCTGCTGCAATCAGATCTACCAGATTGTTATCCTTACCCTCTTCCTTGACGGTCTTTCCTGCCTGCATGGACAGCTGACGGATTTTCTCGTGCAGTTCCTGACGGTTTCCACCCTCTTTTACGGCATCCATCATAATATTTTCGGTTGCCATGAATGGAATCTCTGCCATAAAGTGCTTGTAAATTACCTTCGGATATACCACCAGGCCATCTACAACATTTAAGCACAGATCCAGGATACCATCGATTGCAAGGAATCCTTCCGGAACCGACAGACGCTTGTTGGCAGAATCATCAAGTGTACGTTCAAACCACTGTGTTGCAGAAGTAATGGCCGGATTTAATGCATCTACCATCACATAGCGGGAAAGAGATGCAATACGCTCACTCCGCATCGGATTACGCTTGTATGCCATCGCAGAAGATCCGATCTGGTTCTTTTCAAATGGCTCCTCTACTTCTTTTAAATGCTGCAGAAGACGGATATCGTTAGACATCTTATGCGCACTGGCAGCAATCCCTGCTAAAACATTTAAAACACGGGTATCCACTTTACGGGAATAGGTCTGTCCAGAAACCGGATAGCAGGACTTAAATCCCATTTTCTCTGCGATCATCGGATCGATCTTATCGATCGTCTCCTGATCCCCGTCAAAAAGCTCTAAGAAACTTGCCTGTGTACCGGTCGTTCCTTTCGATCCGAGCAGTTTTAACGTACTCTGTACATACTCCAGATCCTCCAAATCCATCAGAAACTCCTGTGTCCAGAGTGTTGCACGCTTTCCGACTGTTGTCGGCTGTGCCGGCTGGAAATGCGTAAATGCAAGGGTCGGCTGATCCTTATATTTTTCTGCAAAATTGGACAGCTCCGCAATCACGCTGACCAGTTTTTTATGTACGAGCTTTAATGCCTCATTCATAATGATGATGTCTGTATTATCTCCGACATAGCAGGAAGTAGCCCCCAGATGAATGATACCGGCTGCCTTCGGGCACTGCTGTCCATAAGCATACACATGACTCATGACATCATGACGCACCAGTTTTTCACGTGCGACTGCTACATCATAATTAATATCATTGACATGTTCTTTCATCTCATCAATCATATCCTGTGTGATGACCGGCTTTCCATTCTCGGAAAGTCCGAGTTCCATCTCTGTCTCAGCCAGTGCGATCCAGAGTTTTCTCCATGTGGAAAACTTCATATCCTGGGAAAAAATGTACTGCATTTCCTTGCTGGCATAACGCTCGGAAAGAGGGCTTGTATATCTGTCTGTGCTCATGTTCTTCTCCTTTTATTTGAATACATTGGTAACAACTTATCGGCTCATCTTGCGCTCAAGATCAATCTCTTTGTCATAATACTCTCCGCGAATGTCCTGTTTCGGCGGTTCCATCGGGTATTTACCCGTAAAACAGCCGGTACAGATCGGAAGTCCTTCCGCCATTTCTTTCAGACGGTCGATTCCGAGATAACCAAGGGAATCTGCTCCGATAATCTGGCGGATCTCTTCAATCGTACGGTTGTAGGCAATCAACTGCTCACGCGCCGGAATATCGGTTCCAAAATAACAAGGCCATAAAAATGGCGGAGAACTGATGCGTACATGCACCTCGGTTGCTCCTGCATCCCTTAACATGCGCACAATACGATCCGATGTCGTACCTCTTACAATCGAATCATCGATCATAATGACACGTTTCCCTGCCACTGCCTCACGCAGCACATTCAGCTTCACCTGTACGCTGGATTCCCTGCTGCTCTGCTTTGGCTTGATAAACGTACGTCCCACATAGCTGTTCTTGACAAAGGCTGTACCATACGGAATCCCGGATGCCAGAGAATAGCCAAGTGCTGCAGCATTTCCGGACTCCGGCACACCTGTCACCAGATCTGCCTCTACCGGCGAATCCTGTGCCAGAAACTTTCCGGCCTTGATCCGGCTTGCATATACACTCACCCCGTCAATATGACTGTCCGGTCTTGCAAAATAGATGTACTCAAAAATACAGCGTGCTTCCTTTTCTTTCGGAAGTGCCATGGTCATATCGGACTCAATACCTTTTTCCGGAGAAATGGTCACAACTTCTCCCGGCAGCACATCACGCACAAATGTTGCACCAATGGTGTCAAGTGCACAGGTTTCCGATGTGATAATATAAGAATTGTCACGCTTTCCGATACAAAGCGGCTTAAAGCCGTATGGGTCACGCGCCCCGATCAATTTACGCGGACTTGTCACAACCAGTGCGTAAGCTCCCTTAAGACGCTGGCACGCACGGCGCACAGCTTCTTCTGCTGACTGGGAATTCAACCGTTCCCTCGCAATATAGTAGGCAATCACCTCAGAATCAATGGTGGTCTGGAAAATTGCTCCCGTATATTCCAGCTCCTTACGAAGCTGCGGTGCATTGATCAGATTGCCATTGTGAGCAAGTGCCAATGTACCTTTGACATAATTTAACACGAGTGGCTGGGCATTTTCACGGGTAGAAGAACCGGCCGTTGAGTAACGTACATGTCCGACTCCGATGTCCCCCTTCATCTGCTCAAGATTTTCCGGTGCGAACACTTCATTTACAAGTCCCATTCCCTTGTAGGAAAGAACCTTGCCCTTAGGACCGCTGGTATCGCTGACTGCAATACCGCAGCTCTCCTGGCCACGGTGCTGCAGGGCAAACAGTCCATAATATATTGTCGATGCTACATCTGCACCGTCAAAATCATACATTCCGAAGACGCCACACTCCTCATGAAGTGTATCCGCATCATAACTGTTATTCTGAATCATTGTGATCTCCTATATCTATCTTGTAAAAGGCTTACCTGTCAGAAGCTCATATGCTTCTTTGTACTTATCAACGGTCTTTGTAACAACTTCTTCCGGAAGAAGGAAATCATTGTCCGGATTTGCCTTGAGCCAGTCTCTGACATACTGCTTGTCGAAAGAAGGCTGTCCCTGTCCCGGCTTGTACCCTTCCAGTGGCCAGAATCTGGAGCTGTCCGGTGTAAGCATCTCATCACCGAGAACGACTTTACCGTTCTCGTCCAGACCGAACTCAAACTTGGTATCTGCAATGATAATTCCTTTGGAAAGTGCATACTCTGCACATTTCTTGTAGAGAGCGATGGTGCAATCCTTGATCTGTGTTGCGTAATCAAGTCCTTTTCCAGGATAAATTTTCTCCAACACATCTACCGACTGCTCGAAGGAAATATTCTCATCATGATCGCCCAGATCTGCCTTGGTACTCGGTGTATAAATCGGCTCCGGAAGCTTATCAGACTCTACCAGTCCTTCTGGAAGCTTAATGCCGCATACCGTGCCGTTTTCTTTGTAGCTTGCCCAGCCGCTTCCTGTGATATAGCCACGAACGATACACTCGATTGGAAGCATCTCAAGCTTCTTGCACATCATGCTGTTTCCGTCAAAACGCTCCTGTTGGAAAAATTCCGGCATATCCCTGACATCTACAGAAATCATATGATTCGGAACAACATCCTTTGTAAAATCAAACCAGAACTTTGACATCTGGGTCAGAATTGCGCCCTTGTCCGTAATCCTGTTCTTTAAAATGTTGTCAAATGCGGAAATACGGTCAGTAGCTACAATGATCAGGCTGTCTCCGTTATCATAGACTTCTCTTACTTTTCCTTCTTTGAATGGTTTAAATTCCTTCATTTCCGCTCTCCTTATTCTTTTATTTTTCGATTAACAAACTCTTTCCGGTCATCTCTTTTGGCTGCTCTAATCCCATAATCTGAAGCAGGGTCGGGGCAATATCTGCCAGGCATCCGCCCTCACGCAGTGTATACTTCGGATCCGCATTTACGAGAATAAACGGTACCGGATTGGTTGTATGGGCAGTATGTGGCTCACCTGTTTCGTAGTCAATCATTTTCTCTGCATTTCCATGATCTGCACAGATAAACAGAACACCATCCATATCCTTCACCGCCTGGACTGCATCTCCTACCAGTCCGTCCACACGCTCGACTGCCTTGATGGCTGCCGGAATCACACCTGTATGTCCGACCATATCCGGGTTTGCAAAGTTGATAACGATCACATCATACTTGTCTGACTTAATAGCCTCAACAAGATCCATACCAACCTCCGGAGCACTCATTTCCGGCTTCAGATCATATGTTGCAACATCCTTCGGGGAATTTACCAGCAGACGTGCCTCATCAACGTTTGGCTCTTCCACTCCGCCATTAAAGAAGAATGTAACATGTGCATACTTCTCTGTCTCGGCCAGACGAAGCTGTGTCTTTCCGCACTTTGCCAGGTACTCACCGAATGTATTTACAATATGCTCTTTTTCAAATGCGATCAGCTTGTTCGGGATCGTCTCATCATAGTCCTTAAAGCAGACAAATGTTGTCTTAATGAACGGACGGTCAAATCCGGTAAACTTGTCATCACAGAATGCACGTGTCATTTCACGGGCACGGTCCGGACGGAAGTTAAAGAAGATCACGGAATCATTCTCTTTTACAACAGAGACCGGTTTTCCATTCTCTGTAATTACGGTAGGAAGTACGAACTCGTCTGTTACATCCTTTGCATAAGAATCTTCCATTGCCTTAACCGCATCTTCTGCCTGTACGCCCTCACCCTTTGTCAGGGAATCATAGGCTTTCTGTACACGATCCCAGTTATTATCACGATCCATTGCATAGTAACGTCCGGATAAAGAAGCAATCTTTCCAACACCGATCTCTTTCATCTTCTTTTCCAGTTCTTCGATAAATTCTTTTCCGGATGCAGGAGGTGTATCACGTCCGTCTAAGAATGCATGAACATATACCTTGCTCAGTCCCTGCTTCTTTGCCATCTCAAGCAGTCCGTAAAGATGTGTAATATGACTGTGCACACCACCATCGGAAAGAAGTCCCCACAGATGCAGGTCCGAATCATTTTTCTTACAATTATCCATGGCTGCAAGCAGTGCCTTATTCTCGAAAAAGTCACCGTCTTCGATTGCCTTGGTAATTCTGGTCAGATCCTGGTAAATAATGCGGCCGGCACCGATATTCATATGTCCAACCTCAGAGTTACCCATCTGTCCGTCCGGAAGTCCTACTGCCAGGCCGGAAGCCTGTCCTTTTACAAAAGGACATTCCTTCATTAATTTATCCATCACCGGGGTATTTGCCAGCGCAATGGCATTTCCCTCTGTACGGTCATTCAGACCATAACCGTCAAGAACCATTAAAACAACAGGTTTTTTGCTCATAATTCATCCTCTCTTTCCATTGTAACAATCCTATACTATTGTACTTCATTATTGTTACACAAACACTTATTATATTACATAATTTGAACGGGATTGCAAGTGTTCACTGCAAATTTCCCACGATATCTATCGATTTTAAATCCAGATCCACATCATCAAAATACTGTCCATAACGCCTTCCGGACGTATAGGTATAAGGAGAAACTCCCGGTTTTTCGACATTTTTATACGGATAAAAGAATCCGTCCTCATCAATTCCCACATGATTGGAGATGTCTGCCAGATAATGATAAAATGCTTTGATCTGTTTTTTTTCTGTCAGAATCGAAGTCGTAAGCGAATCCTGTATGCACGGAATCATCCGCAATTTCAGACTGCCGGAATCATCAATCTGAATCTGTGCAATCGTTGTGTAAAGTTTTCCGGTAGAAAACCAGAAATTTCCCACGCTGTATGCCACCGGCACATTTTTTATAAACTCAACGCCCTGCAGACGGTGCGGATGTCCACCAATCACGGCGTCTGCACCAGCTTTTACACAAAGGTCTGCAATCTCTGTCTGATCCTGCCCATAATGGATCTTTCCTTCTGTTCCCCAGTGAACATACGCGATCACATAATCACTGTTCTTCTTCGCACGCTTCAGTTCTTTCTTCCATACCTCTTCCTGCTGGGTCTTTAATACTCCCGGTTTCTCCTTCTGGGCTTTCTGTGTAAAATGATAAAACCTTTCGATTTCCGTTGCAGATACAATCGCAATCTTTCGTCCACCTGTGACCACATAACGCACAGCGCTTGCCTCTGTCAGATTTCTGCCACCACCACTGTACGGAATTCCCGCAGCATGCAATGCATCCAGCGTATCTAAAAATCCCTGCTCACCATAATCAAACACATGATTATTTGCCACAGAGACCATATCTATTCCCAGTGTGCGCAGGAATCCGGCATCTTTGGGATCTGCCCGAAAACAGTATGCTTTGCCAACCTGCCGCTGTCCCCGTGTTGTATAAGCAAACTCATTGTTTGCCATCGTAAAATCTGCCGAAATCAGTTCCTTTTTTACTTCATCGGAAAAATAATCCGCCATGTGATTCTTTGCCGTCTTCCCCGTACACCAATTCTCATCCAGACAGATATCCCCGACAAAATCCAGACGGATGCATGCCGGATCGGATGCTTCTTTCCAGATCACATCCTCATACGAATACGACATATACTGTTGCTGCCTGCAATACATAAGCCACAGAACATGCATACTGTTTCCGGTAAACCGATACCACAGATCCGGATCCTGATTTCCGTTTTCCAGCTGTGTATACAGACTCTGCAGCACACCGCTCCCATACTTCGTTTCAATCCATCCCATAAAGGCTTCATCCACCGGATATTTCTGAAAAAACTTTCCGGAGGCAGTCCTTAAAATCTGGTTTTCCAGATCCTGTACTTCCGGCTCGGTTTCCTGTGATTTCTCCGTGACCTGGGAGGTTTTTTCCTCATATTCAGTTTGTACTTCCTTAGTCTCTTTCAGCGGCTGTGTATTTTGGATGATGCCATGTGTCAAAGCAAAAATAAACAACAAGAGAACGACACATTCCAGACATTTTTTCTTCATGTGTAAAATTTCAAAGGCTATTCACCTGAAATTCAGATGAATAGCCCTATAACCATACAATATCAGATTCTAGTAGTTTACAATCTTACCGAAATCAGCTTTCAGGGATGCTCCGCCAACCAGACCACCATCGATGTCCGGCTTTGCGAACAGCTCTGCTGCATTTCCTGCATTTACAGATCCGCCGTACTGGATACGAACAGAATCAGCAGTAGCCTGATCATAGATTTCAGCTACACATGCACGGATTGCGCCACAGACTTCCTGTGCCTGATCGGATGTAGCAGTCTTGCCTGTTCCGATTGCCCAGATTGGCTCATAAGCGATTACCATGTTTGCAACGTCTGCTGCTGCAACGCCTGCAAGATCAGATTTGATCTGAAGTCTGATCCAGTCAAGTGTTACACCCATCTCTCTCTGCTCTAAAGTCTCTCCACAGCAAAGGATTGGAGTAAGTCCTGCCTCGATTGCCTTCTTAACCTTCTTATTTAAGAGAACATCATCCTCTTTGAAGTAGTCACGTCTCTCGGAATGTCCGATTACAACGTACTTAACACCAGCGTCTACCAGCATCTCTGCGGAGATCTCACCTGTGTATGCACCCTTCTCTTCGAAGTACATGTTCTCGGCACCAACCTGTACGTTGGTTCCTTTCACAGCCTCTACAACCGGTACGATATCGATTGCAGGTACACAGTAAACAACATCTACGCTGTCAGATACTACTAATGGCTTTAACTCTTCTACTAACTTTACAGCCTGGCTTGGAGTCATGTTCATTTTCCAGTTGCCGGCTACGATTTTCTTTCTTGCCATGATTTTTATTTCTCCTAATCTGTAAATAATTTAACTGTCTTTTATTTATCGTCTGCTGCTACTACGCCTGGAAGTTCCTTACCCTCTAAGAATTCAAGGGAAGCTCCACCACCGGTAGAAATATGGCTCATCTTATCAGCATAACCCATCTGGTTAACAGCTGCAGCGGAATCTCCACCACCGATGATTGTTGTTGCATCGGTCTCTGCAAGAGCCTT
>ERZ1031897.818-NODE-818-length-10917-cov-40.743509_pt1 | contig 10917 bp, 9 predicted proteins | sample MGYA00517881_ERZ1031897 | MGnify/ENA primary metagenome ERZ1031897 (study PRJEB33719, sample SAMN04261280) | wastewater metagenome | biome: rural village; feature: human; material: feces | host: Homo sapiens | place: El Salvador | collected 2013-01-07 ... | reverse complement strand
TAGAGCACTTGACTACGGATCAAGAGGTTCAAGGTTTGAATCCTTGCGGAGTCACCAACAAATAGTTGCACCCTTAGCTCAGTTGGTAGAGCAACTGACTCTTAATCAGTGGGTCTAGGGTTCGAATCCCTAAGGGTGTACAAAAAGAGCATTTCTTAACAGAAATGCTCTTTTTTGTTTTATATTTCTCCCTACCATTTAATATCACCTTTAAATATCACTTTATATCTCTTTAAATATCACTATAAAAAAGTTGCAGCCATCCAAAGTTTACACCCAGACAACTGCAACCAATCTACCAATCAAAAATATCTAAAATCTTATCCCGCCATCATCACACAACTCTACTATCAACAGAAGAGCCAGTAAAGAGCTGCCAGCACGGCTATCATAACAACAGCTACCATTGCTTTAATCATGCAGGTAGCCACCTTCTTTAAGACAAACAGTCCTACAACAAGGACTACCAATACCAGCGCATAATATCCAAAATCATTCATATCACATTATTATATAGTATAAACTACCAATCAGTATTCATCACCCTATTAACGATCGTTCTTTAACGCCCTGCGGAATTCAGCCGGTATCGGAGTTTCAAATTCCATAGGCTGATGCGTTACGGGATGATAGAAACACAGTACATAGGCATGCAGACACAAGCGCTGGCATGGATCATCACCATTACCATACTTGATGTCACCACACACCGGATGCCCCATATCAGCTGTATGAACACGAATCTGATTCTTACGGCCCGTTTCGAGTTTGAACTCCACCAGAGAATGAGCGGTGGTACGCTCTAATGTATGGAAATGGGTAACAGCATACTTGCCGCCATTATCCGTATCACTACTGTAAGTAATATAAGCCTTGTTATCTTTCAGCCAGTTGGCAACGGTACCTTCATCTTCTTCCATCTCTCCGGAAACCAGAGCCACATATCTGCGGTCGTACACATTATGATGCCAATCATCCTCCAAAGCCAACTCCGTCTGCTTATCCTTGGCATAAATCATCAAGCCCGAAGTATCACGGTCCAGGCGATGTACTACATGCGCCTGGCAGTTTTGGCGAGTCTTATGAAAATAATCATCAAGTACCGTTTTCACATTCAGAGTAGAATGACCGGCTGCCATACTCAAGATACCAATGTTTTTCTCAACAACAATCAGATATCTGTCTTCATAAACAATCTTAAGGTATCTGCTTTTAAATACCTCCTGATTCTTCTTTGTCTTGCTCACACTCACCTTCATACCCGGCTTCAGGGCATAATCAAACTGGGTAATGGTTTTGCCATTTACCTTGATTCCCCTACCCTGCAGAGTCTGCTTCACCTTGGTCTTACTAGGTCCCTTCACATTCTCCATCAGCCATTCCAGCAACGGAGCAGGTTTTTCTACCTTGTAATGCTCATATTCATTTGGGTTTCCGTAGCCATAAGCATTATTGGTATGCTTATTAAAATTTCCTTTTCTATTTTGTTGTCTCATATTGTTATCGATATCATTTTCTTAACATGAAAAACACAGAATCAATGCTGCATTTTCTCCGTTTCAGCCTACAAAAGTAAGACTTTTCTGCAAAATAACAAAAAGCCACCATGTTTTTAACTAAAAATTAGTAACTTTTGCCAATAAATCATTGTGTTTCAAATATTTTTTTGTAATTTTGCAGCTGAATAACAGAAATTGCAATGACGCAAAGAGAAGATAAAGAAAGAAACAAAACTGCCCGAGAATGTCTCGGAAAGTTTTTCTACGACCTTGCCAAGACATGTTTCTTGGTCATGGTTGCAGGTAATGCCGTCACGATATATGCAGATGGCGAATTAAAAATCTTCAATATTACCAGTATAATTATTGGTTTATTCCTTACTTGGCTTTTTGCATATATTGCTAATAAGGTATTAATTAAAAAGTAGAATCATGGGAGAAGGTTTAACAATTATATTTTCCATTATATTGGTACCTGCACTGGGGTTTGCTATTTGGCTTCGTACTCCGCAGGGTGAGCGTTTCTTGAAAAGTCTAGACTAACAACTCGATTCTTTCAAGGCATTAATAGTAGTAATAAAAAACAAAAATAAAAGTACAGAATAATAAAAAGGAATGATTACAGTACAAAATCTTGCGATCCAATTCGGAAAGAGAGTGCTTTACAAGGATGTAAACCTCAAGTTCACTCATGGTAATATTTATGGTATCATCGGTGCTAACGGTGCCGGAAAATCTACTTTCCTCCGCGCTATCAGCGGCGACCTTGAACCAAACAAGGGTACAGTAGAAATGGGACCAGGCGAGCGACTTTCTGTCTTGGAACAGGACCACTTCAAATATGACGATTTCCGCGTGATGGATACCGTTCTGATGGGCCATCAGCCATTATGGGAAAACATGAAGGAGCGCGAGCGCCTCTATGCTAAGCCAGAGATGACAGAAGAAGATGGTAACCTCGCTGCTGAGCTGGAGCTCAAGTTTGCAGAAATGAATGGTTGGGAGGCAGAAAGCAATGCCGCACAACTTCTGCAGAACCTCGGTGTAAAGGAAGACCGCCACGACAAACTCGTTGGAGAACTCTCTAATACAGAGAAGGTGCGCGTGATGCTGGCAAAGGCACTCTTCGGCAACCCAGACAACCTCCTTCTCGATGAGCCTACCAACGACCTTGACCTCGACACAGTTGAGTGGTTGGAAGAATATCTCAGCAACATTGAACAGACCGTACTCGTAGTATCTCACGACCGTCACTTCCTCGATGCTGTAAGTACCCAGACCGTAGATATCGACTTCGGTAAGATTACGATGTTTGCAGGTAACTACTCTTTCTGGTACGAGAGTTCTCAGTTGGCTCTCCGCCAGGCTCAGAACCAGAAGATGAAGGCTGAAGAGAAGAAGAAGCAGTTGGAAGAATTCATCCGCCGATTCTCAGCTAACGTTGCCAAGAGTAAGCAGACTACATCCCGCAAGAAGATGCTGGAGAAACTGAACGTCGAAGAAATCCGTCCTTCAAGCCGTAAATACCCAGGCATCATCTTCCAGATGGAACGTGAGCCAGGTAACCAGATTCTGGAGGTAGAGGGACTGAAAGCATGCGACGAAGACGGAACAGTGCTCTTCGACAATGTAAACTTCAACATCGAAAAGGGCGAGAAGGTAGTATTCCTTTCTCACAACCCTAAGGCGATGACCGCACTCTTCGAAATCATCAACGGCAACCGAAAGGCTGACGCAGGTGACTACAAGTGGGGTGTTACTATCACAACAGCTTATCTCCCACTCGATAATACAGAATTCTTCCAGAGCGACAAGAACCTGGTAGACTGGTTGAGCCAGTATGGTCCAGGTAACGAAGTTGCCATGAAGGGCTACCTCGGAAGAATGCTCTTCAGCGGCGAAGAAGTACTGAAGAAGGTAAATGTCCTCTCCGGAGGTGAGAAGATGAGATGTATGATTGCACGCATGCAGTTGCAGAACGCCAACTGCCTGATTCTTGATACACCAACCAACCACTTGGACCTGGAGAGTATTCAGGCATTCAACAACAACCTGGTAGGTTTCAAGGGCAATATTCTCTTCTCTAGCCACGACCACGAATTCATCAACACCGTGGCAAACCGCATCATCGAGCTCACTCCATCAGGCACCATCGACAAGCTCATGTCTTATGATGAGTATATCTACGATGAAGCTATCAAGGAGCAGAAGGCTAAGATGTACGGATTCTAAACAGAAAGTTATTCTGCTGTTTTAAACAGCAACCACAAATTATCTTATAATTTAATAGTGCCAATTCGATGAGAATCGGGTTGGCACGCTTTTTGTCAAGCAACCAATAATAAGAATTATCATGTTTAAAAAATTTAAGACTATGTCAAAAGAAAAAGAAATCAATATAGAGGACGGAAACGTTCAGGAGACTGTTCAGAACGAAAATAATGAGCAGACAACTCAAAATGAAAATACTGAGGAAAATCAGAATACTGACAACAAGGCAGAAGAAGGTGACAACAATACAGACGCTGCTGACAAGAAGGCAGAAGAGATTGATCCTTTAACAAAAGCACAGCAAGAGGTAGAGGAACTCAAGAAACAGTTGCTCTATAAGACTGCTGAGTTTGAGAATTACCGCAAGCGTACCCTCAAAGAGAAAGCAGAACTGATTTTGAATGGCGGCGAGAAGACTGTAGCTGCTATTCTGCCTATTCTCGACGACTTTGAGCGTGCCATCGCTGACAAGAGCGAAGATCCTAAGGTTATCAAGGAAGGTGTCCAGATGATTTTCAACAAGTTCGTAAAGACACTCGAAGGTCTTGGCGTAAAGAAGATTGATACCAACGACAAGGATTTCGATGTAGATTTCCACGAGGCTATTGCTATGGTTCCGGGAATGGGCGATGACAAGAAGGGAAAGATCATTGACTGCGTCCAGACAGGTTATACGATGAACGACAAGGTGATTCGCCATGCCAAGGTAGCTGTAGGTCAGTAAGAAAGAAATATCAAGAATTATTTTTCAAAATCCAGAACATTCCATTAGAATTCTGCAAGAAAATTCAATATTTGAAATAAGCAAATGGCTAAGAGAGACTATTATGAGGTGCTGGGCGTAGACAAGTCGGCATCAGAAGACGAAATAAAGAAGGCTTATCGAAAGATAGCCATCAAGTATCATCCAGACCGCAACCCTGGCAACAAAGAGGCGGAAGAGAAATTCAAGGAAGCTGCCGAAGCTTACGAAGTTCTCCACGATGCCCAGAAGCGCCAGCAGTATGACCAGTTTGGTTTCGACGGCCCACAAGGTGGATTCGGCGGATTCGGCGGTGGTGCCAGCATGGACATGAACGACATCTTCTCTATGTTTGGAGATATCTTTGGTGGACACGGCGGTTTCAGCGGCTTTGGTGGCGGCGGATTCGGTGGCGGCTCACAGAAGCGAGTTTACCAGGGTGGCGACCTTCGCGTAAGAGTAAAACTGACTCTCCAAGAGGCAGCTACAGGCGTTACCAAGCGCTTCAAGATTCGCAAGGATGTAACTTGCTCTGCATGTCACGGAACAGGTTGCGAAGGTGGTGCCCAGCCAGAAACATGTCCGGAATGTCATGGAAGCGGCTATGTCTTAAAGACGGTGCGCAGCATGTTCGGCATGATGCAAACCCAGGCTGCATGTACAAAGTGTGGCGGTGAGGGAACTATCATCAAGAACAAATGTAAGGAATGCGGTGGCGACGGAATCGTGAAGGGCGAGGAACTCGTAGAAATCAATATTCCTGCAGGTGTCGACAACGATATGGTTGTTACCGTTGAAGGAAAGGGTAACCAAGGCAAGCACAATGGTCTCTACGGAAACCTACAGGTAATGGTAAGCGTAGAAAAGAACGATGATTTCGAGCGTGTTGGTCAGGACTTATACCATAATCTTGTTCTTGACTTTGCAACTGCCACTTTGGGTGGCGAGGTAGAAGTCCCTACCTTGGATGGTAAGACGAAGATCAAAATAGAACCAGGCACACAACCAGGCAAACAGATCCGTTTGCGTGGCAAAGGTATGCCGGCTATTAAGGGATATGGTTATGGCCGTGGTGATATTATCGTCAATATTACCGTTTTCGTACCTACCTCTCTGACCAAGGAAGAAAAGGATCTTGTTGTGAAATTCAAGGAATGCGATAATTTCAAAGCAGATAATGCAGAGAAGAAATCTCTCTTTGAAAGTTTCAAGAATCTCTTTAAAAAATAAACAGTAAAGAGCAATCCCCGAAGAGGGCGAACTATCTTCGAAAGAACGGTTCGCTCTTTTCGGGGATTATCTGTATATATAATAAGGTATAACATATAACATGAATTATCAAGAAACTGTTGAATATCTTTTCACCAGCACGCCGGTTTTTGAAAAGATTGGAGCCAAGGCATACAAACCTGGGCTTGATACGATGTATAAAATGGATGAACACTTCGGACATCCGCATAACCAATATAAATGTATCCACATTGCAGGAACCAACGGAAAAGGCTCATCATCCCATACCCTTGCTGCAATCCTGCAGAGCCAGGGCTATAAGGTCGGCCTGTTCACATCTCCACATCTTGTAGATTTCAGAGAACGCATTCGCGTAAATGGTGAGATGGTAAGCGAAGAGTATGTAATCGACTTTGTAGAAAACAACCGGAAATTCTTCGAACCGCTACATCCTTCGTTCTTTGAACTGACCACCATGATGGCATTTCAGTATTTTGCAGAACAAAAGGTAGACTTTGCCGTCATCGAAGTTGGATTGGGAGGAAGACTGGATAGTACCAACATCATCACTCCTATCCTATCCGTTATCACGAACATCAGTTTTGACCACACCCAATTCCTCGGGAATACACTCGGCGAGATTGCAGGTGAAAAGGCGGGTATCATCAAGCCACAGATTCCTGTCGTTATTGGCGAATGGAACGAAGAGACCCAACCTGTGTTCATCAAGAAAGCCCATGAGCAGAATTCTCCTATCCATTTTGCACATGCAACTGACGCAGACACGAACTTCGAATTGAAAGGCAACTATCAGAAAAAGAACTTCTGCACTATATCCGCAGCCGTAGAATGCCTGAAGGAAGAAGGAATAGAAATCAAAGATGAAAGCATAAAGAACGGCTTCGAACATGTATGCGAGCTGACAGGCTTACGTGGCAGATGGGAAAAACTCAACGAGCACCCTCTCACCATCTGTGATACGGGACATAACCTTGCCGGATGGGAGTATCTGGAACCTCAGATTGCATCCGTCAAAGCCGATACGAAACATATTGTCTTCGGAATGGTTGACGACAAAGATGTAGAGCATGTAATGGGACTATTAGAAAAGTTGCCAAAAGAAAGCACGATTTTCTATTGGACACAGCCATCAACCAAAAGAGCGATTCCTGTAGACAAATTATACGGATACGCACAAAAGCACGGCTTAAACGGAACATGCTATCAAACTATCGCACAGGCATTTAACAAAGCAAAAGCAAACGCAAAAAAAGATGATTTTATCTTTATTGGCGGATCAAGTTACGTCGTTGCCGATTTGCTATCAGAATCGTTTTAGGATTTTTTAAATCAAAAAGTTCATAAAATATTTGTAATACTCATTTTTTTTTAGTTACTTTGCAGTACATTACTTAAACCAAAGTAAGGTAACTAAAAAAAAGTGAGATATTATGAATACAGAACCAGCAAATAAGTGTGGTTTGAAAAGAGAAGATTTTCAGACCACAGTGAATGGCAAGAAGACTGATCTCTTCGTGTTAAGAAACAAGCAAGGCAACGAAGTTGCAGTGACTAACTATGGTGGAGCAGTCGTAGCCATCATGATGCCTGACAAGGATGGCAACTATGCCAACCTCATCCAAGGCCATGACAACATACAGGACGTCATCAACTCACCAGAGCCATTCTTGAGTGTGCTCATCGGTCGTTATGGCAACCGTATTAAAGAAGGCAAATTCATACTTCACGGCAAGGAGTATCATTTGGCATGCAACGATGGTCCCAACCACCTGCATGGTGGACCTACAGGTTTCCACACCAAAGTTTGGGATGCAACCCGCATGAGTGATAGCGCTGTCGTGTTGAAATACACGAGCCCTTATGGTGAAGAAGGCTTCACTGGTGAGTTGACAGTTTGGGTAGCTTACACATTGACCGACGACAATGAGTTCGTTATCAAGTATCAGGCTACAACCAACAAGACAACCATCTGCAACCTGACACACCACGCTTTCTTCTCAATCCAGGGTATTGCTAATCCTACCCCAACAGTTGACAATATCATCTGTGAGGTGAACGCAAATTACTATCTCCCTATCGATAAGTATTCTATCCCTACAGGTGAGATTTTGAAGGTTGAGGGCACACCATTCGATTTCCGTACACCAAAGCCAATTGGTCAGGACATCAATGCAGACAACGAGCAGATCAAGAATGGTCAGGGCTATGACCACAACTATGTATTGAACAAGACAGAAGAAGGCGAGTTGAGTTTCGCTGCCCGTATAAAAGACCCTGTAAGCTGCCGTACCATGGAGGTTTATACCACAGAACCAGGTTTGCAGATGTACACAGGTAATTTCCTTGCAGGTATCTCAGGACAGTTTGGTGCAACATTCCCACGTCGCAGTGCAGTCTGCTTCGAGGCACAGAAGTTCCCAGACACTCCAAATCACACCTATTTCCCAAGTTGCAGATTAAATCCGGGTGAAACATACACCCAGAAGACAATCTATAAGTTTGGAATTGACAAATAAATCAGAATAAATCATGGAGCAGGTACTCTAAACAGCACTTGCTCCATTTTCGCGCTTGAATGACAAACCCCATCCAGCGCGACCACAATCTTAAAGAGAAGTCTTAACGTCTTTAAAGAAGAAACAACCTCTTAGAAGAAAAGAGTAGCAACCTCTTTACCATAAAAGAGAATCAATAACCTCTTCAAAAAGAGTATAAACAAGCTTTTCGCAAATAATAATAACAAATAACAATATCAACTATCAAAAAAATGGAAAACCAAAGTAAAAATGGCAATATCATCGCCATTATCACGATGATGTTCCTCTACGCCATGATTTCGTTCGTAACGAATTTGGCTGCTCCTATCGGAGTTATTTGGAAAAATGTATTCGCTGACAGCGGAAGTGCTAACATGATCGGTATGTTGGGTAACGCCATGAACTTCTTGGCTTACCTCTTCATGGGTATCCCTGCAGGTAAGTTGCTCACCAAGATCGGTTACAAGAAGACCGCCCTCACCGGTATCGCTACCGGATTCGTAGGCGTGCTCATCCAGTTCCTTTCAGGTAAGTTCGGTGCCGACATCTCAGGCTTCGCCGTTTACCTCTTCGGTGCGTTCATCTCAGGTTTCGCAGTCTGTATTTTGAATACTGTTGTAAACCCAATGTTGAACCTCATCGGTGGTGGTGGTAACCGCGGTAACCAGTTGAACCTCATCGGTGGTACATTGAACAGTTTATCCGGAACTTTAACCCCAATGCTCGTAGGTGCCCTTATCGGTACTGTTACTGCTAATACCAAAATGGTAGATGTGAATCTCGTGCTTTACATTGCCCTTGCCGTATTCGCAGCAGCATTCGTTATCTTGAACTTCATCCCTATCCAGGATCCAGAGATGGGTAAGACTACAGACAAGACTGTATTCGAGCATTCACCATGGGCTTTCCGCCACTTCAATCTCGGCGTTATCGCAATCTTCGTTTATGTAGGTGTTGAGGTAGGCATTCCTGGAACATTGAACTTCTACATTTCTGATACAACAGCAAATGGTGGTGGTTTCATCAATGGTACAGCCTTGGCAAATGCAGCAGCTATCGGTGGTTTCGTTGCAGGTACATACTGGCTCCTGATGCTGGTTGGTCGTCTTTGCTCCAGTTTTATTGCTGACAAGGTATCTAGCCGCATGATGATGATGATTGCCAATGGTGCAGGTATGATCTTTATCGTCCTCGCCGTACTTCTCGGCAAGTCAACAACAGTAGAAATGCCTGTATTTACAGGTACATCATTCCAGATGGTAACAGTGCCTATCGCTGCCATGTTCCTGGTACTCTGCGGTCTCTGCACTTCTATCATGTGGTCTTCTATCTTCAACCTTGCTACCGAGGGTCTTGGCAAGTATACAGCCCAGGCTTCAGGTATCTTCATGATGATGGTAGTAGGTGGCGGATTGATGCCATTGGTACAGAACTTCATCGCTGACAACGCTGGCTATATGGCCAGTTACATTGTGCCTCTCATCTGTATGGCATACATGTTCTTCTATGCTGTAGCTGGTTGCAAGAACATCAACAAGGATATTCCTGTTGATTAAAAACACGAAATAAATTAGCCCTAAGGCATATATAGTCTTAGGGCTAAATCATATAATCAAATCTTTAGTAACAACACAACAAAAACTTAACTAATTATGGATATTGAAAAAGTAAGAAGCCGCTTCATCAAGCATTTCGATGGTAAAACAGGTAACATCTACATGTCACCAGGTCGTATTAACTTGATTGGTGAGCATACCGATTATAATGGTGGATTTGTTTTCCCAGGTGCAGTAGATAAGGGTATCATGGCAGAAATCCGTCCTAACGGAACAGATACCGTCATGCTCTACTCTATCGACTTGAAGGACCGTGTAGAATTCAAAGTTAATGATCCTGAAGGTCCTCGCGCTTCATGGGCACGTTACATCTATGGTGTTTGCCAGGAGATGAAGGCATTGGGCGTTGACGTAAAGGGTTTCAATGCAGCATTCTATGGTGATGTGCCTCTTGGTGCAGGTATGTCTTCATCTGCTGCTCTTGAAAGCTGTTTTGCTTTTGCTTTGAACGACCTTTTCGGTGACAACAAGATTTCTAAATGGGATCTCGTTCTCGCTGGTCAGGCTACAGAGCACAAGTATGTAGGTGTAAACTGTGGTATCATGGACCAGTTTGCTTCTGTTTTCGGCAAGGAAGGTAAGTTGATGCGCCTCGATTGCAACAGCCGCGAATTTGAATACTTCCCATTCGAGCCTAAGGGCTATAAACTCTGCCTGGTAAACTCTAAGGTAAAGCACGAGCTGGCAGGTTCTCCATACAACGACCGTCGCAACTCTTGCGAAAATGTTGTTAAGCACATTGCAGCAAAGCACCCAGAAGCTAAGTTCGAAACTCTCCGTGATTGCACATGGGAACAGTTGGAAGAGGTTCGCGCTGAGGTAGGTGAAGAGGATTACAGCCGCGCTCACTTCGTATTGGGCGAAAAGGACCGCGTATTGGCAGTCTGCGATGCTCTTGAGAAGGGCGACTACGAGACTGTAGGTCAGAAGATGTACGAGACTCACTACGGCTTGAGCAAGGAATACGAGGTAAGCTGCGAGGAACTCGACTTCTTAAACGA
>ERZ1031897.815-NODE-815-length-10934-cov-4.578638_pt1 | contig 10934 bp, 7 predicted proteins | sample MGYA00517881_ERZ1031897 | MGnify/ENA primary metagenome ERZ1031897 (study PRJEB33719, sample SAMN04261280) | wastewater metagenome | biome: rural village; feature: human; material: feces | host: Homo sapiens | place: El Salvador | collected 2013-01-07 ... | reverse complement strand
CGCGTACTCTAACCTTCGGTTGATCTCCCGGAAATCGTCCAGCAGATGCTTCACTTTTTTCGAATTCGTTCCATTGTGCTTCAAAAAATGCTCATACCGTAAGATATGATACGGAAGCAGAATCAGCAGCCGTTTTTCAAAAATCCGATCCACCGTGTATCTTTTCGCCTGCAAAACCGGAACGCGGTAACGTACTTTCTGACCATCTGCAAACGTTACAATTGCTTCATGATAATCCGGAAGCGAACGGTGATTGCGGATATAAAGCACGCACGATTGAGGAAACGCAATCTCCCAAATTGCATGTTTCCCCAAAGAAGCATGTTCAAGTGCAATCGAAATGTCGTACTCGAACATCCGGATAACCATTGTTCTGTCCTTAGAGGACTGGCATTCCAGATGGTATATATGTCCACCAATCCGGATAATGGAGTCCGTGATCACGGTTCCGTACTTTTCGTAATGTTCGTTTCGCAATTGTTCAAACTGTTCCTCTTCGCTGTAAGAAGTATGGAAAACTTCGTTGATCAGCGGGATGAGAAGCTGCGGCATTTTTTGCGCGATGGTTCGGAATACATCGTCGAAAATCGTGCTGTGATCTGTTGTGTTTTCTGTGTCGGCATCTGGCAACGAAGTTGTCAAAATGTCAGTGTTCCCCATGTAGTGTCCTACCTTTCCTTTAGTATATATCATAAGCATCTGCTTTTACAATATAGAAAGTATAAAAAACAGAGCTGTTATGACCAGTTCTATGAAATTGTGGTTCTAATGGAAATTTATGAGCGAAATGCTCTCCATGAGTGGTGATTGCGGTACAATGGCGATGTATCGCATAAGTAATTGTGGTATATAATTTTATAAACCCAGTAAAAACAGAATATCGTATTTTCGGACAGAAGTCAAATGAGTTATAACAGTAACAGAAAAACAACAATTGCGATACGGTTGGAAAATAAATCGTATCACGATTGTTGTTGTAAAATTATTTTCTGGTTTATAGGATCTCCTCAAGCCCATACAATGCCGCACCCAGTGCACCGACAATCTCCGGTTCCTCATAGATATGTAGTTTTTCTCCAAGCTGCTCCTCCAGCACGGCAACGACACCCGGATTCTTGGCAACACCGCCAGTCATCATATATCCCGGATTCAGACCGACACGTTTCAGGAGGGACATTGCTTTCCCGGCAATTGCCTTGTGAATTCCATGTGCAATATCAGCAATCTCTTTGTTCTGTGCGATCAGGGAGATAACTTCCGATTCAGCAAAAACACTGCACATGCTGCTGATTTCAATATTTTCTTTGGACTGCAGGGATACCGGACCAAGTTCGTCGATACTGATTTCCAGGGAGCGCGCCATCATTTCCAGAAAGCGGCCGGTTCCGGCGGCACATTTATCATTCATGACAAAATCGGCAACTTCTCCATTGTCATTCAGCCGGATGGCTTTGCTATCCTGACCGCCGATATCGAGGATCGTGTGAACGTCCGGGAAGAGAAGATGCGCACCTTTTCCGTGGCAGCTGATTTCAGTTACATTTTTGTCCGCAAATGGAATGCTGACACGACCATAACCCGTGGATACAATCAGGGAAATATCTTCCCGGTTAAGTCCGGCCTTTTTCAGAACGTCTGCCAGTGCGGCATCTGCACTCTGGGAAGATTTGGCTCCGGTGCGGACAACTGAAAATGCTTTGATCTGTCTGTTTTCGTCTAAGATTACGGCGTTTGTAGAGGTAGAGCCGCTGTCAATTCCTAATGTATACACAGTATCACCCTTTCTTTTTATCATTTGTTTTTCCCCGGTCAGGGACAATCCTTTTTTCACTTTCAATTCTTCCATAAAGGCCTCCACACGGGTCCGGACCTGTCCGGCACATTGTCTGGTGGAATCGGTTTCTACCAGCAGAATCGGTAGATCCAGCCGCTGGCGGAAATCCGCATACTCGTAAGAATAAGAGTCACAGAATTTGACGGTATGATATATAATTCCATCCAGGCGGTCGGTAAAACCGTCAAGAAAATATTCACGGTTCGCTGCTTTTAACATGCGCATGCATGGAATCTGGTTTAGCAGCGCGGCAACATAAGAATGCAGGACCTGATCCTCTGTAATGGAAAAATCACGTGCAAGTCCGGTGCATGTTAAATCAAACAGCAGATTGGCACCGCGGTCGACAAGCAACTGACGGATTTCATTGTTGCATCGGGCACCCATGATACCAATATTGAGTTTCTGTCCGTTTCCTTTTTCGGACACTGCACTGGAAGACATGCGGGTGTTTTCCTGTTTTTTCAGAGCCGCTTTGTTCTGCATCATGGAAACAAAACGTTTCAGATCCAGTGTTTTTCCAGAGAAAGCCTCGTACTCGGTGAGCATTTGTTTTAGCTGGCGCTCATAGAGCGTCACTGCAAAATCATTAAATTTGCGGGGAATATCCAGCAAAAAGAAAAATTTATCCGGGAACTGGCTTTTTAATGTGTCATACAGACGACGGATGCTGTCGCAGCAGGTAGTCAGAATGACACCCTCATAGTCATGTTCCATCACATCTTCCAGCACGGCCTTGGTATAGGAACAGATGTTGGCGTGCATCAGGGTGTCCGCGTGATTAAAATCCGTAACGGATGGTTCCAGACGTGTGATTTCCGTGTCCATGGCTTCAAATAATTCCATGGGGGTATATTTACATACATAACCTAACATGATGAATTCCTCTCTTTATCCAGAATTTCCAGAAATGCTTCCAGACGGGTTTTGATTTGTCCGTCATGGCTGTTCCGGCGGTCCATGGCATCGCCATCCAGAACGAGCAGTGGAATATCCGCGGCCTTGAGTGTTTCGCGAAGCTGGAATACTCCGCCGGCAGATTGCTTACAGCCCCAGTGGCAGAAGTTAATGACGCCATCGGCATGCATTTCTTTTGCCAGTTTTACGACCATATTTGCTTTTTTTTCGTATGGACCGTTATAGAGATTGTTTAGCATTTTAGTGGCAAGTGCTTCCAGTGGGTGGGTGGTATCCAGTTCGTCCATGTAATCCAGGTTCATTTCGGTACACTGGATCTGGTAATCTCTGTTCAGGTTAAAATAGTGTTTGAGTGTTTCCTGATAAAAAGGAAGCAGATGTACCCACACAATCCGGGTGCCGTCATATTTCGGATATTGTTTGATATCCTCGGCAAAACTGCGGAACAGATCAAGGGTTTCCGGTGTTCCGATGTTTAAGTGGGTGGCAAAAAGCATGTACATCTGCAGAGTCAGTGTCGATGGATAATAGCGCTCTGCCTGCAGTTTTAAAAACTCTTTGTAATAAGCTTTCGACTGGTTTTCGCGGGCAAGTGTTTCCGACAGGTCATCCATGGACAGACGTTTTCCGGTCAGTGCTTCCAGTTTCTGAATCAGTTCTTTCAGCTGCATGGTCACATATTCCACGGCTTCCGGAGAACAGCTGTCCGGCACATCGATCACATAAGTGTCAAGATCCGTGTGCCGGCTGATATAGCGGAATGTGTTAATATTGCCGTCACAAATCATGGAAGTTGTCACACCGAGTCTGGCAGGTGAAATAATTCCGGAGTCTACGGCACCGATAAAATCTTTGTGATAGGAACAGAGCGTGGAGGCAATTCCCCGGCTTTCTGCGCGGTCGATAAAATAGTCTTCACACGTAAATCCTGAGAGAAACGAGGAAAGACATTCCATGGAAAGCGCACTGAGTCCGAAGCACTGGAAAATTTCCACGGGTGCAAACAGATTGCACCAGACCGTGGATTCCGGGTATTCCAGCGCATGAAGCGTATTTTTTACGCCGAGCGTATTCAGCTTCTGATATGCTTTCGGCATTGTTTTTTCTGCAAAATGTTCCGTCCGGAACTGTTCGAGATGTAATCCGATGTCAATCATTTTGCGGGAAACTGCCGGGTGGGTGCCGGCATATTTTTTAATATAATTTCCGTAAGTTTTGACGATATTCATAGTATATATCCTTTATTAAACAGGTTCATTTTCAAAAAATTATTATAACCTTGTGTCTGTAAAAAATAAAGTTTTGTGTAATAAAATTTAGAAAAACCTAAGAATCTAAAATATTGCGTATTATAGGGGGATTGATTATAATAGAAAGTACGGAATTATCTATTATGGAAGGAATCAGGACACATGGGAGCACAGGACAATACGGAAAAGGTACTGCGCAGTCTTCACGTTTTGCTGTCGAAGAGTGAGCCGTATCCGAAAGAGCCGAGTAAAGTTATCATAGATAAGCAGCAGGTGATTGATCTGCTGGCAGAATTAAATACCTGTATTTATCAGATTATGGATGAATACGAGCTGACCATTCGAAGCCGTGACAAGGCAGAGCGCGATTTCCATAAAAAGGGAGATCAGATCATCTGGGATGCAAGCCGTAAGGCAGAGGACATTTATGCGGCATCTGTCATGTATATGGATGAAACGTTAAACCGTATGCAGGATATCATGCAGGAGGCGGACAAAAAGGTCGGTGCCATCTATCAGGAAATTAAAGAACAGATGGAAAAAGAAGAACAGGAATTAAGAACCAACAAATCCGAACTCAAAGGACAGCTGCAGGATCTGGTTGATACCGAAAAGTACTTAAAGATCATCGAGGAACGGAACCGCGAGATTGAGAAGGAAAAGATGGAAGGAAGACCGGAGTACGAGCAGGAGAAGCGGGAAGAAAAAGCGATTTATGCAAACCGGCAGACCGATATCAGGATTAATCAGGAATATCTGGATAAGCTTGGACTTTCCGTACCGGAAGAACCGGTAGAAGACCTTGCGGAAGAACCAGTAGAAAAGCCAGTGGAAAAGCCGGTGGAAAAACCAAAGAAGCTGTCGCCGAAGCCGGAGATTCCGGCACCGGTTACGGTAGAAGATGACGATGAAGAGTTAAAGCAGCTGGAAGAACAACTGCGTATGAATCTGGATGCTGATTATTTTAAGTGGAAAGATGAACAGGAAGAACAGGAAGCAGCAGAAGAAAAAGAAAAATCCGCCGGCTTTCAGAACAAGATCAAGAACCTGATAGGAGGACATCCGCATGACGATTCTGGTGTGTGATGATGACAAGGAAATTGTAGACGCAATTGAGATTTACCTGATTCAGGAAGGATACCAGGTAGTAAAAGCATATGATGGGGAACAGGCTCTGGATATGCTTCGCACAAAGAAAATTGATCTGATGGTGATCGACGTGATGATGCCGAAACTGGATGGAATCCGTGCGACATTCCAGGCACGTAAAACAAGCAGCATTCCCATTATCATCCTGTCTGCCAAGACAGAAGATGCGGATAAGATTCTGGGGCTGAACGTGGGGGCGGACGATTATGTGACCAAGCCGTTTAATCCGCTGGAACTGGTTGCCCGTGTGAAGTCACAGCTGCGGCGTTATACCACACTTTCGAGCACTCCTTCCGGTGATGCCGTTTATGAAGCCGGCGGTCTGGTTATTAACGATGAATTAAAAAAAGTTACGGTAGATGGGGAAGAGGTCAAACTGACTCCGATCGAATACAACATTCTTCTGCTTCTCATGAAAAATAAAGGAAAAGTATTTTCCATCAGTCAGATTTATGAGGAAATCTGGAATGAAGAAGCAATTGGCGCTGACAATACAGTTGCTGTCCACATCCGGCATATCCGGGAAAAAATCGAAATCAATCCGAAAGAACCGCGGTATCTGAAAGTGGTCTGGGGTGTCGGCTATAAAATCGAAGCGGGGGCGTAGCTGTCTATGAAAGAATTCTCCAGCGGAAAAAAGGGCGCAGCCATTGTCATGCATCAGATGTTCCTGATTATGATGCTTTGCGGAATCTATGGGATCGGATACAATCTGCGCAGACATATCGGAGGGCTGGGTATTCTCAGCCTGTTTATGGTGATCGGCATGGTCGGAAGCTTTGTATTCCTTGCCTATCTGACAGGTGTTGCAGGGCGCCGGTCGGAGGAGGATGCAACCATTTACCTGACCTGGATCGATAAAATTTATACGGATATCCTGATTGTACTTTTTGTGTCATTCATTTATCTTGTGCTTTTTTTGGGGAGAAATCTCCATGACATCCAGTTTGAACTGTCCGGACTGATGGTAGCGGTCGGAACAGTCGGGTATCTGGTCGATGTTGTATTCCTGCTGTTTTATATGAGCATTGTCCGGCGGGTCAAAAACAATACCCTTCTGACATACAGTCTGATCTATCAGGCAGGAAGCTTCCTTAGACGGGTGTTTATCTCCGGACAGAATCCCAGACTGTGTACGCGTAAGGCGCGCGAAAGATATGAGATCCAGCATGCAATTGAAAAAATTGCGGCAGGGGCACTGGATACGACACTGGATGTGGAACAGTTTCACGGACAGGAAAGAGGCATTGCAGCTTCTGTGAATAATATCCGTGCAGGGCTGAGCGAAGCCATTCAGGAGCGGATCCGGAATGAACGGATGAAGGCAGACCTGATCACGAATGTTTCCCATGATATCAAAACACCGCTTACTTCCATTGTCAATTATGTGGATCTGCTCAAACGTGAAAACCTGGAAAACGAAAATGCACGTAATTATATCCGGGTTCTGGATGAAAAATCCCAGCGGCTGAAACAGCTGACGGAGGATCTGGTCGAAGCATCAAAGATCAGTTCCGGAAATATCCAGCTGGATATGCAGACCATCGATCTGGTAGAACTGCTTTACCAGACGGGTGGTGAGTTCAATGAACGTTTTGAGGCACGGGGGCTGACCATTGTGACGAAACTGCCGCACAATTCGGTGATGATCCGGGCAGACGGACGGCAGCTCTACCGTGCAATTGAAAATCTGTATACCAATGCGGCAAAATATGCACTCGAAAATACCCGGGTTTATGTAGATCTGGAAGTAGAGGAGAACAATGCGGTTTTCCGTATCAAAAATATTTCGAAAAATCCGCTGCCGGAACAGGGAGCGGCGAGGAAAGACCTGACGGAGCGTTTTGTGAGGGGAGAGGAATCCCGCACGACAGAGGGAAGCGGTCTTGGACTGTCCATTGCAAAGAATCTTACACAGTTGATGGGCGGTGAGTTTGCAATCCTGGTAGATGGCGATCTGTTTGCGGCATCCATTACGTTTGCAGTCGTTGCATAAAAATACATTTTATTATATAATTATCATTAACTATGATTTCGAAAACAAGGAGGAAACTATGAAGTTATATGAGAACGGCGCATACCTGGTCAACGGCAGGGATGTTGTCATTAATTCACCGGAAGCAGCATCTGCTGTCAATGCAAAGACAGGAAAGACTGTTACACCGGAAGATGCAAAGAAACAAACCATTGCATATGGAATTTTAAAGAACCACAATACATCTGGCAACATGGAAAAACTGCAGATCAAATTTGATAAGCTGACTTCCCACGATATTACATTTGTCGGCATCATCCAGACCGCCAGGGCATCAGGTCTTGAGAAGTTCCCGATTCCTTATGTACTCACCAACTGTCACAACAGTCTGTGTGCAGTCGGTGGAACCATCAACGAAGATGACCATATGTTTGGACTGACATGTGCAAAGAAATACGGCGGAATCTATGTTCCTCCTCATCAGGCAGTTATTCACCAGTTCGCAAGGGAAATGCTTGCAGGCGGCGGAAAGATGATCCTTGGATCAGACTCCCATACCCGTTACGGGGCACTGGGAACCATGGCAATTGGAGAAGGTGGTCCGGAGCTTGTAAAGCAGCTTTTGAATAAAACCTACGATATTGATATGCCGGGAGTTGTCGGTATTTACCTGACAGGTACCCCGCAGAAGGGTGTCGGACCGCAGGATATCGCGCTTGCCATTATCGGTGAAGTATTTGCCAACGGATTTGTAAAAAATAAAGTGATGGAGTTTGTCGGACCGGGCGTATCCAATCTGAGTGTTGATTACCGTATCGGTGTTGATGTTATGACAACAGAGACCACCTGTCTGTCCTCTATCTGGAGAACCGATGACCAGGTGAAGGAATTCTATGAGATTCACGGAAGAACCGGAGATTTCGAGGAACTGAATCCGGGAGAAACTGCATACTATGACAGCTTTATCGAACTTGATTTAAGCGAGATTAAGCCAATGATCGCCATGCCGTTCCATCCAAGTAATACATACACGATCGAGGAATTAAATGCAAATCTGATGGATATTCTCGATGACTGTGAGAAGCGTGCACAGGTAAGTTTTGATGGAAAAGTAGACCTTGACTTAAAGAGCAAAGTAAAGAACGGAAGACTGTATGTAGATCAGGGTATCATTGCCGGATGTGCCGGTGGTGGATTTGAAAATATCTGCGACGCAGCAGATATCTTAAAGGGTTCTTCCATTGGAGCGGACGAGTTTACGTTGAGCGTATACCCGGCGTCTACTCCGATTTATATGGAACTTGTTAAGAACGGTGCCGTTGCCAATCTGTTAGAGACAGGTGCCATTGTCAAGACTGCATTCTGTGGACCGTGCTTTGGTGCCGGAGATACACCTGCAAATAATGCATTTTCTATCCGTCATTCTACACGTAACTTCCCGAACCGTGAGGGCTCTAAGGTACAGAACGGACAGGTTGCTTCCGTAGCACTGATGGATGCGCGTTCTATCGCTGCAACCGCTGCAAATAAGGGATTCCTTACCGCAGCTACCGATATTGATGTAAACTACAGCAAGCCGAAATACTTCTTTGATAAGACCATTTATGAAAACCGTGTATTTGACAGCAAGGGTGTGGCAGATCCGGACGTAGAGATCCAGTTTGGACCAAATATCAAGGACTGGCCGGCTATGAGCCCGCTTCCGGAGAATCTTGTGCTGAAAGTTGTTTCCGAGATTCACGATCCGGTGACCACAACGGACGAGCTGATTCCTTCCGGAGAGACATCCTCTTTCCGTTCCAACCCACTGGGACTGGCAGAGTTTGCACTTTCCAGAAAGGATCCGGAATATGTTGGACGTGCCAAGGAAGTACAGAAGGCACAGAAGGCTGTCGAGGCAGATACCTGTCCGGGGGATGCACTTCCGGAGATTCATCCGGTTATGGATACCATCCGTGCAACGTTCTCCGATGTCAACCGCTCAAACGTTGGTTTCGGAAGTACGATTTTTGCAGTAAAACCGGGAGACGGTTCTGCGCGTGAGCAGGCGGCTTCCTGCCAGAAGGTACTTGGCGGATGGGCAAACATTGCAAATGAATATGCGACCAAGAGATACCGTTCCAACCTGATTAACTGGGGTATGATTCCGTTTGTTATTGATCAGGGAGAGCTTCCGTTCCACAATCTGGATTACCTGTTTGTTCCAAAAATCCGTGAGGCAATCGCAGACGGAAAGACAGAATTTGAGGCATATGTGGTAAAGGATGGTGCTTTAAAGCCATTTACCCTGCGTATGGGAGAACTGACACCGGATGAGAAAGATATTATCCTTAAAGGCTGCCTGATCAATTATTACCGCGGATAGGAGATCTTGTATGACAGACGTGGAAAAACAAAAACAGATGGAACAGATCAAACAGAGTGAGGATGGCATGCGTCAGACGGTTCTTCTGATTAAAATCGGATTGATGGTATTTCTCACCTTTGCCTGTTGTACCGTATTTTTCTTCCTGGTGCTCCGGTACAAGGGGGTTGCAGATACCTGGCATCTGATTACAGGTGCATTGCAGCCGATTATTATCGGACTGGGACTTGCTTATCTGCTTAACCCGGTTATGAAATTTCAGGAGCGGCGCTGGCTGCCGTTTCTGAAAAAGAAAATGAAATCGGAAAAATCTGCGGCTAAAGTGGCACGTGGATTGTCCATTGCCGGGGCAATCCTGTTCCTTCTGGTGATCCTGGTGCTTTTGATCGCCGCAATTGTTCCTTCGGTGGTATCAAGTGTTACCGGGCTGGTGGAAACACTGCCTGGTAATGTGGAGAGTCTGATCCGTATGGTGAAAAGCGGAAAACTCGGAGCCTATGGAGTGACAGATACCATCAGTGATATGCTGACAAAGCTGACGGATTATGTGGAAAACTGGGCAACGAACGATCTGCTTCCACAGATGCAGCAATATCTGCTGCAGATTACTTCCGGTGTAATCACGATGGTCAAATTCATATTAAACTTCATCATTGGAATTATTGTCGTTGTTTATGTCTTATCCATTAAAGAAAGCCTGGTGGGACAGAGCAAAAAGATTGTGTATGCGATCTTTAAGCCAAAACAGGGAAATATTATTATCGAAGTTTTCCACAAGGCAGATGAAGTATTTGGTGGTTTCATCATTGGAAAGATTATAGATTCTGCCATCATCGGAGTAATCTGTTATTTTGGATGTCTGATCCTGCATATTCCGGATACGATACTGGTTGCGGTTATCATTGGAGTAACCAATGTCATTCCGGTGTTTGGACCGTTTATCGGTGCGGTTCCGACACTTCTTCTGGTTGTGATCCAGAGTCCGCTGCATGCGTTGTATCTGCTGATATTTATTATCGTTCTGCAGCAGGTGGATGGAAATATCATTGGACCGAAGATTTTAGGAAATTCCACTGGATTGTCTGCATTCTGGGTAATGTTTTCAATTCTGATCGGAGGCGGACTGTTTGGATTCCTGGGAATGCTGCTTGGGGTTCCGGTGTTTGCGATGATTTACTATATTATCCGCAGACTGGTAAACCACAGCATACGAAAGAAAAATCTTACAACCGTAACGGAGGCATATGTGGAGGCGGCCGGTGTGAATGAGGCAACCGGTGCGATCATATATTACGGGGAAAAACAAAAGAAAAAGAGAGCTTTAAAAGATTCCGGAAAGAAAGACGAAACAAAGGAAAACCAGTAATTTCAAGGGCTGTACGCGTTTGTGTGCAGCTCTTTTTTTCGGATTATTTTTTGACACTAATTGCCGCCTATGGTATA
>ERZ1031897.814-NODE-814-length-10939-cov-11.468210_pt1 | contig 10939 bp, 7 predicted proteins | sample MGYA00517881_ERZ1031897 | MGnify/ENA primary metagenome ERZ1031897 (study PRJEB33719, sample SAMN04261280) | wastewater metagenome | biome: rural village; feature: human; material: feces | host: Homo sapiens | place: El Salvador | collected 2013-01-07 ... | reverse complement strand
GCTTGACCTCGTCAAACTTGAGAATCATCTGCCTTACTCTTGTGGCAAACGTATTGATTGTTTTCTCACTAGCACTCATGCCTTTTTATTTTTTGGCTACAAATTTAAGAGAATAATTTGAAAAAAACAAATATTCTCTTGTTTTTTTTATCTTTTTGGGAGAATATTGGCTACTTTCCCATCTTTTGCTTTGCCTTTTCCACCTCTTCATCGGATGGACGTGGCTCCTTCTTTGCCAACATCAGTACCTGGAAGGTGAAATCGGTAACCCATTGCTGGCTGAACTTCAGACGGGTGTTGAAGTGGCGCAAGCCAACCACGGTCTTCAGTACGCTGGCATCAGAGAAATCGTTCTTGTTGAAGATGTCGTCCACGGTCTGTGCAGTGAGCTTATAGAGGGTCTTCTTCATGAAGCTTGGCAGACGGAGCTTGAACTTCATCAGGTTGCCCATGAGCATCATCAGATCCTGGGTGAAGTTCTGGAACTGGATGAGATAGGTATTGACATCCTGGAGTTTCTGGCAGTTCTTGCGGATGCTGGCATCAATCTCCTTGAAAAAGTTATCGTCGGTATCATAGAGGTTCTTCATCATCTTCTTGACCTGAGCCTTCTCGCCGATGCCCAGACGGTTGTTGACGGTAGGAACATGGAGGCTGGTCTTGAAGACACGGAGGTCTGGAAGCATAGCCAGATTGGTGATACCTAATTGTGAAGCCAAGGCTGCCTGGAAATATACACGGACCAGGGTCATGTAGTCTTCCATTCCACCTACTTTCTTATCTTCGTCTTTACGACTGAATAGTTTAGAAAATATTCCCATTCTTAATCTTATTTATTCATTAATGTTCTTAAATGTTCTGCAAAAATACAATAAAATCGCAAAATACCCAAATTAAGAAGTAGTTTTTTTCCCTTAAAGTATATTTTTCCTATATTATATGAAGATTTTAGGCTGATTATTTTCACCGCTCAATATTTTTTAGTAACTTTGCCACGTTTTTAAAGACGTTTTTTCAGTTCCGCACAAAGTCAGCATTGACTGTGGAATGTGCAACATATAAATATAAGGTATAATAAGAACTTTTCCCATTAAAAAAGGAAAGAAACAAGAAGAAGATATGAAAGGAATCGTATTAGCAGGTGGTTCGGGTACCAGACTGTACCCTATCACAAAGGGCATCAGCAAGCAGCTGATTCCTATCTTTGACAAACCTATGATATATTATCCTGTATCGGTACTGATGCTGGCTGGTATCAAGGAAATTCTGATTATCTCTACGCCTTTCGACCTGCCTGGATTCAAGAGACTGCTGGGCGACGGAAGCGAACTGGGGGTTCACTTCGAGTATGCAGAACAGCCTTCGCCTGACGGACTGGCGCAGGCGTTCATCATCGGCGAGAAATTCATAGGGAAGGATGACGTCTGCCTCGTGCTGGGCGACAACATCTTCTACGGAGCCGGCTTTACCGGACTGCTGAAGGAGAGCGTGAAGGCAGCCGAAGCAGGACAGGCAAGCGTATTCGGCTACTACGTGAACGATCCGGAAAGATACGGTGTGGCGGAGTTTGACAAGGACGGCAACTGCCTGAGCATCGAGGAGAAGCCGGCACAGCCTAAGAGCAACTATGCTGTGGTGGGTCTCTACTTCTATCCGAACAGTGTGGTGGAAGTGGCGAAGCACATCAAGCCTAGTGCGCGCGGAGAGCTGGAGATTACCACAGTAAACCAGCACTATCTGGCAGAGCAGACCTTGAAGGTAAGAACCCTGCAGCGCGGTTTTGCCTGGCTGGATACCGGTACCCACGATAGTCTTTCGGAAGCCAGCACCTTCATCGAGGTGATAGAGAAGCGCCAGGGACTGAAGGTGGCATGCCTGGAAGAGATAGCCTACAACCAGAGATGGATCGGCAAGGAACAGCTGAAGAAACTGGCAGAACCGATGCTCAAGAACGGATACGGACAGTATCTGATGGCTATTGCTACTGACAACAGATAAGCTCTGACTCAAGACTGAGATTTCAACAGAATAAAATAAGAATATCATTAATAGTAAAATGGAAGAAAACAAGAATTACGAACTTGAGGACTTGCAGGAGCAGGAAGAACAGTCGGCGCTCGACTTTCAGACCATCTATTCCACTCTGATCCTGAACTGGAAATGGTTCCTTCTCTCGATTGTTCTCTGCTGTGCCCTTGCAGTGGCTTACGTGAAGCTGGCACCAAAGGTATTCCAGAGTTCTACGAAGATTTTGATCAAGGATGATGAATCCAAGAAGGGAGCCGGCGGTGCGGCCGGTGCGGCTGCTGCGGCGATGTCGAACCTGAGTCTGGGATTCATGTCCAGTTCCAACGGTATCGACAACGAGACGGAAATTCTGAACTCACGCTTTCTGGTACAGCAGACCATCAAGAACCTGAAGCTCTACGCAGAGTACAAGCACGGCGGCATGCTGGTAGATACGCTAATCTATGCCAAGCAGGAAGTAAACGTGGACATGGACACCACCAGCCTGAAGCAGCTGAATGCTCCGATGAAGCTCACCATCACTCGTGAGGGAGGCATCTACCACGTAAAGGGTAAGTATTTCAAGCCTATCGATGCAGAAACCTTCGAGAAGGCTCCTTACGAAATCAACAAAACCCTCGCCAAACTCCCGGCACAGATCAGAACCAAGGCGGGTACACTGACCCTGACACAGAACCCTGTCTATGAGCTGAAGGAAGGTACTGAGCTGAAGGTGGAGATGATTTCTCCTTTCAAGGCTTCTAAGGAATACTTCAAGCGTCTGACCATGAACCAGACCAAGAAGACGGCTAACACCGTGGAGCTGACCTTCAACGATGAGAGCAGAGAAAGAGGCGTTGACTTCCTCAATGGTCTGATTGATGCCTACAACTATCAGGCAAACATCGACAAGAACGAGATACAGAAGCGCACAGAAGACTTCATCAACAGCCGACTGGCAAAGATCTCTACAGAGTTGACCGGTAACGATACCAACCTGGAGAAGTACAAGCAGAAGAACCGTATGGTGGATATCGGACTGAACGCCAAGCAGGCTGTATTGAGTTCCGACCAGTTTGACCAGGAGTTGAACAAGGCCAACACGCAGGTGGAACTGCTCAACGAGATCGGTAAGTATATGGATCAGCCAGCCAACAAGTATCAGCCTATCCCTACCAATGTAGGTCTGGAGGATGAGAGTGCTACGGCATTGATCGGACAATACAACAGCCTTGCCCTGACCCGCAAGCAGCTGCTACACAGTGCGAGCGAGGATTCGCCAGTGGTAACCCCTATCACAGCACAGCTGGAAGACCTGATGACTGCCATCAAGCGAGCTATGTTCCAGGCAAGAATCAATATGAAAATCCAGCGTAACAGCATCGCTGACATGGCAAGCAAATACGAGAAGACCATCGGTGTGACTCCAGAACAGGAGAAGGCACTGACACAGATCGGACGTCAGCAGTCGGTTACCTCAGGTCTTTACCTGATGCTGCTGCAGAAACGTGAGGAGACTTCCATGTCGCTGGCATCAACCGCCGACAAGGCAAAGATCATCGAGCCTGCAGCCTTCGTAGATAAGGTAAGCCCTAAGGGAATCATCGCATTGCTCATCGCATTCATCCTGGGTGTTGCCATCCCTGCCGGTATCATCTACCTGCGCGAACTGCTGCGCAACAAGATTCTGGGCCACGACGATGTAGAGAAACTGACCCAGCTCCCTATCATCGGAGACATCCCTACTGCCAGCGCCAACGGAAGCAAGGGCAATATCGTGATACAGGAAAACAAGAGCAACCTGATGTCGGAAATATTCAGAGGATTGCGTACCAACCTGCAACTGGCAGGTGACGACAAGGAAAAGGTATTCATCGTGACCTCTACCACTACCGGAGAAGGCAAGACCTTTATCGCTTCGAACCTTGCCATGAGCCTCGCTCTGCTGGAGAAGAAGACTATCATGGTGGGACTCGATATCAGAAAGCCTAGAATGGCAGAACTCTTCGGCATCGGCGACCGCCAGCACGGCATCACAAACATCCTTGCCAACGAGGAATGCAACTGGGAGGAAGTAAAAGATCAGATCGTAGCATCTGGCGTGAACCACAACTTAGACTTGCTGATGGCAGGTCCTACACCAGCCAACCCTGGTGAACTGATGGTAAGAAAGAGCCTGAAGCAGACCATCGCTCTGCTGAAAGAGCACTACGACTATGTGATCATTGATACAGCGCCTGTAGGTCTGGTAGCAGATACCCTGCAGCTCAGCAAGCTGGCAGACAGAACGCTGTTCGTTTGCCGTGCAGACTTCTCAACCAAGTCTAGCTTCACTTACATCAACAAGCTCGATGAGCAGAAGAAACTGCCAAATATCTCAATCGTAATCAACGATATCGACCTCTCCAAGAAGAAGTTCGCATACAGTTACGGATTTGGCAAATACAGCAAAAACGGCAACCGTTCTTTCGGTTCCTACGGTTTGTTCAGCAACAACACCAATGATGACAGCATCAAGATCTAGATCTTGAATCACGATAAAAAAACGACGTGCAGCACTTGAATCAAAGTGCTGCACGTTTTTTTATGCATCAAAAAAATAGGGCGCATCACAAAAGAATCGTGACACGCCCAAATAATAGAAAATGATAATACTATAATTAGAAGAACAAGTAGCGGTTATCCACTACGTGAGCCTTCATATAAAGCTCGTTCATGAAGTTGCCGGCATACTGCATAGCCTTCTGGCGGCACTTCTGCTCGTAAGCCTTCTCATCGAACTTAACAGGACGGTTGGTCTTGCCAGTAACCTGGAAGAGATAAACACCTGCGTTACCCTTTACTGCGTTAGCTACGAAAGCACCCTTCTTGGTAGCAGAAACTGCACCAGAAACAGCTGGCTCGCTGGCACCTGTAGCAGAGATGAAGGTAGGAGCTGCGAAAGTAATCTGATTAACGGTAGCAATCTTGGCACCCTTAGCCTTAGCTGCAGCGATGCTCTTCACACCAGCTACCTTAGCCATAATCAGCTCAGCCTTCTTGTCCTTGATGACCTCAGCCTTTACCATCTCCTTAACCTGAGAATCGCTCAAGTCGCGGTAACCGATGCGATGAATCTTATCCAATACTACTACGAGCAAGTGGTTGTTGTCGCCACACTCATACATAGGAGAAACCTCACCCTCCTTGCTCTCGAAGATCCACTTCAAGGCATCACGGGTAGAATGGATGTTGGCTACATAGTGAGTAGCTGTTGTCATATCATTCAGGTTCTGTACACGATAACCGCTCTTGGTTGCATTCTTCAGGAGATCCTCTGACTTAGGATTAGCACTTACATAGCTAGAGAACTTGTTGAATGCTGTACGGTAAGTATCGTTAGAGAACTGAATCTCCTTCTTGATGACTGCTGCCACATACTTGGTTACCATTGCCTTGCGGTCGCAAACCTGGAGGATGACATAACCCTGACCGAGCTGAAGCTCATTGTATGCATTGACAGAAGCTGTATTCAATGTGTTGATGAATGCCTTGTTGTCCTTATCCATAGTCTGAGCATACTCATACTGCTTGGTAGTCATCCAAGCCTTCTCACCAGTCTGACCATACTTCTTAGCGAGTGCCTCGAAGTCTGCACCAGCAGCAAGAGCGCCGTGGATTGAGTCTGCCTTGGTCTTAGCCTCAGCCTGAGAAGCTGCTGCCACCTGGATGACACGATACTGGATAGAGTCTGGCAACTGCTGCTTGCTCATCAGCTTCACGATGTTCAATGTGTTATCAGAAGCATTAACCTTTACTGCAGAAGTAGCACCTACAGCCATAGAATCGATAGCAGAAGCAATGTCTGATGGCCAAGCCTCCTTGCTCACTGGGATACCCAGGTAAGCTACGGTAGAAGCTGACTTGCGAACAAGCTCTGCAGGATCAGCTGCAGCAGCGAGCTGTGTATGATACTCAGCAAACTCCTTGTTGAGTGCTGCACGGTCGGTCTTGGAAGCCTCAACCTGAACATCGATGAACTTGATATCTCTGCTCTCAACAGGCTGCTTGAAGCGAGCCTTCATCTCATCATACTTAGCCTTCAGGTCGCTCTCCTCTACCTTCACCTTGTCGTCCTGAACATCAGAATAAGGGAAGGCAGCCAACTGGATCTGGCTCTCCTCGTTCTCCTCCTTGAAAGCCATCTTAGCCTCTACAGGGTTTGAAAGGAAGCAGTGTGCCAGGAGTGCCTGATACTTCTGAGCCAATGTCTGCTGACGGAGTGTCTTCTCGATGAATGACCAGTAGTTGAAAATCTTGGTGTACTGTTCCATCATCTGAGGATTAGCAGATGGGTTGGCCTTCTGAGCCTTGTAATCAGCCAGGAACTTCTGGAGAGAAGATGCGTCGAAACGACCTGTCTGCTGATTTACGAATGGAGTCTGCTGAAGCATTGGGTTTGTACCTGTCTTCAGGATGTCCTGAAGCTCTGCGTCTGTTACGGTAAGACCCAACTTACTAGCCTCCTTGGCAATGATCTGGTTCTGTACGTATGTATTCCATACCATGTCCTTCACCTGATTCATCTGCTCCTCAGGAAGGTTTTCCTGACCTTGTTGCATTTTAATAACCTCTGTGTACTCATCAACGAGCTTCTGGAAATCCTGCACGCTGATTTTCTCGCCATAAACCTCACCAATCTGCTGGCGCTCATTGTTCTTTGCAGAATCGCAAGAGCGGAAAGCTTCCTCGGCAATGAAGGCGAAAAGGCCGAAACTGATGATACAAACCAGTATCACGCCTCTTTTTCTAATTGTTCCTAATGCTGCCATTACGTTTTAATTATTATTATTATTTTATTTTTTCCTTATTAGGATTGTACTGCTTTTGAAGCAAGTAGCCAATTGGTTGCAAAAATACAAAAATAATACGAGAAAAGGGAATTTTTCGGTATCTTTTTTGGCTGAAAACGCAAAAAAGTCGAAAAATTCCCTCTTCTCATCCAACTATTTGATGATGTGGAGTTTCACAAGTTCTATCTTACGGGATGTGGACTTGATAATCTTAAACTCAAACTTGTCGAATTTAATTACTTCATTCAGCTTCGGGAAGCTCTGATATTCGTGCAGAATGAGTCCGCCCAGAGTCATATACTCATCACTCTCCGGAAGATCCAGGTCGAACAGATCGTTCACCTTGTCTATCTCCAGTCGAGCCGACAGCAGATAGTCGCCGTCATCGGTCTTCTTGGCTACATACTTCGCAGAATCGTGCTCATCCTCGATATCGCCGAAGATCTCTTCCACGATATCCTCCAGACTCACCAGTCCGCTGGTTCCACCAAACTCATCTACCACAACGCCCAGCGACTTCTTCTGCTGCAGGAAGGTCTGCATCAGCTTCTGCGCCTGCATGGTCTCCGGCACGAAAGGCATCGTGCGGATATGATCCTGCCATCTCTTCGGATTGTGGAAGAGCTCGGAACTGTGGATGTAGCCCACGATATGGTCGATATCATCCTCATAGACGATGATCTTGGAGTTTCCGCTTTCGATGAACTTCTGGCGGAGTTCCTCCAGCGAGGTATCGATCTCTACCGCCTGAATCTCAGTACGTGGCACCATACAGTCGCGCACCTTGGTATCTGAGAAATCCAGGGCGTTTTGGAAAATCTTCACCTCGTCGTTGATCTCGTCCTCATTGGTGGCATTGTCGATGCTCGACTGCACCAGATAGTCGAGATCTACCTTAGAAAAGCCTTCATCCCCCTCTTCAGACTCCATCTTCATACCCACCATACGCAGCAATCCCTTGCTGAGGAAGGTACTGAACTTGCTGATAGGCCAGAGAATGACGTAGCACAGATACGCAAACGGACTGAAGATGGACAGCAGTCGGTTTGGATTCGACTTGAAAAGCGTCTTCGGCAGGAACTCACCCGTAAACAACACGATGAGTGTGGAGAGAATAGTATCGCAGGTAACCTTGACACCATCATCCAGACCAGCAAAGATGGTATTATCAAACAGACGGGCTATCAGGATACCATATACTACGAGGGCTATATTGTTGCCCACCAGCATGGTGCTGACGAATCCGTTGGGATGATTATAAAAGAGCGACAAGAGTCGCTGCGTAAGTCCGTTTTTCTCCTTGTCCATTTCCGCCAACATACGGTTGGAGGAGACGAAGGCAATCTCCATTCCACTAAAGAATGCAGAAAACACCATCGTGATGAGGATACTCACTATCAGACTTATATCAACTTCTTCCATGATACATTATATCGTTAAAAAACATATTTCCTCCTACCCTATCAATGCATGACAGGAATGGTGGTGGCTCGCTGCGGTGTTGCCGGCTGGCGCATAGGCGCACTGGTAGAATCGGATGATGAAGCAGAAGATGAACTGCCTCCACCACCGAAGTCGTCCTTCTCGAAGCTACCCTTAGAATTGCTCACAAAATAGCGGGTCATACGCTCATCGCTCCAGAAATAGGAACCCTGAAGGGTACGCTCCGGAGTAACGAGCTTACTGAACACATGGCTGGAGAGTTCGTGCCTGTTCTCATCCCAGGTGAGCTGCTCGCTGGTAAAGCGAAGGCCATCCTTGGTGAGGATGCGCACACGTCCATAGAGTTTCCAGACACGTTCCTGATCAAAGTAATAAGCCGTATCGCACTGGATATAACTGTTGATGTGGAACTTCTCGTCAAACTGTTCGAGCAGTATACCCTTATCAAAAATCCAGCGGGAAGGCACACGGTTGGTATTCACCTCCCATCGCTCGGTAACGATGCGGTACTTGATGACACCCGAATCACTGATGAGGGTATTGACGCCATACGAAGTCATCATCGCCACAGAGTCTCTGTTGTGGATAGCAGGCGCAGTATGTTCTACCGGATTCTGGCAGGCTGCCAAAACCCAGGAAACTATGACACCTATTACTATGAAATATTTAATCTTATACATTATTATATATATAGAAGATGTGGCATCTCCCGAAGAAAACACCACAATATGGGCAGATTACTGCATCTTCCACTTCTTGAACCAATCCTCGTTGAAAGTGAATCCGATGTTCAGGCGGAAGATATTCTCCTTGATTAGTCCGGTAGCCGAATTCTTCACCCACTGGCCGCTGATATTCAACTGCGAACGGTTGTTGTAGGAGTTCATGATAGGAATACCGAAACCGGCACTTACAGAAAGCTCCTTAGGGCCATCCACGCCGTTCACCTTATAATATGGTGTAGCAAAGCTTACACCGGCACGGTAAGCCACACGCTTGAGGAAAGCACGGCTGCGCTCACCATAGCAGTACTGGAATCCGACATTCACCTTGCTGCGATCCTTATACACCCCATCGCGCAATGCCCAAGGCTCGCTGCTGTTAGCCTCGTAGGTAGGATAGCCCAGACTGCCCCATTTCTGCAGACTGTAATCTACACCAATCTTCCACTGGTTGTTGTGATTCCACATCAAACCGGCACCATACATCGTAGGCAACTCGTAGGCATTCTTGATGCTGAAGGCAAGTGTATCAGATGTACTGGTCTGCGCATTGGAAGAAATGATGCTCATATCGGCATCGGCATGCAGGTTATGACCTGGCGAATAAGTGACACCCAGGGTTACCTCATCCTTCTTCGACAGCTTCTGGGTATATTGCACACCCAGGTCGATCTTGTAGTTGTTCACACGAGTACCATAGGTGCGGTAAAGAGACTTATAATAGCTGTTGCTATAGTAGTTCTGCACGGTTCTGTTGATGGAACCCCAGATATAGCCAATATTGGCACCGACAGACAAGCCCTTGAGTGGAGACCAGCCCGCACCCACATATACCTGATGCAAACCGCCTTCACCCTCGTAGGAGTTGGTGTAGGTAACATCCTTGTCGTTCTTGTTCACCCATCCGCTGGTAGAATAGTTGTATCCCACGTTGGTGAAAGGGATAATACCGAAACTCATACCCAGATGGCGGAAGAGGCGGAAGCCTGCTACCACATATTCGAGATTGGAGTTATTGGCATTCTTCTTCACCCCGTTCTCGTTGAAGTTGGTTACCTGACCCGAGATACCTGCATCCAGAATGAAAGTCATGGAGTCGATGGCAGCATAGGAAGCAGGGTTCAGATAGTTAATCTGATTATGCTCATGAAAACCAAGTCCAACACCATTCATACCACGGTTGAAGCCAGAAGTCTGTTCAGACAAAACGCCTAAACCATACTGGCTGTATGGAGAATTAGTACCGCTTTGGGCATTAACCATAAGAGTAGAACCCAACAAGAGGGCTGCTAAAATAAACTTTCTCATTTATATATAAATCAGTCAAAATTATATTCAGAGTGCAAAAGTATTAAAAAAAATCTAGAAAAAAGAAGGATATTCCAAAATAATAAGTTATTTTTGCATCGTGAAACGATTTAAGCATATTTTTAGCGTCATTTTAGCGGTTATTTTAACCAATTTAACTACTAATGTGACAGCACAGGATTTTTCAGGCTATCAGACTCCTGACATTTCTGTGCAGAACAGTCGTGTCAATGAGGATGCTACATCCTGGCTCGACTCGGTAGTTATTTCGCTCCTCACCTGCGGACCAGGCAACGAGGTATGGTCGTACTACGGTCACTCTGCCCTGCGCATCCAGGACAAGATGCACGGAAGCGACGTGGCAGTCAACTGGGGCATGTTCAGTTTCAGGCAGAGCTTCTTCATCCTGCGCTTCGTATTCGGACTCACCGACTACCAGATCGGCATTTACCCAATGACCGACTTTCTCGCCGAATATGCAGCAGAAGGAAGATGGGTACGCCAGCAGCGCATCAATCTCTCCAGGGACGAGAAGATCAACATCCTGCATGCCATCGAGGAAAATGCCAAGCCGGAGAACCGTACCTACCGGTACAACTTCTTCTTCGACAACTGCACCACCCGTGC
>ERZ1031897.811-NODE-811-length-10947-cov-38.888817_pt1 | contig 10947 bp, 10 predicted proteins | sample MGYA00517881_ERZ1031897 | MGnify/ENA primary metagenome ERZ1031897 (study PRJEB33719, sample SAMN04261280) | wastewater metagenome | biome: rural village; feature: human; material: feces | host: Homo sapiens | place: El Salvador | collected 2013-01-07 ... | reverse complement strand
GATTGCCTCAATCCAAGGAATATTCGTCTCGTAACCCATATCAAAATCAATTTCTATTTTCATTGAAGTATTAATAGTTTTTGAGTATCTATTTGTTCTCCTGTCGTTATAGATTTATGTTGTATATCCAACTTACAAAATGCCCCATTGAGTCCACAAATCTTACGGGAAGCAGGCGGATTCTGTCAGTGCCAAGGTAATGTTTTTATTTCAATCCGGTATCACGGCAGAGGTGATTTTTGGTTGTTTATGCAAGAATAATTCGGAATATGTAAAATAAACGGTAGAATATCTGTTGTATTGGCGATTGGACTGGCTGTTATTCAGAAATAATGAAAATTTTTCATTATCTTTGCACCCAAATTTGATAGACCATGCAGAAAGTAAATAGACTGAAAGAAATCCTGAATGAGAGAAGTCTGACAAATTCGTGGCTTGCCCGGCAACTGGGTGTAAATCCTACAACGGTCTCGAAATGGTGTACAAATTCTTCTCAGCCGGATGTTTTGACTTTTCTGAAAATAGCGAGTTTGCTTCATCTGGATGTAAGCGCACTATATGACGAAAAGGTTATCAGCGACTTCTGCGGGGACAGGAAACCGTATGAACTATGATTAGAAGAATATAAATCTTATAAATATAATCCTGCTGGCGGCAGTCTTGCTGACAACAGGTAGCTGTGACCGACACGGAGCGGCCTGGGAGAAGCTGGAAATAGCAGAAAACCTTATGGATTCCAAGCCTGATTCCGCCCTTGCGGTGTTGGAAGGCATCCCTGCCTCAAAAGTCAAGGGTAAGGAAATCTCTGCCAGATATGCGCTGCTCAAATCCATGGCATTGGACAAAAACTGTATTGATACGACGACATTCGATATCCTTCAGCCCGCCATAGACTATTACACATGAGAAGTCACAACAAAATCTTTTATTGATTGAATATCAACGAATTAAGTATTTCAAAGAATATAACTGCTAACGATTTAGAAACGAGCTATATTCTTTTTCTTTCACAACTTTGCAATATATAAAGAACACTTTGATTACAGTTGCAAAGATAAATAAAAACTCTGAGAATGTTATTTTTTGTTTCTAATTTTATAAATTCTTAAGAATTGAATATAAGTAATTTGTGGTTTTGATTTTTCACAAAATCATTAAAAATAGACTCAATTATTAATCTTTAACACTTAAGAGACTTGGTAAATCAAAAGAAATGATTATATTTGTAATCAAAAAAGTGTTCTATAGAGCAGTTTTAGCATACTGCTTTTTAGCGATAACAAATACTACAATAAAACAGAAGTAAATGCTATTTTTTATTCTATTATTTTTGGACTGATGAGCTTTCAGATATATAGACAACATGATTCCATGCAATGTGGCATAGCCTGTTTGCAAATGGTATGTAAATATTTCGGCAGGGAATATACTTTAGATTCTCTGTCTAAATTGTGTTCTGCAACAACGGAAGGTATTTCTCTTTTAGGCATTAATGAAGCTGCTAACATTCTTGGATTACATACAGTATGTGCGAAAGCAACAACTACGATGCTAAGTGATGTCCCGCTACCATGTATTCTTCATTGGAACCAAAAACATTTTGTTGTTCTATATAAAGTAAAGAAAGGCAAGAAATTCTATATGGCTGATCCAGGAAAGGGGTTGGTAACATATAGCCTTGAAGAGTTCAAGTTGCATTGGATAAGCACAAAGTCTAATGGCGAAGACAAAGGTATAGCCATGTTCTTGGAAACTACTCCTGCTTTCTTTACTTATAAGATGGAGGACGAAGAGAACATCAAAGAGAAGAGGTCTTTCCGCTTTCTCCTCGGATATGTGAGAAAATACCGTAGGTATTTCTGGCAAATCATCTTGGGCTTGATTATTGGTAGTCTTTTGCAATTAGTCTTGCCGTTCCTCACTCAGTCTATTGTGGATGTGGGTATCAAGAATCAAGACATCGGATTCGTCTGGCTTATCCTATTGGGACAGTTGATGCTTACCATCAGTAGAACTGCTATCGACTTCATCCGTAGATGGTTATTGCTGCACATATCCCTTCGTATCAATATCTCCTTGGTGAGCGACTTCTTCATCAAACTCTTGAAACTGCCAATGTCTTTCTTTGACACGAAACTCATGGGCGACTTAATGCAGAGAACGAACGACCATAGTCGTGTGAACAACTTCCTCACACAGCAAACGCTCAATATCACCTTTGCCATGCTAACCTTCGTGGTGTTCTCTGTGGTGCTATTCTTCTACAACAAGTTGGTTTTTGCCATCTTCTTGTTGGGGAGTATCCTGTATGGTGTATGGATGACCTTATTCTTGAAGCGAAGGAAGTTGCTTGATTACGAATTGTTTGAGCAACAAGCCATCAACAATAACAAGACTTATGAGTTTATCAATTCCATGCAGGAAATCAAGTTGCAGGATTGTGAGCAACGCAAAAGATGGGAATGGGAGGATACGCAAGCGGACTTGTTCGGTGTGCAGATGAAATCGCTCAAACTCCAACAAACGCAAGAGGCAGGAAGCATCTTCATCAACGAGGTGAAGAACATCATCATCACTGTTGTAGCAGCTACAGCCGTGATTCATGGACAAATGACACTCGGTATGATGCTTGCCGTGCAATACATCATCGGACAACTCAACTCTCCAGTAGAACAACTGATGAATTTCTTCTACTCTCTGCAAGATGTGAAGATCAGTTTGGAACGCATCAATGAGATTCACCAGATGGATGATGAGAACGGAAAGGAAGGTTTGCAAACTTCTATCAAGAACAAAAATGAGGGCCTCAACATCAAGAACATCATGTTCAAGTATGACCCACATGCTTTACGCAAGACCATAGATGATATAAGCATTCGCATTCCACAAGGAAAGGTTACTGCCATCGTTGGTGCATCTGGCAGTGGAAAGACAACCCTCATCCGTTTGATGTTGGGTTATTATCCAGTGTTGGAGGGACAAATCAATATCGGCAATACCGAAATCAATGAGCTCAACAAGAAGTGGTGGCGCAGGCAATGTGGTGTAGTTATGCAGGATGGTGTCATCTTCTCCGAGAGCATCGCTAGGAACATAGCCGTTGACGATGGTGACATAGACAAGGAACGGTTGCTAAAAGCAGCCGAGATAGCTTGCATCAAGGAATACGTAATGGCTTTGCCTTTGAAGTTCAACACCAAGATTGGGCGTGATGGCGTGGGACTGAGCCAAGGACAGAAACAGCGCATCCTAATTGCAAGGGCGGTTTATAAGAATCCTGACTATATCTTCCTTGACGAGGCTACCAATTCGCTCGATGCCAACAATGAGAGAAGCATCGTTGAAAACTTAGATAAGTTCTACAAGGGCAAGACAGTTGTGATTGTAGCTCATCGACTGAGTACAGTGAAGAATGCTGACCAAATCATAGTTATTGACCAAGGAAAGGTGGTTGAGGTTGGCAATCACGAATCACTGACAGCCAAGCGAGGGGCATACTATAATCTGGTAAAGAACCAATTGGAATTGGGAAACTAATAATCTCTTGAATATGGAACAGAAAGAATTTAATAATATTGAATTGAGAAGCGAGAAAGTGAGGAACGTAATTGGCAAAGTTCCTCCTCGCCTTGTTAGCTTGGGGACGATTATCATCACCATCATTGTCATTGCCCTTGGAGTGGCTTTCTATAAAATACCTTATCCTATATCCATAGAGGCTAATGGTGAGGTCATCAATCAAAGAACAGTGCAAGTGTTTGTGCCATACAAGTATTTGTATCTTTTCGATGAGCCAAGGACGGCTCATGTATCTTTCGAGGGCAACGATAATGCATCTTGTAACTGCGACATCATAAGCCATAATGCCAAGCTCATACATAGGGAAGATGGTAACTATTTTATGGCTATAGCCACAGTGAGTACACAGGGACAAAAGTCCCCTGTGTTGCAAAAGTACATGAAAGCCGATGTCAGAATCATCGTCAGCAACAAAACGTTATGGCAGCAGGTATTCGGATGAGCTGTGTCCGAACACTTGCTGTTTGATTATGTGATTTTTCTCATTAAATCTAAAATCCTCGTAATTCGCGTTGTTATTTATATGGTATATAATCAATTATGTTTTTTACAATCAAAAATAAAGGTGTTTTTTACGCACGTAAGTGGCGAATCTTAAACCACAGAAAATTATTCGATTTGCAAAAAACAAACCACATAAAGCAAGTACAGTATATTAATTTCACAAACAAGAATCAATGATATTCTATCAAAACTCATAAACGAACAAATAATTATATGCACAAAAATCAATTAGTGCGCATTTTTATGCTGCTTAATTGTTAAAAATGTGAGTTAATTGATTTTTTTCCTAAAAATCTTGCAGTATTAAGGACAAAAAGACTATCTTTGCAAACAGAAAGACAAATTATATATGCCTATGGATTTGGTATTGTACTTTATCATATTTCATTCAGCATATTTTATTAAGCCGAAAGATTAGAATAGAAGTCCAAAATGTAATCTTCGAATTATAGTTTGGGATTCAAAGGAGATATTTATTCTTCAGTGTGGGTATGTAATAATCAAGTCGTAAAATCAGTTACAAGCCATACTGGTAAATATAAGCGGTTGCCGAAAAGCTAATAGTAAAGAGTAGGCATATTAATTAGTTGTTATTATGAATGATTTAATTAAAAAGAGTTTCTTAGATGAATCTGAAGTCCTTTTAAAATCCGAAATGGTAACGCTGGTGGGTGGCGAGAGCTTTGACGACACAGTTCAAGATAAACTATGCCAAAATTCATGTTCATCAGGCTGTAGTGTAAGTTGTAGTGCTGGATGTTCAAAACAAAGAGCAAGTTAATGAAAGTACTCTTTAATCCAATATATCGGCTAAAAGTTGATAAGGGAAAGGTTTTAATCTTTCATAGAGGAGGGATTGTTAGCGCCGAGGACCAACATGATGAGGGATTCTGTGGAGCAATCCATCCTCTTCATGCTATTATTTTGTCTTTTTTGAATGGTAAGGAAATTGATGAAACTATTGAGAATATAAGAAAGTTTATCCCGATGGATGCTAAAGAACTTTCTCATTTTATCACAAGTTTGTTAGACAACGAATATGCCAAAGTTATTAAATACAAGAATCATAGCATAGTATTTCCGTCTCATCTTATCATTATTTCTGATAGGACTAGAGATGTAGTATATAATCCTACTGATTTTTTGTTGAATGACGTGGATTTAGCGGTATCAAGACCTATTTCTGTATCAAAACTTACATTAATGGTTAATAATATTTGTTCAACAAATTGTTATTACTGTTATGCTGATAAACGGAAAAAGGTAGAAAATAAAATATCACTTGAACGTTATAAACAGATAATTGAAGAAGCAAAAACAAATGGTGTTGTTACAATTGATGTGATTGGAGGTGAATTCTTTTTATATCATCATTGGAAACAACTATATAGTTTCTTAATAGAGCATAATTATTATCCTCTATTAAGCACAAAGACATGTTTAAAAGAATCAGATATTCAATTTCTTTCTAAAAATAAATGTACTCAGTTGCAATTTTCGCTTGACTCTCTAATTCCTGAAACGTTAAATCGGATGCTAGGAGTAAATAATCGGTATGTTGAAAATGTAAAACATACCCTAAAACTTTTAGATAAATATGGTATTAAAGTTGCAATACATTCAATTTTAACACAAAAGAATTCCACTGAAGAGGATTTTAAATCCATCTTTGACTTTATAAAAAATCTTTCCAATATTCTTTATTGGAAGCCAGATGTAGGTGCAGAGTCAATTTATGTAAATACCAACATTCATGGTACAATCGCACCCACGAAAAAGGCTCAGACATCTATCTCTGTATTATGCAAAAAATTACAGAAAAATGCAAGCTTTCCAATAATATCTTCAGGTCTTGAAGAAAAAGAGGTCGGCTCCTCCACTAAAAATTGGGCTAAGTTTAATGAAAGAAGCGTCTGCGCTGGCAATTATCTTCAATTATTTGTTTTGCCAGATGGTAATGTTACTATTTGTGAGGAATTATACTGGCATCCAAAATTTATTGTGGGTAATATTTTAGAACAATCGCTTAATGAAATTTGGAATTCAAAAACTGCTTTGAATCTTTATTATCTAAAGCAATCTAATATTTCTGATGAAAGTCCATGTAAGACTTGTAAAGATTATGAGGTATGTAGAATTCCGAAACAAGTATGTTATAGGGATATTGTAAGAAAATATGGTGTAAAGCACTGGGATTATCCAGATGTCAATTGTCCAAAATGCCTATGAAAAAATATCTGTGTGTACTTTGCTTTATGCAATTCATAATAATGGGGTTTGCTCAAACCAAGCAAACCTCAATACAAGACACCATAAAAATTTCTGATGTAATAGTCTTAGCAGAAAGACCATTGGTTCAGCGTAAGGCAGACAGAATGATTGTCAATGTTGAGCATAGCAAATTGCTGAAGTCACGCTCTCTTTCCAACATTTTGAGTTTGATTCCTGATGTTGATTATGATGGCGAAGGCGGTATCAGCATTAGGGGCAATGGTGTCAAGATATATGAAAACGGAAGAGTTGTGAATCTGAGTGGCGCACAACTTAAAAGATACCTGTCCTCTTTGCGTGGTAATGACATCAAGAACTTGGAGATACTTCCTCAAGCAACAGCCGAATACGATGCGGAAGGCGGTACTGCCATTCTTGTCGTCAATCGCCAGAAGAAGCACGAGTATGGACTTTCCGGTTATACAGGCAGCGAATACGAACGAAAAAGCAGAAATTCACTCTCCGAATTTACTGGATTGACATATTCATGGGGTAAATTTGCCCTTTATGCCAATATGGCTTTCGGTCAGTCGGAAAGCAGAAGTAAAATTGACGAAAATGACTATGGACATGATGTAACTGTTGACAGTCGTTCGGAAAGTACTGATAAAGGTCATTATTATATGCCTAAATTGGGCTTCGACCTTTACATTTCTCCCAAGCAATATTTAGGTGTGGAATGGTTAGGCAGTTACTCGAAAGACTATTCCAACGACTGTCTGGTTAATTCTTCTATTGCCGACAACAGCCAACACCCGACAGGCATCAAAAGTTTTGCACCATATACATTAAGGGACAACAACAATAATGTTACCTTAAACTATGAATGGACGACAGACACACTCGGCAGCAAACTGAACGTTATCGCTGATTATGCAGGGAAAAGAGAGCGTGATTTGTACGAATACGAGAACCAATATACGTTAGGCATAGGCTCGGACAGCATAATATCCAAGTCACAACCCTCATACGAGTGCATAGACATTTATAGTGCGCAGATTGATTTTGCAAAGATTTTAAAACATCATCAATTTACTGTTGGTGCCAAGTACGTTTATGCAGACATTAATTACAACAGCAGATTGTATCTCGGAAACACTACCTTGGCAGGAATGTTGTATGAAGACATTGACCAACGAGACGATTTCAAATACTCTGAGCGACGGCTTGCGATATACGGAATGTACAGGTACAACTTCGCACCATGGGAGATTCATGCGGGAGTGCGTGATGAATATACGGAGTGGAATACCCGACAATGGGTGAAAGACAAACTACGTAATAGCCGAAACGGAAACAACCTCTTTCCGTCATTCTTTGTGAAGAGAGATATGGAAGGGGGAAATGCTTTGTCGTTGAGCTATACGCAATCGATAAATCGTCCGTCGTACCAAATGGTAAATCCGTTCGTTTTCCATCTGTCTGAAACGTCTTACAAGGAAGGCAATCCCAATTTAAAAGGTGAGCTGCTATACAACGCGGCACTACAATTCGTTCTGAAGTCAAGATACGTTTTCTCTCTGTCTGCTCTCTTCATTGACAGGAAAATCAATGAGATATACGAGCAGGTCGGAGAGAAACAAACACGCTATACGTTGAAGAACGACGGAACAACAAAGAGATTGACGCTATACATGGGCATACCATTCACGTGGGGCTTGTGGAATTGCAGAAACAATGTGGAGTTAAGCCAGAGCCTGTATGAGAACAGCACCAAGCGTGTCAACGACTTTGGAGTTGTCCTGTCAAGTTTCAACCGCTTCAAGGTGTCAAAACAACTTACAGCGATGGCTAACATACGCTACATCAGACATTACAAGCAACTCTATCTTATTCAAAAGACAGACTACATCGGTGTGGACGTTGAGGGCGATTACAGTTGCTTTAAGGACAGGCTGAATGTCAACTTTGGTGTAAAGGATTTGTTTAACAGTAGAGGAAAGAACAAGCAAATATTCAGAAATGGTGATTTTGAGCACCATTCAGAGTTTGACTTTCTTTCACGGAAGTTCTTTGTCAGCGCAACGTTTAGTTTCTCGGCAGGAGCAAAACGCGCGAGCCGACATGATAAGGCGTATTCTAATGAAGAGGATAAAGAGAGAATGTAATGAGTGATTTTCCCAAAGCGGTATCCTATGACCATTTTGTAAAGCCATATTTTTGCTCAGAGAATAAATGTTTGGTTCTTTGTAAATTGCACAATATAGAAACGAGCAGACTTCTGCTCGTTTCTATATTGTCACCTATTGTCCACTCACCCATTTCTTAATATGTAATTGAAATCCAACTTAGAGTTAGTTAGACAAATATTATCAGGAGATTTCTTTTGTACAATCTATTTCTATTACAACTTGTCATTTTAAGTTACTTTTAATTTCTTGAGATTCTTTTAGGAGTTTACAAGCTATGCTATCTTTATAAGCTGCCATTTCAAGCATTTCATGGTGTCGGCGGACGGAATCCTCATAAACAGCGACACGATTTTTCAAGTTGTCAATAACATCTTCATCACGCTGTACAGAGAAATGCTTTTCTATGTAACGAATGTTCGGGTCGTCTGTTGGCAGCACCATTCGCAATGCCCGATACTTTAAATCTGCCTCCTCCCAATCTTGATGTTCTCGCCATTGGGTGAGGTTGCCCCAAAGAGAGATAACGAGAGATAGAGCCAAACCACCGATGAAAAGAAGAACATACTTGGAGGTAGGTTCAAAGCGGTGGGTGACAATCTTCTTCTGAGGTACATTGCTTATGTTGGCAAGTCGCTCTTGTATGTCTTTTGTCGCAGCATCTTGCTCTTGCTTCAACTGCTTAACCGTATCAAACAAGAGCTTGCTTCGCTGTTCTCCATTGCTTGTTTCTTTCTTGGTAAGGTCGGTAAAGATACAAATTGCCTCTCTTAATCTTGCCAATTTGTCAATAGCTTCCCCTTCTTTTACAGCCATAGCAAGGATAGCTTTTTCAAGTTTGCTTGTGTCAACACTTACAGAAGTGGGAGTGCTTCCTGTCTCTGTATTCTTTGGTGAAGCAGAAAGTTCATCGACTTTCTGCTCCAATCTCTCAACTGTGCCGTAGATGGCTTCCAATAGTTCTTCTTTCATGTTCGATTCTAATTTTAAGTTTGTAACTTGCATCAAAGGCTGAAGCCCTTTCTGCGTTTCTTCTTTTTCTTCTTGGCGGATTCATCCTCTGGGAATGGCTCGTAAGTTTGGGCATTGGACGGTGCGAACAATCCAATGGGAGAGATACCACTACAAGGTTCTTGGGCATGTTCTGCCGTTGGTTGAGTTTGTTCCCATTGGTGGCAACTTGCTTGTCCTCTCTGCATGGATTCTGCTCTTGGCGATACACGATTCTCCGCAGTCCCAAGCCTTGCATCCAACTTACCAAAGCTGTATTCTCTGCTAATCTGCGTACCCTTGAAACTATAGCCATCCTTGCTAAAGCGGATGCCTTGAACCTTAGTTCGCTCTTTGTCCTTATATACAAGTTCCAAATGAACACCTTGTTTTGCAAGTTCATTCTTGAACTTCTGCCAACTATCTGCGACTTCCAATGCATCCTTGACGGCATTGTGAATCTCATATTTTGCTCGCTCGGCATTGCGCAATTTGCGAGTATTAGTATAGCTCTTGTCCGTTCCGTAAGTCAGTCCATATTTGGATTTAAGAGCCTTGGTCACTTGCTCGTTACGCCTGTAATCATTCCTGTCAGATATGAGCTTGCCCTCATTATTGATGCGGTTATACACGATATGACAATGTGGATTGTCTGTGTTGTGATGCCTTACGATGATGAATTGAGTATCTTTTATCCCCATCATCTGCATGTATTCAAGGGCTATCTTAGCCATGAACTCATCCGTCAAACGTGGCTTATCCTCGGGCTTGAAGCTCAATGCAATGTGTCCCACAGGCTTCTTAATCCTTGGATTTAGCTGCCTCTGTAGCTCGAAACTTTGCGTTATCTCGGCATTCGTGCCGAGTAACACACCATCCGAGGCGATGATTTTCGCCTCGTCCTTGCCTGTCACATAGCGGATGCAACCACCAAATGAGCTGCCCTTCTTTAGCTTGCCTATCATGTGGTATCCTCCTTTCTGCCTATTCCGCATGGCTTCGATTTTGGACTTGCTTGGCGATACTCGCCAAGAATGGCTTTTAATCTTCTCAACAAGTCCATCACGTACACATGGGTCTCATGGAAACCTTTCTGATGCGACAGCTTGGCAAGTTGGTTGAGGTTGTTCGCCATACCGATGAGGTTCTTGGCAATGGCAACCGTCTCTGTGTTGTGTCCGCTGACCACCTCGCCGTTCAAGGCAGACTCACGGATGTACTCCGCCAACTTGCGGTTGGCTTTTCTCGCCCTCAGTCTCAATGCCTCGTAGCTTGGCTTCGAGAACTTCACCGTGACAGACTTCGACAGCTTGCGAACCCTGCCCGTGGGCGGTCTTCCGCCCTTTCTCTTGTCTTGTTCCTGTACGTTTGTCATTCGATACACTGTTTACAGTTGGTACACTTACTTTCTGCGACCGCCGGGAGCAAAATTCCTCCGCCCTCATGGTGGAGCGAGGCGTTTTGGGGTTCCCAA
>ERZ1031897.800-NODE-800-length-11051-cov-5.985540_pt1 | contig 11051 bp, 9 predicted proteins | sample MGYA00517881_ERZ1031897 | MGnify/ENA primary metagenome ERZ1031897 (study PRJEB33719, sample SAMN04261280) | wastewater metagenome | biome: rural village; feature: human; material: feces | host: Homo sapiens | place: El Salvador | collected 2013-01-07 ... | reverse complement strand
AATCCACCACCTACTACCATCATCATGAAGATGCCTGAAGCCTGGGCTGTATATTTGCCAAGACCCTCTGTAGCAAGGTTGAAGATACTTGGCCACATGATAGAGGTGCAAAGACCGCAGAGTACCAAGAACATGGCTGAGATAGGAACTGTTACCAACTGGAATGAAGAACCTGTAAATACAGGCATATCTACAGTTGTTGATTTGCCAAGAAGTACTGCCAAAAGAATGAACAGCATACCTGCACCATTAGCGACAATCATCATAGAACGGCTTGAAACCTTGTTGGCAATGAAGCTGGAGCACAAACGGCCCACCAACATGAGCAACCAGTATGTTCCTGCTACGAAACCACCGATAGCTGCTGCGTTTGCCAAGGCTGCGCCGTTGATGAAGCCACCACCATTGGCTGTTGTGTCTGAAATGTAGAAATTCAAAGTTCCTGGGATACCTACCTCAACACCTACATATACGAAGATGGCGATAACGCCGAGGTTGAAATGGCGGAATGCCCATGGTGAATGCTCGAATACAGTCTTGGCTGTTGTCTTACCCATCTCAGGATCCTTGATAGGGATGAAGAGCAAGCATATAAAGGCAGCTGCAAATACTGCGAGAGCGATGTAAAGTACCAAGTTGACATCTACCATCTGGGTATTGGCTGTTACAGTACCGATAAGGGCACCTACGAGCATTGGAGTTAAGGTACCAGATAAAGAATTCAGTGTACCCCCAATGAGGTTCAACTGGTTACCGCGGTTACCACCGCCACCGAGAAGATTCAACATAGGGTTTACTACAGTATTCAGAATACATACAGCAAACCCTGAGATGAATGCACCGAAGAGATAAACAGAGAAGCCTGATACATCGACACCAAACTTACCTGAGAGGAACTGGATGAATACGCCGACAAAACCAGTAGCAATACCAGCAAGAGCTGTTTTCTTGTAACCAATTTTAGTCAACAATTTACCAGCAGGGATACCCATGAAGAGGTAAGCCAAGAAGTTCATGGCATTACCTAGCATACCAATCATGTTGGCGCTACCGCTATCGGCAAATACGTTTTTCCAGATGACTCCGATAGGAGCAGCTAAGTTTGTGACGAATGAAATCATCGCGTAGAGGAACATCATCGTGATGATGGCAATGATGTTACCATTTTGTTTTTGGTTTTCCATTTTTTCTTTAATAGTTGATATTTAAATGTTTTGTTTATAGACTTGGAAAGGAGTGGCAGTTTTTGAGCTGCCACTCCTATGTTTAAATGTATGGTCTATCTTATAGATAAGGTTATCTTAAGGATAAGACTGAACCATACATGTTTCTTTTATTTGTCAACACCAAACTTATAGATAGTTTTCTGTGTGTATGTTTCGCCTGGTTTCAAGCGTACACTTGGGAAATATGAGCGGTTTGGTGAGTCTGGGAAGTGTTGAGCCTCAAAGCAGACTGCACTTCTGCGTGGGAATGTTGCACCATGCTGACCCTTGATACCCTCAGGAAGTTGCCTGTGTACATCTGCATACCTGGTTCGGTAGTATAAACTTCCATTGTACGACAGCTAACAGGATCCTTGATTCTTGCAGCAAAACTCAACTCGCCTTCTTCCTTCTTGTTGAGTACGTAGTTGTGGTCATATCCTGAACCATTCTTGATTTGCTCATTGTCTGCATTGATATCCTGACCAATCGGTTTCGGTGTGCGGAAATCAAATGGAGTGCCTTCCACCTTCAAGATTTCACCTGTAGGAATAGAAGTCTCATCGATAGGCAAATAGAAATCAGCATTCACCTCACAAATGATATTGTCAATGGTTGGTGTAGGGTTGCCGATACCTTGGATTGAGAAGAAACCGTGGTTTGTCAGGTTCACGATAGTCAACTTGTTGGTTGTAGCCTGATACTTGATAACCAACTCGTTATCGTCAGTCAAGGTGTAAGCCACCCAAACGTCCATTTCTCCTGTAAAACCTTCTTCTCCGTAAGGGCTGGTATATTTTAATACGATAGCATTTTCGCTCATGCGGGTTGCATCCCAAACGTGTGTGTGGAAACCGGTAGGACCGCCATGCAAGTGGTTCTTGCCATTGTTGCGAGCCAACTGGTATTCTTTGCCGTGTAATGTGAACTTACCGTCACAAATACGATTTCCATAGCGACCGATGAGTACGCTGAGGAAAGGCTCTGGTGAATTGATAACATCCTGGATGTTGTCATGACCCTGGATGAGGTTAGCATAATTGCCATCTTTGTCTGGCATCATGATAGCCACAATTGCACCGCCGTAGTTTGTTACTGCAATTTCATTGCCCTGACTATTCTTCAAGATGAAGAGGTCGGTCTGCTTTCCATTTACAGTGGTCTGAAAATCTTCTCTTTTCAGGCCACAGAGGTTTTCTACTTCTGCGCTCATAATATCCTAATTTTTTAGTTACTTTATCGTTTAAGTTATTATCTACTGCAAAGTAACTAAAAAAAAATGATTATTACAAATATTTTAGCAATTTATTGATTTAAAAAAACAAAAAATAACTTATGAAAGGAAATCGGCTACAATGTAACTTGACCCTCCAACGAAGATAAAATCATCTTCAGCAGCGTCTGCCTGTGCTGCTTTAAATGCTTTATTAACAGAAGGATACACGTTTCCGTTGAGTCCTAACGAAGTGCCTAATTCCGCGATTTTTTCCACTTTTATGGCTCTTTTTGTAGTTGCTTGTGTCCAATAGTAAATTGCGTCCTTTGGAAGCATTTTCATCACAGTTGTGACATCTTTGTCATCTACCATGCCAAAAACGATGCGAAGCTGTCTGCATGCTTGTGCCTTGATCTGAGGAGCCAGATATTGCCATCCGCCTACATTATGACCTGTATCGCAGATTACCAAAGGCTTGTCTTGTATCTTCTGCCATCTACCCATCAATCCTGTCAGTTCTGTTACATGGGAAATTCCATATTTGATGGATGTTCCTTTGTTCTTGACAAGTGTAAGATACTTGACGGCATTAAGGATGGTGTTCATATTTTTGGCCTGATAATCGCCGCAGAGTTCTCCTGTCAGCTTACCCCATGTACGGGTAGTGTATTCCATTTTTCCATTAATATGTTCTGCTTTCTGGACTTCCTGCTGGTTTTCATCTTGGGCGAAAATGATAGGAGAGTTTTCTTTCAGTGCCTTTTGCTGGAAAACTGGACGTGTTTCTGGCAGATCTTCTCCGATAATGACTGGTACTCTTGGCTTGATGATGCCTGCTTTTTCGCCTGCGATGTCAGCCAAAGTGTTGCCTAAGAACTGGGTATGATCCTTACTGATATTAGTGATGATAGATAGGATAGGGGTGATAATGTTGGTGCAGTCCAAGCGACCACCGAGTCCTACTTCGATAATGGCGATATCAACCTTTTGTTCGGCAAAGTACTTGAATGCAAGAGCGGTGGTCAATTCAAAGAATGATGGATGTAGAGGTTCGAAGAATCTGCGTTCTTTTTCTACGAAATCGATAATGTATTGTTCGCTGATGCATTCTCCGTTTACTCGGATACGTTCACGAAAATCTACCAGATGTGGAGATGTAAAGAGTCCAACTTTGTATCCTTCTGATTGAAGAATGGCAGCAAGGGTATGAGAGCAGGAACCTTTGCCGTTGGTACCTGCGACATGAATGCTTTTGAACTGGCGATGAGGATGTCCGAAATGCTTGTCAAGCGTTTCGGTGGTTTGCAAACCTGGCTTGTAAGCCTTGGCACCTACCTTTTCAAAAACAGGAGTGCTGTTGAACAGATATTCTATGGTTTCTTGATAATTCATTGCTTTTCTGTGTTTATTACACCTTATTATATATATAAAGGAGCAACCCTGTCTTTGCCAGACAGGATTGCTCCTTTCATTTTTATCAATATATTCTCGTTTATTTAAAGAGGTTTTTGAAACTTTCAAAGAGAGACTTCTTGGTGGCACTATCAGCCTTGAAGTTCTCGCATTCTTTAAATTTCAAGACAAGTGCTTTTTCCTCCTTGGTAAGGGTCTTTGGTACAAATACGGTGATGTTGACGATGATGTCACCCTTTCCGTAGCCATAACCCTGTACGGCAGGAAGTCCTTTTCCTCTGAGGCGCATCTGCTTGCCTGGCTGGGTTCCTGGTTCAATCTTGAGGGTAGTCTTACCATCAATAGTCGGTACTTCTACCTCTCCGCCAAGAGTTGCAGTAGTGAAATCAAGAACAAGATTGTAATACAGGTCCTGACCGTTACGCTCAAAGATGTCGCTCTTTTCTTCCTGGATAAGAACCTGAATGTCACCATTGATGCCATTATGCTTGCCTGCATTTCCTTTGCCGCGAACACTGACACACATGCCGTCTTCAACACCAGCAGGAATGTTGATTTCTACGACTTCATCACCTTTTACGATACCATCACCGCCACAGTGCTTACACTTGTTCTTGATGATGGTACCTTCTCCATGACAGTCTGGGCATGGAACCTGAGTCTGCATCATGCCGAACATAGAGCGAACGGTCTTGATAGTATATCCTGTACCATTACATGTATGGCATGTTTCTGGTTGTGCACCGCCTTCGCATCCTGTACCATGACATTCCTCACAAGTAACATCCTTGCGAATTTTGAATTTCTTGGTAACACCTGTGGCAATTTCCTGCAAAGTGAGTTTTACTTTCACGCGCAGATCGCTTCCCTGATATTGCTGGCGAGCACCGCCGCCACCAAAACCTCCGCCAAATCCGCTGAAACCTCCGCTGTGTCCTCCGAAGATGTCTCCAAACATGGAGAAGATGTCGTCCATATTCATGTTGCCACCTCCGCCAAATCCACCGAATCCACCTTGTGGACCGTCGAATCCGAACTGGTCATATTGCTGGCGCTTCTGAGGATCTCTTAAAACATCGTAAGCCTCAGCTGCTTCTTTGAATTTCTCCTCAGCCTCTTTGTTGCCTGGGTTGCGATCAGGATGATACTTGATGGCAATCTTTCGATAAGCCTTCTTGATCTCGTCATCGGATGCTGACTTATCGACGCCCAGCACCTCATAATAGTCTCTCTTAGCCATTTGCTAACTTCTGATTGAATGTTCTGAATATCAATTGATTATTGTCCTACTGCTACTTTTGCGTGGCGGATCACTTTGTCGTTGAGGGTGTAACCTGTCTGTACGCAGTCGATGACCTTACCTTTCTTGTCATCGCCCATTCCCGGAACCATAGCGATGGCCTCATGGAAATCTACGTCAAAGTCCTTGTCTGTAGTCTCTATCTTCTTTACGCCTAATCCTTCCAATGTCTTGATGAATTTATTGAAAATCATCTGAACACCTTCTTTGATAACCTTAGGGTCTTCACTCTTATCAGCAATGGCACGCTCAAAATCATCGAGTACTGGCAAAATGGCTGAAATTGTTTTTTCTCCGCCATTGAGTATCAGTTCTGCTTTCTCTTTGAGAGTGCGTTTGCGATAGTTTTCAAACTCAGCAGTCTTGTAGAGCAATTGCTTCTTGAGGTCTTCCACTTCTTTTTGAGCTTTCTCAAGTGGATCCAATTCTGTTTCTTCTGCCTTTTTGTCGGCAGCATTGTTGTCCTCTGTCTTTTTGTCAGCATCGCTGTCAGATTCGTTCTCTGTACCCGCATTTTTGTCAGACTGGTTGTCTGCAGCATGGGTGTTTTGTTCCTGCTCATTGGATACTTGCTCGTTGTGAGCCTGCTCCTCGACGTTGCCGTCTTCTATATTTATATCTCTTTCTTTAGACATAGTTGTAAATTTACTTTTGATTTTTTTTAGAATCTTCATGACAAAAAGTGTGCCAACCTGAAAAGGCTGGCACCTATTATAGTATATAAGACTTCTCGTTTGTCTTTGCAATATTCAATCCTGTATGAGCAGGATTACTGCAATCCGTACATCTTAGCTTTTTGCTCCTTGATAGCCTCGTCGTAGATATACTCGTCGTAAGACATGAGTTTGTCGATTGTGCCAGATGGAGTCAGCTCGATGATGCGGTTTGCCACGGTGTTGATGAACTCGTGGTCATGGCTGGCAAAAAGAATATTGCCCTTGAATGCCACCAAGTTGTTGTTGAAAGCCTGGATACTTTCCAAGTCCAAGTGGTTGGTTGGAGTATCAAGAATCAGACAGTTGGCATTCTGCAACTGCATACGGGCAATCATACATCTCATCTTTTCACCACCGGAGAGTACGTTTACTTTCTTCAGTACTTCCTCACCGCTGAAGAGCATTCTACCCAAGTAGCCCTTCATGGCTACCTCATTACCTGGACCATATTGACTCAACCAATCTACCAGGTTCTTATCGCTTTCAAAGAACTCTGTATTGTCGAGTGGGAGATAGGCTGTTGTGATGGTAACACCCCACTTGTATTCACCTCCATCAGCCTTTCTGTTGCCATTGATGATTTCAAAGAGAGCGGTCATCGCTTTTGGATTATGAGAGAGGAATACTACCTTTTCGCCCTTTTCGATATTGAAGTTTACGTTATCGAAAAGTACAGTTCCGTCCTCGTCGCATGCCTTCAAACCTTCTACCTCAAGAATCTGATTTCCTGGTTCACGGTCCATCTGGAAGATGATGCCAGGATATTTACGGCTTGAAGGGCGGATTTCCTCAACGTTGAGTTTCTCGAGCATCTTCTTACGAGAGGTAGTCTGCTTGCTCTTTGCAACATTGGCAGAGAAACGGCGGATGAATTCTTCCAACTGCTTTTTCTTCTCCTCAGCCTTCATCTTCTGGTTTTGAGCCTGACGGAGAGCCAACTGTGAACTTTCATACCAGAAAGAGTAGTTACCGGCAAACATGGTTACCTTTCCAAAGTCGATATCCACGGTCTGGGTACTTACTGAGTCGAGGAAGTGACGGTCGTGAGATACAACCAATACGGTTTGCTCGATGTTGCTTAAGTATTCTTCCAACCATTCTACAGTATCGAGGTCGAGGTCATTGGTAGGCTCATCGAGGAGAAGGTTGTCTGGGTTTCCAAAGAGAGCTTTTGCCAACATGACGCGCACTTTCTCTGTGTTAGAGAGTTCACCAACAAGCTTGTTGTGCTGTTCCTCTTTTACGCCAAGATTCTGAAGAAGTTGTGCTGCATTGCTTTCGGCCTCCCAACCATTCATCTCTGCAAACTTCAACTCTAAGTCTGCAGCTCTGTTACCGTCTTCTTCTGTCATTTCTGGTTTAGCATAAAGGCGCTCACGCTCCTTCATGTTTTCCCAAAGAGGCTGGTGTCCCATCAGGACGGTGTCCATTACACGAAATTCGTCGTATTTAAAGTGGTCCTGCTCCAAGACAGAGAGACGCTCGCCTGGTCCCATTTCTACACTACCCTTATTTGGCTCAAGATCGCCACTGATGGCTTTGAGCAAAGTTGATTTACCTGCGCCGTTGGCACCGATAATACCATAGATGTTACCATGAGTGAACTTGAGGTTTACATCCTTGTAAAGAACTCTTTTTCCGAATTGGATTGCAAGATTTGTTACTGTGATCATTATTAATTAATACCTTTTCTTTTTTAATTTTGGCTGCAAAGTTACGAAAAAATATTTGAATATCAATACTTTGATGATAAAACTTGCTTAATTTTTAGTTAAAATGTCACAGAGGCTTGGTGGTGTTGTCAAAAAGAAGTACTTTTGTATTTTAAAACATTTGAAAATTGAAAATAATAGAAATAGAATATGGCGCATCAAAGCAATAAATGGCAGAAAAGTGCTAACCAAAGGGGAGGCTATGGCGTTCCTAACGAATATGCTCACTATGTAGTCGGAAAACCGGCTCCGCTCCTGGAATGGCTTCTTGAAAATATCAAAGGGGAGAGTAAAACCAAGATTAAGTTGACTCTCCAGGGACGAGGTATTAAAGTGGATGGTAAGATCATTACGCAGTTTGATTATGCGCTGCGTCCTGGTATGAAAATCTCAGTCAGCAAAACTAAGAAAAACAATGATAAGTTTAAAAATCGATTTGTTAAGATAGTTTATGAGGATAGGTATCTTGTCGTTGTTGAGAAAAACGTGGGTATCTTGAGTATGGCTGCTGGACATTCTACGCTGAATGTGAAAGCTGTTCTGGATGACTATTTCCATAAGTCACGTCAGAATTGTCAGGCACATGTCGTTCATCGCCTTGACCGTGATACTTCTGGTCTGATGATTTATGCGAAGGATAAGCAGACTGAACTTGCTTTGGAGAATGATTGGCACAACAATGTTTATGACCGTAGATATGTAGCTGTAGTCTCTGGAGAGATGGAGGAAGATGAGGGAACGATTGCTAATTGGCTCAAGGATAATAAAGCTTATATTACATATAGCAGTCCTACTGATAATGGAGGTAAATATGCTGTAACTCACTTTCATACGCTCACTCGTTCGACTGATTATTCTTTGGTAGAGTTTCGCTTAGAGACTGGTCGTAAAAATCAGATTCGTGTGCATACTGCTGATATGGGACATCCTGTCTGTGGGGATATAAAATATGGCAATGGAGATGATCCTTGTCATCGTCTTTGTCTTCATGCATATGTGCTCTGTTTTTATCATCCTGTAACTCATCAGCCTATGGAGTTTAAAACTCCTATCCCTGCTGAGTTCCGTAAGGTTTTTAAGTAAAAATATGTTAGGGCTTTTATGAAGTAATGAGTCTCTATTTTAGTCTTTTTAAATAAATTATAATAGTGAAATGGATGATTTCGGATATTATATTTTTGCCTTGGTTGTGCTGGTCGTTGGCTTCTTGATTGTAAAGAAAGTTGCAACATGTTTGGTTAAGACTATTATCGGCATACTGGTATTAGCAATTTTGGCTGGTATCTATTGGGTGTATATTGCGTAAATAAGTTTTGGAGTTTTTGTGTCAGATATAGCAGAAAAGCGTTGCTGTAGCCAAAATGTTTGGTAACAGCGACGCTTTTTTATTTGTGTTGCTTTTGTATTTTCTTATTGATTTTCAAGAGATCTTTCATGGCCTTTTTTCCAGCTTCTTCTCCTTTTTCTATCATCTTTATTACTTTTTTATCGCTGAAGCTGGCTGCGGAAAATCCTTTTAAATCTGGATTGATATAAACGTTGATATGGCGGAGATTTTCTTGGTATTGGCTGAGGTCTGGACGCTGGGTTATCCAATGGAGGAGTTGCCCCATGAATTTCTCTGCATTTTCATACTTTTTGGCTTTCCGTTCTCTTTTCCAGGCTTTACTGTCTTCATGTTTCTTAACCGTTAAGTCAATGGCTATCACAATATCTGCTCCCATATCAAGCACCACATCTACGGGAAGATTATCCACCAGTCCGCCATCTAATAGTTCAATTCCATTGATATTGATGGCTTTGAATGCACCTGGTATTGCCATACTGGCTCGCATGCTTCTTGCTAAATTGCCGTTCTTGAGTATCACTTTCTGCCGGTTGATATAGTCGGTAGCTACGCATCGGAAAGGGATGGGTAAACTATCGAAGGAAATACTATCTTGTTGGTGGATAGAATCTCCGTATTGAAAACTTTGTTTGTTTGTTATGGTGAGCTTGGTTGTTATCATAGAATCGAGTAGGGCGAAGATCTTATCACCTCGTATCATACCTACGGATTTGTCAATCAACTTGCTTCCCTTTCTGGCTATCGGGAACCCAAACAGGTATGTGACGCCATTCCGCTTAACAATGGGTTTTTCGCAGATTTCCATGTTGCGGTCTGTCAGCAAATTCATCCATTCCTGAGATCTGAACATACTGTCAAGTTCTTCACTTCTGTAACCGCAGGCATAGAGACCGCCAATGATGCTCCCGATACTGGTTCCTGCAATATAGTCTATTGGAATGCCAGATTTCTCAATATATTTCAAGGCTCCTACTGTGGCAGCACCTTTTGCACCGCCACCACCCAAGACAAGTCCTATTTTTGGACGTTCTTCCAGGTGTTTAGCCTCTGTGCTGCCTATACCTATTATATATATAAGGAGACAACTTAATTGGAAAATTTTCATGAATGTCCTCATTGCTTTAGTTTTTGAAGAAAAATGCCAATATTGGGATGACCCTATTTGTATTCTTAGGAACAGTCTGGAAATCTGAGATTATCTATTTCTCTGAGATTATCTATTTGTAGATGAAATAAGTTCCTCCGTCGCTCATGCAGTATTTCTTGAGTAGAGTTTGGATGTATTCGGCATTTGCCCGAACGTTAGCTTCATTTCCATCATATCCATTGATAAGCACGATGAGATGGGTGGTATTCATTTCCATCTTCGTTCGTTCATTATCGCTTGTTGGTGTGCCAACTCCTCCTATTTGGTCTCTATATACAGGTAATCCTTCTATATTAATAGTTCCTCTGCCTATACCTTCATAAGGTTCGCCGGCTTTTCCCACTCCTAAGGTAAGGGTATCTCCTTGAAATTTGTCAGCGTCAAAACCGCCGATGCTGTAGCCATAAGCTATGCTGGCTAAGTTTACGAGATCCACAAGTGTATCTCTCTGGTAAAGTTCCTTGCCCTGTAATAAGCGGCGGATTAATGCTTCTGAGGCAGGGCGATAGCGGGATGGGTCCTTGCCACAGGAACGATATACCTTACGGGTAGCAGCTATGCCACTCATGTCTTTAAGTGATTCTGTTGTCAGTTCCTGTTTGTATCTTCTGCCCAGTTCTTCGATTTCATCCCAGAGTTCTTGGCAGTATTGTGTATTTACAACGGAAGCTTCTACGCATGCGCCGACAAAAGAAGGGCATACTGATTCTATTTCGGGTGATACTATGATTTTCATATGAATGTATTTCTGTTAATTGTTCTACTTATCCTTGGTGCAAAGTTAATATAAAAAATCAGAATCTGCAAGAATAAAAAATAAATTATAGCAAATTCTTAAGTTGTTTTCTCATTTTTCTCATTTAGTATTTCATGGAAAAGACTAATTTGTGACTTGTTTTGCAAGCGTACTAAATGTGACAAGCGTATGTGGCAAGAGGTAAAAAGTTTGTATATGGCTTGCAGCGGTTTGTTGTATTACGTTATTACATATTAT
>ERZ1031897.799-NODE-799-length-11055-cov-3.719091_pt1 | contig 11055 bp, 10 predicted proteins | sample MGYA00517881_ERZ1031897 | MGnify/ENA primary metagenome ERZ1031897 (study PRJEB33719, sample SAMN04261280) | wastewater metagenome | biome: rural village; feature: human; material: feces | host: Homo sapiens | place: El Salvador | collected 2013-01-07 ... | reverse complement strand
GAAATGCAGCCCTACACATCTACGGTGGATGGGGAAGGCGTATATCATGACCGCAATATCGAGATTGACATCCAGTATATTCCGGATGAGGACTTATTCGGACGGATTGACCGGATGAAGATTTATGATATTGGTCAGATTCTCGATTTGGCGATTCGCCCTGTCTTTTATGTAGAAGATAGAGCCGTCACCATTCCGGAAGCCGAAACCACTGTCCATGATGAAGTGCTGCATTATATTTTCCGGTTACAGTTCACGGACGCTGACATGAGTCAGGAAGAATTTGAACTGATGGAAGAGCTGACGCTCAATTTAAGAAAGGAGTAACAATATGGCAAATGAAGCTGAAGTTTTTGGATTGCCACAGGTACTGATTGATTTTAAAACCAAGGGAACTACGGCGATCAAGCGCAGCGCTCGAGGCATTGTGGCGATGATCCTCAAAAATGAGGAAACTGATGTCAGCAAGTACTACAAAATCAACGATGTTTCTGACATCCCAGATGAAGGACTGACCGCGGAAAACGTGGATCTGATTAAAAAGTGCTTGCTGGGGACACCGCTTCGTATTTTGGTATATACCCTGCCAAAAGCAGAAATCGCTGAACCAACTCAGAAACTGGCCGGTATCCTTGCAAAACTGGAAAGCATAAAATGGAATTATCTCTGCTATCCGAACAGTAATGAACAGGAGCAGCAGGATATCGTTTCTTGGATCAAGTCTGAACGCGGAAACAAGAGAAAGACTTTCAAGGCTGTGGTAGCTAATCAGGCAGCGGACCACGAAGGCATCATCAATTTCTGCACAGGCGGCATCAAGGTAAAGACTGATACCGATTCCAAGGGGAATCCGGTGTATACCACCTACACTGCTCTCCAGTACACCGCTCGTATCACTGGTATTCTGGCCGGTCTTGCGCTTGACCGTTCTGCTACCTATTTCAAGCTGACTGAAGTCGAAGAGGTAGAACAGTATGAAGATATCGATTCTCTTATTGATAAAGGCCAGCTGCTTCTCTTTGATGAACAGGATGGGGATGGAGTCAAGATTGCCCGGGCATGCAATTCTCTGACTACCTTCACCACAGATAAAGGTGAAGATTTCCGCTACATCAAAATTATGGAAGCGGTCGATATGATTACCGATGATATCCGTGATACGTTCAAGAAGTACTATGTGGGCAAAGTCATTAATGACTATGACCATAAAATGCTCTTCATCACCGCTATTCTGGTATACTTCGATGAAATCAAAGGCAATGTTCTTGACCGTGACGGCAATAACACGGTAGACATCGATGAACAGTATCAGGTGAATTATGCTAAGCTCCACGGGGAAGATACATCCACCATGACGGCCATGCAGATTCGTCAGTACAATACAGGTACTAATGTGGTACTGGCTGGCAGTGTGAAGCCGGTCAATGCGATGGAAGATCTGAAAATTGTATTTGCTATGTAATGTAGGAGGCAATGAATAATGGCTAGAGCTGCAGAAGATGTGAAATATAGAGGCCGCCGTCGCTGGAACGGTTCCCATGGGAAAGTATGGTGGGATGGTGAACTTCTCTTTGAAATTGAATCCTTTGAATGTAAGGTAACGGCAGACCGCGAGGACGTGCTGATTGGCAATTCCAAAGACTCCAAAATCGTATCCCTCACCGGTTCGGGTACGCTGACAATCAAGTCTGTCATTAACCGCAACATTAACGCCTATCTGGAGGAGTGGAAAAATGGCCATGATCCGAGAGCTACGCTTGTGGGGCTGCTGGATGATCCGGATGCCGTAGATGGGCAGAAGGAACGCGTGTCCATTGATAATGTATTCTTTAATGAGCTTGCTCTGATGAATTTCAAGAAGGGTGAAGTGGTCGAGAAGGAATTTCCCTTTGGATTCACTCCTGAGGATGCGAAATTTATTGAAACAGTAGAATAGCGAGGTATGAGAATGGCTGTAAGTATTGAAGAACTGATCGAAATGAAAGAAGCCGTAGCAACGGCGAAGAAAGAAAAGTATGACATGGAAACATCCATCGGCGTCATCACGGTAAAGAAACCGACGGCAGCGATGGTGCTCGAATCCAAAGCTACGGAGGGGGATGGAGATGCGTATCTCGTGCTGAACTGCGTAGTATCCCCGAATCTGAAGGATGCCAAGCTGCAGGAGGCCTATGGGTGCGTGGAACCGACGGATATTGTGCGTAAACTGTTTGATGCAGGTGAAATGACTCGGATCGCCGTGGCTATTCTTGATTGTGCAGGTTATAACAAAAACATCGTACGAAAGGTTCACGATGACGCAAAAAACTGATTGAAGGGAACTGGGAGGCTGCCACGGCGGCCTTTTTAGTTTCCCATGGTCATTCTCTCTCTTATTTCTTCTCACTGTCGCCGGTCGAGAAGATTTTCTGCCATGCGGCTATGGAGGCAGAGGATGAGAGGGCGGCCAAACTGGCCGCAGTAGGCATGACAAGGCAGGTGATAGGATGAGCCAGTATGTATTGAGCGCTACGCTCGAGATGCGGGATAAGATGACGGCTGCCATCAAGACCGCGAAGAAAAACGTCTCCGGGTTTAAAACTTCTGTAGTGGGTTCGCTGTCGGCGGTCGACCGGCTGACGACGGCCAATGGCAGACTGGCGGCATCTGCTGTCAAGTCTGCGGCCGAAATCAAGAAGACCGCCAGCGCACTTTCTGGGATCAAGGGAAATCATCGGGCGGCAGTATCCGTGACGGATAAGGCAACGCCTGCGATTATCCGGATCAGGAACCAGATGAACAGTATCCGTTCGAAAGAGGTAGCTATTAATCTAGTACAGAAGGGCGGCAAGCTGAAAAACAGTCTTGATGGGCTTGCTTCTGGAATGCTTATGAATACTTCGCTGCAGATGCTTGGCGGTGCGGGAGTCGGCTTTGGTATTTATAATACTGTGAAAAGCTACATGGACTTCGAGCAGACCATGTCCGGCGTCAAGGCGATTTCCGGTGCTACAGACGAAGAATTTCAGAAGCTCACGGCGTCTGCTTTGGAGATGGGGGCGAAAACGAAATTCACCACGACAGAGGCGGCGCAGGCGCTCACTTATATGGGCATGGCGGGCTGGAAGACTGAGGAAATGATCGGCGGTCTTCCTGGTATCATGAATCTGGCTGCCGCCTCTGGCGAAGACCTGGCTTCGGTATCAGACATCGTAACGGACGCTATGACGTCTTTTAAAATGGGGGCTGATGAAGCGGGGGAATTCGCTGACGTGCTCGCTGCAGCGGCTGCCAATTCTAATACCAATGTCGGAAAGATGGGTTACACATTCAAGTATGTAGCGCCGCTTGCGGGAGCTCTTGGCTATAACATTCAGGACACGGCGCTCGCTATTGGCGCAATGGCAGACAGCGGCGTCAAAGGGGAGCAGGCCGGCACGTCGCTTCGTGCATTGATGACTCGGCTGGTATCGCCGACAAAAGACGTGAAAGAAGCGATGGCGATACTGAGCCAGCACATTGACGGCGGGTTCTCTGCTATCGACACGGCAACGGGGAAGATGAAACCGCTCCGGAAGATTCTGCTGGATTTGCGAAAAGGTTTCAAAGGCCTCGACGAAGCCACGCAGGGTAAAGTTGCCTCTGATCTTGCCGGGCAGGAAGCCATGTCTGGTTTACTGGCTATCGTCAACGAATCGGATGACAAGTTCGAACGGCTGACGAAAGCCATAGACGGTTCACGCGGTGCCGCAGATAAGATGGCAAAGACTCGCCTGGATAATTTGGCGGGCGATCTGACCTATCTTTCAAGCGCATGGGACGGGCTGACGAAAAACCTGCTGAGTGGCCACGTATCTAGCGGCCTTCGCGATTTGGCGCAGGAGGGTACGAAGCTCTTAAATCGGTTCAATGAAAATATCAAGGACGGGCTGGATTTTGGTGACGTATTTGATATAGTCGGGACGCTCGTCGTCGATCTGAAGAACAAGTTCCTGCAGCTTGATGGCGTAGGCTCCGTTCTAGCCGGCGGGGCGCTGGCCGGGGCGCTCTATAAGATCGCAAAGTTGACGAAGAACGGCGTCGATGCTGTCTCCAGTGTGCTACATCCTAAGACTGGCGGCATTGCCGGTGGCAGGAACGGCGCATTAAATGACATGGTTGTGTCTGCCAACACAGTTATCGTCAATGGTACGGTGAGCTCTGGCGGCACAGGCATCGGCGGAGCTGGCTCTATCCCCGGTACAAAAGCGGATGGGAAGATTGATGCAGGGAAAGCCGCCCGGTACGGAAAAATCTTCGGACGCGTCATGATGGGAGCTGCTCTTGCCACTTCTGCTTACGAGGTCTACCGTGCAGCGCCGGAAGAACGTGGCGCTGCATCCCTAAAGGCGGGCGGCTCACTTGCCGGCATGTATGCCGGTTCCAAAGCTGGCGCGCTGGCCGGCGGGGCCATCGGAGGTGCTTTCGGCGGCATAGGTGCCGTTCCTGGCGCGCTGATAGGCTCGATTATCGGTGGACTGGGTGGCAGCGTTTTCGGCAACTATATCGGGAACGGTCTTGCTAATGGAACTTTTGGTGCAGGCCGTCTGCAGTCTATGAAGGAAGCGACCATGTACCGGGACAATGCGTCTCGCGGTATGACCTACGAGGACTATGACGACATCACTAAAACCATGGAGCAGGCAACGGAAGAACGCTCGAAGGTGATCGGAAACTTGTGGAATAACGTCTGGGACGGACTCAAGGCGCACGGGCAGGAAGCCGTCGAGTCCATCAAAGGACAGTGGAGCGATGCAGCGGGCTGGTATGACGCTTCCGTCTGGGGTCCCATTGACGCCAGCGCAGGGACTACGGGAGCTGACATCGGATCCGTGTTTACGGATGCGTGGAGCACAGTGCAGGGGGCATGGAGCGGCGCAGCAGCATGGTTTGAAGCAAACGTCATGGCACCGATTTCCTCTAGAATTTCGCAGATTTCTGCCAGTGCTATGAGTCATTACTCTTTTGGAAGCGATGGCGCTGTGCGTGTCGGTGACAGCGTGCCGATGGATGCCGTAGGGGATATGCATTTCTCTGGCGGTTTGGCACAAATCAATGAACACGGTGGCGAACTCATCGACCTGCCGCAGGGCAGCCGGATCTATCCGGCGGGGAAAACAGCACAGATCATTTCCCGTGAAGTACAGAATTCGACCGCATCTGGGAACTCTGTCATGGTTACGGGAAATACGTTCGTTGTGAGAAACGAAGCCGATATGGACAAAATCGCTTATACCATCATGAGAGCCCTCGAACAGGGCTATGCAAACTACGGAGGTGCGTAATGAAAGCATGGGGAGCACTTGGTACCGCGTTAAATATCGCCTCCGCAATCTTAGGTGGAGGCAGCTCGAAGCGGCAGATCATTCTTTCTTGTGAAACAGAAAAAGTCACGCTGCCTGTTACGCCGCGTGTATACGAGGTATCTACCGGGCAGGGGAATAAGGTTGTCAACGTCGAGCAGGTAGGCGAAGCACTCGTCTTTGGGCTGCCTCAGGCGCAACGGATTTCTTTCCAGTGTTTTTTTCCAGCTTCGGTACATGACTACCCCTTTGTAGTTGGGGATGCACCCGAACCGTCTTTTTTCGTCGAAAAATTAAGGAAGTGGAAGGAAAGCAGAAAGCCTGTCAGAATCATTATCACTGATTCACCGGTCAACCTTATGACCGGTATCATGAAATTCGATTACAAAGAACAGGATGGAAGTCGGGATATTTACTACGCTTTGACTCTCACCGAGTACAAGGATCTGAATACGCCACTTGCCAACAACAATAAGCAGGTAGATAAGACCACGGGCTTGAAAGACAGACCATCGCCAGACAAAAAAGCAGATTCGGCAGCTAAACTGAAAAAGGCGAAGGATGTGGTGGACGTGGCCAAGAAATGCTACGGGCAGGCCAACAAATGGCGTCGTATTGCCCAAAGCAATGATCTGAAAGATTTGGCTATCAATAACGCTGATAAGATTGGCAGGTTGATCATCAAATGATTGTCAAGCACGAATACATAACGACTGATAGTGATGGGAAAAAGACTCAGCATGTAGATGACATCACGCAGATGATCAGCCGCATCGAGTGGTCCGGGTCCCGTTTGCAGGCAGCCCGCCGGCTGGTATTTGATGTGGTACAGGACTATCGAGATCCTAACCTACCTAATCATCCATTGGATAATGGCGATACGGTATATGGGTACGATGAGGACGGCACGCTTCGATTCCATGGGCATATATTTCATCTGGAGCGGGACGTGCAGGCGTCCAAAGTCTCTGTCACTGCCTATGACAATTTGTTTATCCTAAATAAAAGCAAAACTACACGTAAATTTACAGACATGACTCCTGAAAGTATCACAGAGTCGGTTTGTAATGAACTGGGAATCGAAACGGGCAATATCCTTGCTACAGGGACGCCCGTTTCTTTCATTGCCGTCAGGAAATCTGGCTATCAGATTATTCTCATGGCGTATACCGAGGCGGCGAAGCAAACCAAGAAGAAATATGCCTTGCTGATGAATGGCAGTAAGCTGGATGTAGTCGAAAAGGGGACTCTCATCGAGGACTACGAAGCCAATGGGTATACCAATGTGTTGAATGAACGGTTTGCCGAAAGCATTGAAAACATGGTGAACCAGGTAGTGATCACTGATGCAGAGGGGAATGCCACAGGCTATCAATCCAAAGATGACCAAATCAAAAAATATGGCTTGATACAGGATGTATATAAGACCAATCCAAAAGCCAATGCGCAGCAGGAAATCGAATCGTTGCTAAAAGGCCCTGATAGAACCGGCACCTTAGATATGCTGGGCGATTATCGGGTGGTAGCCCCCTATTCCATTGCCGTGCAGGAGCAATATTTCAAAGGCCAGTTTTGGATCAAGAGTGATAGCCATATCTTTGAGAATGGTATGCACACCATGAAGCTGGAACTGGAATTTGAAAACATTATGACCAAAGAGGAGGCGGGAGCCAATGGCGGATAAAATTCCAACTATTGAGCAGTCGGCCAATCGCATGATCGGGTTGATGCACCAGGCAGGGAAAGACGAGCAGGTGCAAATGGCTCAGATGGGGATCGTGCGATCGCCGCCTCCCGATATCGCTATTGATGTCAACACTATCCAGCTCCATAAGGAAGATGTTTATATCTCCAGATACCTCATGCCCGGTTATACCAGGCACATGGTAGGCGAGACGTCCTATCGTGGCGGTGGTGGCGGTTATGCGGAATACGCCAGCCACAATCATCCTATTGATAACGATGAGACATGGACGGATACGCTAAAGCCGGGAACTATCGTCCTGGTGATACCTTTGGAAGGTTCAAAGAATCTAGAAGGAAATCAGCTATATTGGATAGCAGATAGCGGGGTGAAACTATGAGTGAAGCGTTTCCTTTTGTCGGTGCCAGCGAGGCTTTGATTCAGGCTTCCTCTGATACGCAGGATCTACCGTTATTTAAAGAATTCGCATGGGATTTTGAAAAGAATTGTTTTCTGTATGACAAATCGGGGAAGCATATCCTGCTAGAAGGCACAGAAGCTATCAAGATATGGGTATATAAAGCATTGGCCACAGAACGCTATACATACCTTGCTTATTCGTGGCAGTACGGTATTGAAATCAAGCCATTTATAGGATTGGTGATGGGAGTACAGGAACGAATCAGCGAGCTGAAACGAATGATTACGGAATGCCTTATGGTAAATCCATACATTCTATCCATCAATGATATTTCATTTTCACAGGAAGGGCGAAAGGCGACAGTAACGATTGACCTGACAACGGTCTATGGGGAGGTGAGTGCGTAATGTATGTAGCTAGAGATCAGAACGAAATCCTGCAGGAATTGCAAAGACAAAGCGGGATTGAAGCGTCGAAAATCGAAGGAACCTTTGAAAATGATGTGTTGGCGTCCAATAGCTTTGAGTTTGCGAAGAGCGAAGTCGAAATTGAGCAGCTCTATAAGGCTGCCTTTGCGGATACATCATGGGGTGAATACTTGACACTTCGCGCCGCGGAGTTCGGCATTGATAGGAAGCCGGCCGTTAAAGCCATTGGGGCCCTGACTATCACCGGTACCAAAGGTATCATCGTCCCGCAGGGCTCCGTATTTTCAACCGACAATAATGTATATTTTACGACTGATGCAGCATGTACCATCGCTGATAACGGGACCGTGAATGTAAAAATCACGGCGCAGATCGCCGGCACTTCGGGTAATGTGGGGGCCAACACCATCGGCAAGATCCCTATGAGTATTCCAGGGGTGTCGAAAGTCATCAATAAGGATGCTACCCACGATGGGTTTGAAGAGGAAACAGACGAATCTCTCTTTAAACGGTACTTGGTACATGTCAGAACGCCTGCCACGTCGGGGAATGTGATGCATTATAAGGAATGGGCCCTCTCCGTAGCTGGTGTTGGAGATGTGAAAGTCATTCCCCTATGGAACGGCAATGGCACGGTCAAGGTATTGGTTACCGACGTCAATAAAAATGCAGCCAGTCAGGAACTGCAGAAAAAGGTGGCTGATTATATCGAGACGGTACGGCCCATCGGTGCCACTGTGACCGTAACGGCGCCGGCATATCTCAATATCAACGTGACGGCTAACGTAAAGGTCAATCAGGAATATTTACAGGATTATGCGTCTGTGCTGAAAAATACACTGGATGCGTACTTGGTAGATAGTGGATTTGATAGTGATTATGTATCCATTGCACAAGTCGGCAAGGTGCTGCTTAATAGTGGTGCTATTTCAGACTATGACTCACTAAAAATCAATGGTGGTATCAGCAATGTAAGAATTCCATCAGGATACCTGCCTAGAGCCGGCACTATGGGGGTGACTAGGGTTGACTAGACTACTAAGGTCATCTGACAAAATAGATATCACGCAGTACTTGCCGCCTTTTCTAAAAAAAGATCCTCATTTCCGTGCAGTATGTGAGGCGTGTTCATGGGAGCATGAAAACATCCGTAATGCTATTCTCGATGCGCTGAATCAGTTTTTCGTCGAGAAAGCGACTTGGGGACTATCCATGTGGGAACGAGTGCTGGACCTGCACCCTAGCCCGGAAGATACTTATGAACAACGGCGCAAAAAAGTGCTGGCTAAGCTGCAAGGTACGCAAACCAGCACGGTATCTTTTTTGGGGAAAGTGGTGAATGCCTACGGATATGGATACATCGAGGAACATAACGACAAGTACTATTTCAATATCTACACTACATCCACAAATACAGAGGATTTGAAACAGATGCAGAATACAATCAGCTATTACAAGCCGGCACATTTGGGACTCAATGTGTATCTAGGCTTTTCATGGAATGGAAAAATCCAATTTGATGGGGAATATACCTATTGTTCGTCCATTACTAAATGGGAGGAATAGACATGGCAAAATATCTTAATAAATGGAAAACTGATTTTCCCGCTTCTGTGGGGAATGTGACAAGACCAACAGACGGAATCGATGATACTCTTGACTTCAATTCCGACGGATTTCCGCAGCGAATCTCATCTGATCCGGTTCATTATAAACTGGAAAACGACATGGCAAGTCAGCTCTTCTCTAACGATGCCCGATTGAAAGAAGCTATTGATGCTAACAAAGCAGTCGGAGATGATACGCTTGCAAATCATAACAAAAGCGCCCAATCCCATGCTAATGGCATTGCGGGAAATGCAGCATCTGCCACTAAGCTGAAAACGGCTAGATACATCAACGTTATTGGAGATTGTCTGACGGGTAAGGCTGCTTCTTTTGATGGAAGTGATAATGCTGATATCGAAGTTGCTTTAACTACCGCACTAAAAGCATTAGGCGGACTCAGTCCATCAGTTGATAAATTACCTTACTTCACAGGAGCAAACGCAGCATCTCTTGCCAGTCTGTCAGAATTCATGCGCGGCGTACTTGGTAAAGCGACGGCAGCAGAAGTGCGTACGGCTATTGGGGCTATCAATGCGCCTGGTGTTGGGGTTATTGCAGGCGATGTGTCAAACGCTAATGCATGGTGGGTGAAGCTTAGCGGCGCGGTGCCGCTAATTATCCAAGGGGGAATTATCGGCAGCAGTTGCCGCGCGGACATGACTATTACATATCCAGTCGCATTTAGCAGGGTGTTTAATATCTTGCACGCCGCTTATGTTAATAATGCTAACCCTTCCGGACGTGGTCTTGATGTCATCAAATCTTATACAACTACGAGATTTGTGTTTTATGCAGGGTTTGATATGTGGCATCAGCAATTTTGGCTGGCGGTAGGTATCTAATCAGATACCAATAGAATACCAAAATGAACCGGTACTTCTGCCATTTTGATAGTATGTGAAGTTTGTATTGTTCGGCTTTTGAGTAAGTTCTCCCCAATCCGAATCTGATCGGTAAGAAATTTCTGTAATCAATACTCCTAGTATTCTTGAGTACCCAATCGGGTAAGTAACAGTTCGAGTATGATTAACTTGTGTCTCGTTATATCCCCCTTGGTTAGTAGCCTATCGCTATGTAATGCGCATAACGATCTCTATATCTTTGGAATAAATAAAAATTGGTGGAGGTGTATTCATAGGTTTGTGCAGCTTCTTCATCGCCTCGTGCTAGTGATGCAACCACAGATAAACAGTTTTGAAAAGAAATCGCAAAAGTAACGGTACTCTGAACCTTATGATATCCCCCTTGGCGATAGGTTATTAAGAAATACCAATTATCAGCCAGTTGTACGGAAACCCTTTCGGATTTGATACGGATGTATTGCTGATATACACCTTTGAATCCTGGGTATACCAGTTATAATTCCAAACATCGCTATTGAGTGAAAATGCAACCGTCAAAACCCTAGACAGCGCAAGCGGATATGTAAATTTGTCGCCACCAATTCCCCCTTGGAGAAAAGCGAATTTTCAATGAGTTGAAAACATCCGATAAACTCAGAATATTCGATACTATCGATATGGAATAAAATGCAATAATCGGCACAAATCTAAGTAACGAAAAAGTATCACGATACATACAATACTCGCGGTA
>ERZ1031897.795-NODE-795-length-11070-cov-3.599001_pt1 | contig 11070 bp, 9 predicted proteins | sample MGYA00517881_ERZ1031897 | MGnify/ENA primary metagenome ERZ1031897 (study PRJEB33719, sample SAMN04261280) | wastewater metagenome | biome: rural village; feature: human; material: feces | host: Homo sapiens | place: El Salvador | collected 2013-01-07 ... | reverse complement strand
ATTCCTCTCATCGGCCTGGAAGATATTGATGACGTCTCCATATCTAAGAACTTCATCCAGAGAATAGAGAAGGCACTGATATCCGAATTCGCGGACGGAATAAAGTTTCGATGCCTTGGTCTTGCCGGTGAATATCGCCACCCTGATCGGTATTTGGGAATTGTCGGAGAGAAGCTGGGCAAGGAGGTTATATTTCCCATCTTTGTTCCTAAGATCAAGATTCTCCTCAAACGTCTCATCCCTTAGTTTCAGCCCCTTGGAGCCGTAATATCCAAACAGCTGGTTAAATGTAAGCTGCTGTCTCTTGGATTCAATGGTCAATATGGAAGGCATGCCAAAAGTCAGAACGGAGAACAGCTTGGCTTCCCTTTGGGGATATTTGGAAAGCTTCTCTCTGCTTGATCCTATTCTGATATACCGGATATCCTGATATCCGGTAGGAACCGTTTGAGCCGCCGGAATCACCAAGGCAACGATTCTCTTGCCTTCTATTTTCATTTCCTCGAAATAGAAGGCAACGCTTGGAGAAAGTTGTCTGGCAAGATAATGCTGAAGTGGCTCGTTTCCGTTGACGGATTCGTTTTGATTGAACGTTGTTCCTTTGATCTCATGTGTCTTGTCGTCCACGCCGAAAAACACGTAGGAATCTTCTCTGCCTAACATGGCGGCACTATTGGACAATGCGGAAATATATGTTCCGATATCATCCGGTGAGACATGGTTTGACTTGAATTCAAACCACTCATATTCGTCCGAACAGCTCACGCAATCAAAAAATATTTCTTTCAAATCAATCATATTTATCACCCATTAATAGCATAACATAAATTAGTATTTGGTGGGTAATAAAACTGCCTGATTTCTATTTTTTCTATTCGAATGCCATTGCGGTCAGAATGAGCGCTCATTAATTGACGTCATTGCGGTCTTCATACCCCTTTGCCAATTTTTCCTGGCGCCTTTGTAGATACGTCCCGAGAGAACGAATCTACAGTGAGCATCAATAAGCAAAACCACAGTTGACCAAGAGAAAAAGTGAAAAATAAATCCAAATTTCAGTTAGTGAAGGAACTATTTAAGAACCAAACATATCAGATACATATACTTTTAGTCGATATGTTTCTTTATACTAGGTTGATATATTTCCCCATGCTAGTAAAGATGGTTTTATATTAGTTAGTTGCATAAAAAGAAAAGGGCTTCAGCCGAACCAAATCGGTCAAAGCCCTCAATTTTTAGCTTTTTTCACCCGTTTTTCTTACTCAGCAACACCACAGTCTCAACATGCATAGATTGGACGCAAGGAACAGGTCTACCAATACGAGGCACAGTGCGGAAGGAACATATCAACCGCATTCCAAATATGACCGTGCAACTGGTAAAAACGGTAGACCTTATATGTATGGGTTGCACTCTTTATGGTTTTTCCTTATATAGAAACATTCTAAAAGAGCAAGAAAACTTAAATGATATCATCACATGAAACCGAACTATTAGAGTTATCGTGATGATACCCTTTCGAAATAATTAACTATGAATTGCCTTGAAGAACAATTCCGTACTGCCCTTCGTCAAAATAATGCAACGTCGATGAATAATCATTGAAAGTAAACGTTTTGTTTGTTTTGCTGACGTTAAGCACAGTTTCGTTGTTAATCTTAACGTCGCACCTAGACGTTCCAGTAAGCCTATTATAAGTTTCAATATATATTTTGTCTGCGGCACAAATGTAAATGTCGTTTTTGTTCATAGCATTGCTATCATTGACTTTCACGGCTTGAATAACGTAAGTTGTTTTTCCTAAGAATTTCCAAGAAGCGTTGTTAATAGTCATCCTCAAGTAGCCGGTTTCTTGGTAATCCGCAACAATTCTTAAAGTGCCATTGGATCCATAAGTTTCGATGTCGTTCCAAGATAAGGTTTTACCATTTAAAAATGTGGAGGATTTTTGCTTCCCAATTTCTAGATGCCATCCAACCAATTCATATTTTCGCTTGGAAACGCCTCCCTTAACTATCTTTTCAAAAGTTATCGCTTCGTCAGGAGCGGACAACGTATATAAAGTGTCGTTATTCACAGTCATTGAAACGGAAGAGGAATCCACATACTGCAATGTCGTGGAATCTCTATAGGAATAAACGATGGACAACTGCTTCAAAAGTTTTTCTACCCATTTCGCGTAAATCTTAACGTGGTTGAGACCTTTCAAATAAGTCACCGCCTTTGCTGGCTCAACGATATATTTGCCAGTTGAGTCCCTTCCCAACTCATCCGAATAATCCGCATCATAAAAGAATCCGTTGAAAACTAAGCTCTTGTCGGAGCTGGAGAGAATTTCCAACTGAACATCGTTTCCGTTTTCGACAAAAGAGTCCTTATCTGAATTAGGATTGGAAGATGAATCATTGTTTAAGACATAGCGGATACCATACACATTGGTAATTTCATCGGTAACCCATCCCGTTTTTTGTCTTTCGCCGAATGAAGCAGAAACGTATTGCTTATTCTTCTCCAAAGCGTCTTCATTCAGCGTCTCTGGCGAAACATAGCTCATCAATGTCTCACTATCGGAAACGAACTTTCTTTGACTGATTTTCGTAATCTTCGCATTCTCGGTATGATCCTCTTTATCGCCAAGAATTCCCCCGGCCCTTCCGCTAAGGGCTTCGGTTGTGGTGATAGATCCGCTGTAGCCGCCTTGGGTAAATATCCTTGCTCCCTCAGTCGATGACTCAAAGACACCGCCAAAAGCGGAATTCAAATTCAGTTTTCCGTTGTTGATAAGCCGAGCTGATTTAATGTAACGGGGGTATCTGTCACCGTTTCCGGTGGTGATCACTGGAATATAATTCCTATAAAAAGTGGTTTCTGCTTTTACCGAGACGGTGGCGTTTTCTCCAATCGTAACGTTAGACCCAGCCAAAAATTTGACTTTGTTTAAAATAGAAACCTCCCCGTCTTCAAAAAAGAAATCGAACTTGTATGAAAACGGTAAGTTGTATTTTTCAGTATTAATTTTAATGCCAACGTTGAGGCTCAAATTGGCTATTTGGACACCGCCTGAGACACGGAAAGTGGTTTTAATTACATCGCTAGCTTTTGTGTTTTGCTGATAATCATCATATGTGTATCCTTTGGGCACGTTGCATTTATATTCAATGTTGCTTCCAGTCGAATAGCGAATCAGTGCCCCGGAATCGCTTGGTCCGATAACTGTCGCCTGGGCTGTAACGACGTTGTCTGTATATATCGTTATCGTCCCCTCTAAAGAAGCAGATCCTGAAAAGGAGACTTTCGATTGGATGTTAGGAAAATCAAAGACACTAAAAGGCATAGACTTCGCTTGAAGCACGGAATAAGAGGAATATGACCCGCCTCTAAAATCGTATATTACAAACGGCAAAGTGAGTTTGCCTTTGGGCGTTTTTGCGGAGTAAGAGTTTCCTGAATAATTAGAAATCAGCCCGCCGCTCGAGCCAGTTGCATCCTTGACGTAGCCGTAGCACGTAAATTCGCCTCTGTTCTCTATAACCGATCCAGAGCCCATGGTAATTTTTGAATAATTCCCCACGGTCATTCCGGTTGGCGCCTGCCCGTTCCTCCCAAGTACGCCTCCAACGACGATGGTTCCGTTGTTGGTCAAAGTGACTCCGTCGGCTATGGTGACATTCGATTGACAAAAAATTGTAGGATTGTCTTTGCCTTTTGTTGAATATTCTACATAATCCGCGAAATCACCCGTTGAAGTCCTTCCCTTGTCTTCAACGACATGGTTATTCTTCAAGTCATCGAGATACGGAAGGCTCAGAGTAACCCCGCTGGCAATAGACACACTCTTGTCAAGCGTCGGATTGGTGCCTGGTATGACATAAATCGTACCCGCTTTGGTGTTGCTTATTGCAGCGTAAAGCGTCGTGTAATACGTGTTCGTCCCGTTATTCTGCGTATAGGCAACCTTCTGAGCTGTGGTGTCCGGGTATTTGTCATATCCCTTGGTCTTCTCATTCTTAACGAACCAACTCCCGAATCCAATTGAGCCAAGCATCGTGAAAACACAAAGCAGGAAGACGCCAATCCAGTATTTCCCGTTTTTCATGCGGCCTCAACCTCCGCTTTGAAATTGAACCAGAACCTCCCATGATTAAGCTTGGTGTAGACCTGAGAATTGAATTCGTCTCCAACCGGCATGTTCTTGAATGAGTACTTCACCCTGAAATAGGCGTGGCTGGTATCTAAGACGTCAGAAATCAGGAACGTGGTCTTGCATGTTTTGGACCCGTCAACGTCGCGCTTGGTGGGCGAGAGCGTGTAGTTGACTTCATTTTGTGAGGCGCTGGCGCTAAGGGTCACGCTATCAAGATAGCTAGAAAATATGCCGGACACGTCTTTAGCGCCATTCGTAAACGTCGTAGCAAGCGAAAAAGAGGCGGCTCCGTCGAGGTGGTTTGCAATCCTGTCGTTTGAGTCGTTTAGATTGATTGTGAAGTTGACGACAACGTCGCCTTCGGTGACGATGGTATCGTTTGATATAATCCCGTCCCTGCAATAGTTGAAAACGGTAGCAGTCCCATAATTTATGTAGTTGTTGACGTCGACAATGCCTGTCGCGCTCACGTTAATTTGAGCCTCAGTCGTTGTGACGGCGCTTATGCTCCAAGCGGAGAAGCCTATCGAAATCAGAGAGAGATTATTTAATAGTAATACCCCCCACGCAAGCCTTTGCGATAAGAATTTCTTCAATGAAAGTTTCTTCTTCATGCAAGCCTCGTTTCTTTGTCCGGTCTATTCTACCATACAATGTCCGAAATTAAAAATTTTCTCACACGGCAACTGCGTTTTGTCGAAAAGCTAAAGAGAAATTGATATTCAACGGTCTATTTTTGTCATTAAAAAAAGGAGGAACGCATCCTCCTCTCCTACATTTCTAATTCGAACTAGTAAAAATCGAATGAGATGTTCGACATTCAATTTCCAGTTTTCATATCATTTTCAATTGTTTCATCTTTTCATCTTTGAGTTCGGACAAGGTCTTTGTATCGTCAACCCTTCTTGTCATTGCATAGCTTTGAATTGCTGACCATCCCGTGGTTTTGCATCCGAAAACATTCAGAGACATTATTTTGTCTTTGTATTTGACGTGTTTTCCATCGACAATCGTCGTAATTTTATCAGGAGAAGTTGACCTGTTTTCCCATACGAGTAAAGCTCTGTTTTTTACCGGTTTAGCGCCACTTAGCCCATTTTTGCAACAAAAAAAGGATTTCCCGCTTTTTTGAAAAGTAGGAAATCCATCAATTTTTATCGATTTTTTGCTTTTTTCACCCGTTTTTCTTACTCAGCAACACCACAGTCTCAACATGATGCGAAGTAGGGAACATATCCACACCTTGTACTGAAATGATTGAATAATCATTCTTCAATAGATTTAAATCCCTAGCTAATGTAGCAGGGTCACAAGATATGTATGCTACTTTTTCAGGACCGTTTTTTATCAAGGCTTTAATGAACTCTGGCGTTGTTCCTTTTCTTGGAGGATCTAAGACTATACAATCGAAATGCTCATCAGTTCTTTGAAGATATTCAGTCGCATCATCTAAGTGAAAGTTAATGTTATTTATATGGTTGTTTTTAGCATTTATCAAAGCATCTTCATATGAGCTGCTCTCTATTTCTACACCGACAACTCTCTTAGCTTTGTCAGCCATACAAATTCCAATTGTACCAGTTCCGCAATATGCATCTAATATAGTTTCTGTGCCATTTAGATTAAGGCCTTCGATTGCTTTCCCATAGAGTTGATCTAAAAGAGATGGATTCGTTTGATAGAAGGATTTGGCTGATATGATAAATGTCTTTCCGAGAATCGAATCTTTTATATGGCCATCGCCATATACAACTTTATCGAGCATTCCTAGAATGACATTTGTTCTTCTCTTGTTTAAATTCAGTGTTATCGATTTAACTTCAGGACATATATCTATCAAATCTTTTACTATGTTATCGAGATTTGGAATTTCAAAACTTGTGACGACTAATGTGACTAAAGCTTCTTGGTAGTTGTAGGAAGTTCTGATCAATATATGACGTAATAGTCCTACTTGTGAATCCTCATCATAAGCCTGAATATTATATTTGTTCAATATGGTTAAAAGGTTGGTCAAAACTATATCGGATAATTTGCTTTCGATTGGACAATGCTCCATTTCTACTAGCTTATGGGTGTTGATTCTATAATATCCACTGACTATTTTTTTCTCTTTAGCAGAATATTTTACAGGTCTTTGTATTTTGTTTCTAAATCCATCATTTAAAGGACAAGGAATTGTTGGCTTTACTTCGATATCGAGATGTGTGAACTTCTTTATAAGATTTCTTATGTTTTCTTGTTTATAGATAAGCCTTTTTTCGTATCTTAAATGACCTAGATCTGATATTCCTGTCTCTGTCAATTCAAAAGGACATTTGACTCTATCAGGACTTTTTTTAGTGACTTTGATCGTGTCACCAAAAGCAACTTTTCCTTTGACAGCTCTAAGCTGTACTTCACCTTCCTCACCAGGAAGGAGTCCTCTAGCGAAAAGAATGTTATCTTTATCTTTGCATACACCTTGCCCTAAATCATCTAATCCTGTACATTTGGCACTAACAATAGGAAGGTTTTTATATATAGTTTTTTCACTCATTTTAAATAGTCCTTTTTAGTTTTTATCATCCATAGAATCACTCAGCTTATCGAAGGCTTCACCATCATCCACACTCTTGTTTTCAGCTCTTGTTCTCGAATGTGGATCCTTGACACTACCTTCGTCGTTCAAGACATCTATTCCATATAGATTCTTAAATCTTTGGCATTGATCATCACACATCTCTTTGGCATAAGAGATTAGTTGAAGAACTAATCCCTTTGTGTTTGGATTGGCCGAGAATACTTCGTCCATATATGACATGAAGATTCCTGTGACTCTCAGTACTAATTGATATAATGCGACAGTTGATAAGTCAAAGAAGAATTGATCGTTTGAATAGAAGAAAACAGGTGAGGAATGTGTGACTTCACTGGCTGTTTCGTACCATTCGGAATATTTTGAAAGTCCGGCTAAGAATTCTATTCCATCCCTGAAGTTCAATTTAAAATCATGTAATTGGTTGTGATCCCATGACATCAATTCAGCACGATATTTTTCAAATAAAGGATAGTCCTCAGATTCGATAGATGGACCTCTAATAATTTTAAAGGATCCTTCTTTTCCATTTGAATCACGAATAGAAACAGCGTATTTTTCAAATAGCTTTCCTTTCTCTTCCAGTGTTTTGTATTCTGGGGTTTGATAAAGCCATCCGTATTCGATGAACTTCTTCATATCTTTACTCTTCAATCCGTGAGACTTTAAATCAGCCTTTAAAGCTATGAATATTTCGTCTGTTCTCTCTTTGGATTGTATAGATCCTCTAAAGGCGTTATCATAGATGATATGTTGGACATATTCATCCTGCATAGGTTTCCCATCTTTGACTAGGATTGCAAGGATGCATTCTGCTTCATGCAATGTTCTCCACGATACATATGCATCACTAGCTAAACCTTGCGATAACATTTTTAAAGTTCCATTTGATTTTGAGAAAATCCTTCCGAACAAATCGTTGATTAAAGTCTTCTGAGGATTGTTTTGTATGAAAGGAAAATTGAGATTTATAAGCTCAGTAATCAAGGCTTTTAAAGCAGTGTTGACTGGTGAATAAGGACTCAAAGAAGATATTTTAAGTTGACCTTTTCTAACTCCTCTTACCAATAGCAAGAATTTAACAGCAACTTTATTTGATAGTGAAACGATCAAAGAATGGTCTTTTACTATTTCTTTTTTGTTCTTGTTATCTCTTACTGCAAACCACCATTCACCATACGAATAGTTTATTAAATCGAAGACCAATGAGTATAAGGAAGAATTCTTTGGGAGATTACCTGTTTGTTTTAAGATATCTAGTGTGTTCTTTAAAACAGCCAATGTTCCATCTCTATCAGCTTCCGGAATTCTTTCGTTGAAGTACTCTTCAAAGATCTGAGCTGGATAAGATCCTAAATTGTCTTTAACTAATTGATTTATGTTTGTTTCCATAGCTTCTTTCTCCTAACTTAATAAACTTAACATGGCTTTGTAGGCTTCGATTATACACAATCCAATATTATAACCGCCACATGGTAATGGTATATCTAGCATTTCACCTAAAGTATAGATATTTTTATGATTGATTAGATTCATGTTTTTTGTATTGATTTCAGAGAAATCGATACCGCCTTTGGATACTTGTGAGAACTTAAAAGGATATAAACCTTGGATTTGGAATGATAGATCACTAGCTTCTTTATTCAAAGTCTTACTATCTTCTTTAGATTTTTTAACTATATATTCACTCAATTGTTTTGGATATGCATAATATATATTATTCATATCTACTTTTATCTTAGAATTGGAATGCTTAGTTAAATCCAAATGAATAGAATATGAATTCAATTCGTTTGGATTTAATCTAATCGATGCATTGAAGATACATATTCCAGATAATCCATCAGGTTTGAATAATATCTCGCCTTCTTCTTTATAAATCAAATCATCCTTTTTATAAAGAGACATGATGCATTTAGCTCTTATTCCATCTAAGGCTTTAAGTCCTTTCTCTTTTACTTTTATAGGACAAATGGCGGGGGTATATTCGATATGTTTTAAATTTAAGGATTTCAAAATAGACCAATCAAAAGGTGGATATGCTAATGAATTACCACCGAATGAAAGACATACTTTATCGAATGAGTATTTCTTTATGTCATTATTTTCATCGATAGTTTTAAAAGAAATAGATTCATCTTTGTTTTCGAATACATCAATTACTTTCTCATGAATTATTTGTGCTTTGTACTGTTGGATTTTATCCATCATTGAATCGTATAAAGCAGATGATTTGTTCGCAAAAGGATATATGAGATTTCCTTGATTGAAATAAGGACAATTTGTTATTTTGATGAACTCATTAAAAGCATCTAATCCTATCGATCCTTCCACGATACTTTTTGCTTTGTGAAAGATTGGGTCTTCCAAGTTTGATGGGTTGAAATAGTCTGTATTGAAGAAGTTTGATCGTCCGTTTCCAGATATAAGAATTCTAGAAGCCACTTTTTTTGAATCATCAAAAATCGATACTTCAAAACTAGGATCTCTATTTTTTATGAATAGAGCTAAAGAAACTCCGGCTACTCCACCACCTAAGATGGCAATTTTATGTTTAGAATACTTTGGCACGGGAATTGTCCACTTCTTTATCTATAGTTTTTTCGCCATGTCCTATAGCTATAGATTCTAATATTTCGTATTTGCTATCTAATCCAAGCTTCTCTTGGAACTTAGAAAAGTCTTTATTTTCTGCTAAATCTTTAGCAGCATGAATCCAACAAGATTGAAGTCCTAAGTGTGTAGCTTTGAGCAACATGTTTTCCATAGCAGCACCTACATCTAAAAGATATAAGGATTCGATTTCTTTGTTTCTAAATACAAGGATTATGTGCTTTGCACCATAATATCTATCCATTCCAAATTTATTCTTTGCAATCGACAAATATTCTTTCGCATATTCGTTCGTCAATCCAACAAACATCAATTCATTTCTACCCATTCCGCTTGGAGCTAAAGTACCAGCTTCTACTATTTGTTGCATGTCTTCCTTGGATACACCTTCTTCAGTGTATTTCTAGTAGATCTTCTAGCTTTGAGAACATCATCGAAACTATCAATCATATCTATTCCTTCTTTCATCTTATATATTTTACCTTATTTTTTGGAATAAAAAGACCCGCATTGTTTTGAAATGCGGGTATATGACATGGAAACTCGAATTACTTTTTGAGTTTGAGATCCTTGATAAGGGCTTGATATCCCTCATAGTCGGTTCTCTTGAGATAGGTGAGAAGCTTGGTACGCTTTGCGACGTGAATTGTCAAAGAACGCTTTGCACAATAGTCGTGAGTGTTGGCCAAAAGATGAGCAGTGAGATCTGCAATCTCTTTGGTCAAAAGAGCGATTTGGACTTTGGTGTTACCAGTGTCCTTCTCGTCTTTTCCGTACTTCTTGGTAAGTTCGACGATTTCTTCTTTTGCTAATGCCATAATAGTTTTCCTCCTTGGAATTTTAGCTCGACCATGCCCATGAGAAAAACCGAGGAATGATTATCTCTCGGACAGGTTGCAATAGGCTATTTTACTCCAATGTTTTTTAAATAACAAGTCAAATGATATTTTTGATTTGATCTCTGATCCTTCACGAGATAAAATACTGTTTTGTAAGAGGTGAGTCAGCAATGAAAAATATTCATGTATCGGCAGCTATAATAATGAAAGATAATAAAATCTTTGTGACGCAAAGAGGATATGGGGAATTTAAAGATTGGTGGGAATTTCCAGGCGGAAAAATAGAAGAAGGTGAAACTCCTGAAGAATGTTTAAAAAGAGAGATTAAAGAAGAATTGGAAGCAGACATAAACATAGATAAATATTTATGTACTGTAGAATACGATTATCCGAATTTTCATTTGAAGATGGAGTGTTTTATCTGTTCTTTGATAGATGGCCACTTAGAATTAGTTGAGGCTGAAGATGCTAAATTCATAACCAAAGATAAACTAGATAATATCGATTTTTTACCTGCTGATTTACTCGTTGTAAAAGAATTGAAGAAATCCATCTAAAAGATTTCTTTCAATCTGTATTTAAAGATTTGATGATACATAAAATCTTCAGCTCAGTTGTTTCTTATTAAATCATGAAGTATTTATAAAGATATTCTGGAATAGGATTGTCTATCCTCAATTCAAATTTGACCACGTTTGTTTTCTTTCCTGATTCAGTAGTGTTTGTCGAATCGGAATAATTTTGTATTTTTGTGTTTCCTAGATAGTAGAAAGAACGTTTATTTAAACCATCTTTGTTATCTGGACTTTCTCTCTGTACGAACAACATTATTTGGCCGTTGCTTTTAGCTATGCTCAACAAGTCTTTTATTTCTTGTGATTCAGTCGTTCTATCAT
>ERZ1031897.793-NODE-793-length-11093-cov-6.992118_pt1 | contig 11093 bp, 9 predicted proteins | sample MGYA00517881_ERZ1031897 | MGnify/ENA primary metagenome ERZ1031897 (study PRJEB33719, sample SAMN04261280) | wastewater metagenome | biome: rural village; feature: human; material: feces | host: Homo sapiens | place: El Salvador | collected 2013-01-07 ... | reverse complement strand
GGAGGCGGAGATCAACCGCCAGATCCATCAACTGCCGCAGGGGGACAAGGGAACGCTGTTCCTCATCGAGCTCACGAACCTCGAGGAGCATATCACGGCGCACCCGGAGATCAATGTAGCGGGCTACACGCACGCGCTCTCGGATATGATCCTCTCGTGTAACTTGCTGAAAACCAATAAAAACACGCGTGTACTTTCGAAACGCTTGATTAAATAGAAGTGATTTGTTGCATGTATAGTATATTGCCAGCTATATTGAGGGTAAATTTGCGTGAAATCTGTTGTAAGTCAATAAGTTATGAAAAAATGCGATATAATTACTTTAGCTTGCTAAATAGTGCGTAGTGTGCTCTTGATATTATAATGTAAAACACAATATCAAGGTGTAAATTTGTAGATATAGTAACGTGAATAAAGAATTGTGTAATGTAAATTGACGATTGTGCACCAGATCTGTTGCTTAATTGACCCTTATTTTTTATCTTTGTAAATGAATTAGTTGAAGCGAGTGTGATGCCAACGCTTCTGCACACCATGTTAGGTAAGCCATTTCGGGCCTCAAGGCTTGATGGCGGGTGCCGATTTGTTAAGTATGAATTTTGGACTACAAGTTGGTTTACTAAGTCATTGTGCTTGTGCCTCCTCCTTCACCTGGCTTTGAGTCCTTGCTCGGAGGTGCATCTTGCAACGCATAAAAAATGTGGCGCAATATTGTTCAATTTTTCAGACGCCGAAATGGTTAATTGTGCAGCTAAAGTCTAAAACATTGAGGTAGATAAGCCGGGACCTCGCTCCATGTAACGATTAAACACATTATATATATGAACGAAACAATGATTGAACGCATAAGATCTATTATGGATTATGCCAAATTGTCGCAACAGGATTTTGCCGCTCGGCTTGGTATTTCACCAGCATCATTGTCAAGCATACTGACAGGTCGCACCAATCCAACGAACAAACACGTAATGGGAGTGCATGTAGCCTTTCCCGAAATAAATGTTAATTGGTTGATGTTTGGTGAGGGCGATATGTTGATAAATGGCGCCCCGAGTTATACCCCATCTGGCGATGAGGATGGGGCATTGGGCACAGCGAGCGAAATGGTTCAGCTCGAGTCTGCTACCTCTAATGTCGAAGGGGTGTCAAGTACTGATGCACCCTTTGCGATGGCTCCTGATGTGGTTGACGTGCATAATCGTGCCGCAGTAGAACCTCGTGCGGGTATCGTTTCTCCTCGTCGCGAGCAGCGTATCCCCTCTCGCGGTAATGGCAATATGGCTACAATGGGTATAAATATTGACAAAGATGAGCGTAAAATAAAAGAGATACGTGTGTTTTACAGCAATGGCACTTATGAATCGTTTGTACCATCAAATAAATAATGGGTATGTGACCTGTTGGGTACTGCTTACGTGTGCGGAGAAATGTGTAGCGGTGTAATGAATATGACAGGTGATATTATGCAGAAAAGAAAGATGAACACCTATATACAAATGTGTCGTGTGTGTGGCTTTTTTACAGGTGCGTGTTTGCTTGCCACAGCCCTCTCGGCCATGGCGTGTAAACAAACAAATAAGTCAGACAAAGAGGCTTGTCGTGTTGCAAAAGTAACTGCTTGCACTCCGCGTGATTTGTCAAAAGATAGTCATATAAAACTGCTGCGCCAATGGCGTGCTGGTTGCGAGGTAAGTGAGGCGGCAGTGCAGACCTATGGTTTGCAGAAATGCTTTGAGGCGTGTGCAGTTGACAGCGTGGTGGCCAAGCGTATGTCGGGGTTGTCGTATAAGGCCGATTGCCCCATTCCATTGTCGAGTTTGCGCTACCTGCGTTTGTTGCATTATAACGGCAATGGCAAGCCGCAAATTGGTGAAATGGTTTGCCATCAGTCTGTGGCAAATGATTTAGTTTCTATTTTCAAACAGTTGTATGAAGCGCACTATCCTATAGAACGCATGGTGCTGATTGACAATTATGGAGCCGACGATGAGCGGTCTATGTCGGCCAACAATACGGCCTGCTTCAATTACCGCCGTGTGGCTGGCTCGTCAAAACTGTCAAACCATAGTTGGGGGCGAGCGGTCGATGTTAATCCGCTTTACAACCCATATGTGTGGCACCGTAAGGATGGCACCTTGGTGGTAAGTCCGGCTAAGGGACGGCCCTATGCCAACAGACAACGTAGTTTTAAGTATAAGATAGCGACCGATGACCTATGTTATCGTTTGTTCCGTCAGCATGGCTTTGTATGGGGTGGCGCATGGAAGCACCGCAAAGATTTTCAGCATTTTGAAAAACGTGTTCAATGAAAAGTGCAGCGCAAATATTTACGCAGCCGTATCATTCGCCATGTGGCGAGATGGTACTTGGCGATTATGCAGGCAAGTTATGCTTGTGCGATTGGGCTAATGGCAAGCATCGTCGGCGTAACGACCAGCGCATACAGCACTTCTTTAATGCGCGTTATGTTTGTGGAAGCACCCCGTTGCTTCAAGCAACAGCCAAAGAACTTGATGCTTGGTTTGCGGGTGCCCTTGTACAGTTTAATTTGCCTTTGGCCATGGCCGGCACACCATTTCAGCAACGTGTGTGGAACGCGCTGCTTGCCACTCCGTATGGTCAGACCACCTCATATACAGATGTGGCGCGTGCAGCGGGTTGCTCCAATGGCGTGCGTGCAGTAGCACAGGCCATTGGAGCTAATTCCATTTGTATTATAGTGCCGTGTCATCGTGTTATCGGATTGGACGGCGCGCTGACGGGATTTGCTGCAGGGGTTAGTACAAAACGTTTTCTCTTACGCATTGAAGGTGTTGATGTGTAGTTGTTGCTTTTATAATTCGTGTGCTAATCGTCTGCTACGTATTCAGCCTTGGTCTGTTGTATTGTTGGCGTAGGCTTGCAGAGCCTTGCCGTCGCCGCGCTCAAAGGCATCTTGCCGTTTGATGTGTGTCTGCTCCAGCCGGCGGTTGATGTCGTCGAGCTTGCGTTGTGCCTGCTCCGAGTTGATGGTGAGGGTTACGGTCTTGATGTCGTTGTTATTCATAAAAAAGCGTGTTACTTTTGGTGTGTGATGATCCAAAAGTAACACGGCTTAACCGGGTGTTAAAAGACACGCGGCACGGTTAGATGTGCTTTTTGATGTAGGCTTCCCTTTTTGAGTAATTGTGCGGCCCGGGGTATTTCTCATAGGCTTGGCTTTCAATGCTCCTATATAGTCGTTTGCTCTCCTTCTTTTGCTTTTTCTCCTGTCGGTAGTCCTCCACAAAGTCGCGCCACTCATCGGGCGTCATTTCAATACCTTTAATGAGACCTATCACGAAAGCGCAGAGAAAGAAACATATAATGAATGCAACTAATAACCAGAAAATGATGAACATGCTGCGTAGTGTGTATATAATGTGTTTATATTCTTTCCGCAAAGATATGGCTTTAATCACTACCACGCAACAAACTGGGGGCTTAAAGTGCCCAAGGTTCACCCCCTCTCGCGCTCCGTCAGCGTGTCGAAGGCACCGCTGAACTCGTCGCCCATGATGCGCGCCATGTGGTTTTTGAGCACCTCGATGCTGATGTACCACGACTTGTTGAACCACGGCCTGCGCTTTCATGAAAATAGCCCCTGGGGGTTGTGTTAAAACTCCCAGGGGCTATTGTGGGTTCAGCAGCCAAATAGTAGAAACAGTAATTGTATTTAGTTATCTATGCTGCGCAAAGTTCCGATAGCAGATTAGGACGTTTAATTTCCTATCAGACTTTCAACTTCGTTTGTGGTTAATCCGGTAGCAATTGCTATGGTATTGGTGTCTGCACCAATAGCCAAAAGTCTTTTTGCTGTTTCAATCTTTTCCTTTTGTGCGCCTTCTGCTCTACCTTCTGCTCTGCCTTCAGCTCTACCTTCGGCTATACCTTGTGCTCTGCCTTCCGCCAGTCCGTCTAATTTAGCACCTTCAAGCACTGATAGTGTATCGCGGTATTTTCTCAATCCCACGTCATATTTCATACGCTCTTGTCTTGAAAGAGAAGCAACGTCGGCAATTTGCTCCAGTTTTTTGAACACGGCGCTTTTTGCAGCCCATGGCAATCTTGTTAATGTTTCCATGTTTTTCAGAACGTAAATCCATTTATCAAAGTTTGTTTCACACTCATTTGCCTCCAGCTGGAATAAAGGCAACTGCATAAATGTCATTCTAATGTTGTCTGAGAAGATTTCATTGCTTTTTAAGTCAGCCAGTCCCACATCGGTTCTGAACTCCTTCTTAAAATCCATCGGACAGAAATTCAAGAAAGCAACAAGATACACAGCATCTATTTTGTATTTCCAATCAGACCCTTTCTCGCCTTGTCTTGCAATGGCTTCGGAGGCATAATATATGCTTCGGTTTTTGAAATAAGGCTGAGACTTGTTCTGCATTTCGACAATGATATTCTCATTCTTGTCGGTTTCGCAATATATGTCGTATATGAGCGATCGGTCATCTTCAAATAGGGCCGGTTGCTCCTTGTCAAGGAATGTGATGCTTGTGATGTGTTCCTTGCCGAGCAGCAGGCTGTTCAGAAAATCAATAATCAGAGGTTTGGATACCTCTTGTCCGAAGATTCTCTTGAAACCGATATCAGTGAAGGGGTTGATGAATCTTGCCATAAGTATTTCCTTGTATATTATATTTGCAAAGGTAATGTTTTTTCTTAATATTCTTTGTATAGGGGAGCAAGATGTAGCGGGCGACCAATGTCCTTAATCGCGTTTAGTGTAATTTCCGGAATACCAAACTGTCCATGTCTGAGCACAGAATGAGCGAACTTGAATTGATGCGCACAATGCGAAATTTGGCCTCGTGGCCTCTGATGCCTACACTTTCTAATGAAATGTTGGGGTCGGTAATGGGAATATCGTGATCGTAAAGGTGGGCATAGGGGCTATACACAGCCAATTTGTCGCCCTCATAGTTAAAGCGGGCAAAGGTTTTGTTAGTCTGTCCGTTATGTGCCAGGGAAGAGGTTATTTGTAGCAAATCGAGCTGAAAAGACCAGTATATGCGGTCATTAAGCACATACTTCTTCTGTGCCGTATAGTAGGCGTCTGTTGGTGTGGCTTTGCTGTGAATTTCGTGCAGACGCCATCTTCCGTCAATCAGCCCATTGCGGCTCACGTGCGAGCAGGCTGTGGTGAGCAGCAGGCCAATCGCTGTGATGGCAAGTGTGCTGCATTTGTTATATAATAATGTGTGTAAGTGCATGAGGCTATTTTGTAATCAATCCGTTCTTTGTAATGGTGAGTTGTGCACCGGTGTTGTGGCCAATCAAGCTGCCACGGTCAAGTCCAAAAGCCAGTTTGGCGGTCCAGCCACTGGTGTTGATGCGTCCGAGGCGAAGGGGTGACCATGCAGCTTCGAGCAGCAGACTGTTCAGTGTGCGTGCCTCGGTCCAATCGCTGCCGCAATTGCCCAAGTTACGTTCGTGGGTAATCATGATGCGGTAGTGCAGGCAGGGGAGTGGGTCGCCGCTAAAGCCCAGATGGTGCGCCTTGAAACGTGTGCCAATAAAGCTCAAATTTCGTGTGCCCTTGTAAAGCGGGCTTACGTAGAGCGGGTTGCCAATGGCCATGCCCCAATGTTGCCAGCCCGTGTACAGCCCGTGGTTGTAGTAGTTGTCACTACCGCTCACTTGGTCGGGAATTTCGGGTGTATGGTCGTGGTAGATGGGGCCACTTTGGTCGGTGGTCTTGATGTATTCGTACACGAATTTTCCAAGTATGGGATTTTTTGGCAAGTGTGCCTCAATTCCCCACATGCCGTCGCGCCAGCCATAATTGTAGAACATCTGCGAGTGGTCTTCAAAGTAATGGTCGTAGTAAAGGCTGAGCCCCCAGCCGTGTCCGTGGTAGTTGAGGCGGTACACCCAACTGCCTAATGTGTTGCCAAGGGCGTTGCTATAAACACCATCGGTGACATCGGCTCCGCCGCCATAAAGTACGGTGAAAAAGTCCTTCAGGTGGTGTCCTGCCTTAATGGGGGTTTGCCTTGCGTTGTATATTGTGCCGCCAAATTGGGTGGCCCATTCAAGTCCGCCTTCGTAGGTGATGGGAAACTTTTGGGCATTTCCAGCTCGCAAATAGAATGCCTTTGTGTGCAGCAATACCCGTGTGGCATAACGATTCTTGGTGCCTCTGAGATAGTCCTGCATAAAATTGTCGTCGGTCATCAGTCCATACGAGATGTGGCCGCGTATGCCCAACCAATTTCCACGTCCAGAAATATTCCAGTAGCGTGGCAAGGACAGGCGCACGGCAGGCACAGGGTGTGCATTGATGCCCAGCGTTTGCGATCCGCTGCTCAGTTCATTGTCTTTAAGTTGCATGGGGTGCTGCTTGGCACCTATGGTGAGGCGCGCCAGCCGACAGTCGATGTCGGCATAGAGCTGTTGAACGAAACCGCTGCTCGGATAGTGCGCGCCAACTGCTATGTCGGCCCCATAGCCAAAGCGCCAATGGTAGGCCGAGTCGGCATCAGCCTGGCGTTCGATGGTCATGCGCAAATAGCCGTTCTTGGTGTCTACCGACGACATGCCGTATTTGTTGGCTGTGAGCCACAAGGGTGTTTTGTTGTGCGAATAGCTTGCTTGTGCTTCGGCCGTGTAAGTAACGTGATGACCTGCGCGCTGCAGTGCATTTTGTGCAGAGGCCTGCGGCAGGGTAGTAGCTGCTATGGCAAGCATTGCGCCTATGTTTTTGATTTGCATATATATATGATAGGGGTCGTTGTTCTAAATAAGTTTGTGTGTTGATGGTTTGACGGGCGTGGCAAGTGCATTCTGCGCATATCGAGCCGTGTGCGAACGGTATTTCAACAAACGGTGTTAACTCATCGCTCTATCCCCCTCGTCAATTCGTTAAGGCGTTAAGGGTTTAACAATGTGGCAAAATTACGTAAATAAAATGGTATAAACCGCTAAAGCGGGCTTTTACTTGTGCTCTGTTGTGAGATATGCCACTCTATTTTATACATAAGTGCGGCAATATGTGACAAAACTTTAGTATGTGGCACACGAAGCCCGCGCATAGCTTGTGTGGGGGTGATGGTGCGGGGTGGTAAAGTGCACGTAATGTTGCATAAATGTGCATGCCTGTGGCGTACAATCGGTTTTTCTTGGCATATTTCTGAACTTTTTCTTACATTTTGTATTGTTGTATCGTATTATTGGTTACATTTGCAAAACAAAATAACAACAAGAGTAGTAAACTGTAAGGCTTCTGCATGATAATGTGTGTTATGCAACAAAGCTAATAAATATCCTGAAAGAGTTATGAAAATACAGTTGCGCAGTGCATTCAGCACCGAAGGACGAAGAATGGCGGGCGCACGTGCCTTGTGGATAGCTACAGGCATGAAGCGTGAGCATTTTGGCAAGCCTATTATTGCCATAGCCAACTCGTTCACCCAGTTTGTACCAGGCCACACCCATCTGCACGAGGCCGGGCAGCTCGTAAAGCAAGAGATTGAAAAACTTGGTTGCTATGCTGCAGAGTTCAACACCATAGCCATTGACGATGGCATAGCCATGGGTCACGACGGCATGCTGTACTCGTTGCCCTCGCGCGACATTATTGCCGACTCTGTAGAATATATGGTGCAGGCACACAAGGCCGATGCACTGGTGTGCATATCAAACTGCGACAAAATAACACCGGGCATGCTGATGGCGGCCATGCGCTTGAATATACCAACCGTGTTTGTGAGTGGTGGCCCGATGGAGGCCGGCCGCTATCAGGGGCAGAATGTCGACCTTATCACGGCCATGGTGAAGGGAGCTGACACCTCGGTGAGCGATGATGAATTGGCACAAATCGAACAGCGTGCTTGTCCTGGTTGCGGTAGTTGCTCGGGCATGTTTACAGCCAACTCAATGAACTGCTTGACAGAAGCGCTTGGCTTGTCGTTGCCTGGCAATGGCACCATAGTGGCCACACACGTTAACCGCCGCCGCTTGTTTGAAGATGCAGCCAAACTCATTGTGGGCAATGCCATGAAATATTATGGTGAGGGCGACACCTCGGTGTTGCCGCGCTCAATAGCCACCCGTCAGGCTTTTCTTAATGCCATGACATTGGATATAGCTATGGGCGGCTCTACCAACACCGTGCTCCACTTGTTGGCTGTGGCCAATGAGGCCGGTGTCGACTTCAAAATGCAGGACATTGACCAGTTGAGCCGTCATGTGCCATGCCTTTGTAAATTGTCGCCCAACACGCAACGCTACTCTGTGCAGGAGTGTAACCGCGCTGGTGGTGTGCTTGGCATATTGGGCGAATTGGCCAAGGGCGATTTGCTCGACTTGACTGCACATCGTGTCAATGGCGCCACATTGGGCGAGGACGTTAAACATTACAGCATAACAGGTCCCGAGGTTGATGCCGAGGCTGCACGCATATATGGTAGTGCGCCTGGCGGCAAGTTTGCCACCAAAATGGGTGTGCAGGACCGTCAATGGCCGTCGCTTGATACCGACCGTGCCACAGGTTGCATTCGCGACATGGAACATGCCTATACAAAAGACGGCGGACTGGCCGTGTTGTTTGGCAACATAGCGCTCGATGGCTGTGTGGTGAAAACCGCCGGTGTGGACGAGAGTTTGTGGCACTTTGAAGGGCCAGCTCGTGTGTTCGACTCGCAGGACGAGGCTTGCAAGGGCATACTTGGCGGCAAGGTGCAGGCAGGCGATGTTGTAGTTATAACCCACGAAGGGCCCAAGGGCGGACCGGGTATGCAGGAGATGCTCTACCCCACGTCGTACATCAAGAGCCGCCATTTGGGCAAGGCTTGTGCGCTGATAACCGATGGCCGTTTTTCAGGCGGCACGTCAGGCTTGAGCATTGGCCACATATCCCCCGAGGCCGCAGCAGGCGGTGCTATTGGCAAGATAATTGATGGCGACATCATTGAGATAGACATACCATCGCGCAGCATATCAGTTCACCTCAGCGATGAGGAACTGGCCGCACGTCCCATGCGCCCCTTGCAACGCAAACGTACGGTGAGCAAGGCCTTGAGGGCTTATGCCAGCATGGTGAGCAGTGCAGACAAAGGCGGTGTGCGCGAAATATAAATATAAGAGGATGTTCAAAATAATATTGAACACCAACGACGTTACCTCCTAACGTAAGAAATGTAGGTTGATGGGGGCGAAGGCATACTTGCCTCACGCTACGACCATTAAGCGAACTACCTTAACAGACAACTATGACCGAAAACAAGAATACACAAATTAGCGGTGCTGAAATACTGATGCGTGCCCTCCTCGATGAGGGGGTTACTACATTGTTTGGCTATCCGGGCGGTGCTATCATGCCCGTGTACGATGCCTTGTATGATTATCGCGACCGCTTAAATCACATATTGGTGCGCCACGAACAGGCTGCCGCCCATGCAGCCGAGGGCTATGCCCGTGTGAGCGGGCGCACGGGGGTGTGCCTCGTGACAAGTGGCCCTGGTGCCACTAATACGATAACAGGCATTGCCGATGCCATGATGGACAGTACGCCCATGGTGGTCATCACCGGACAAGTGGGTGCACAGATGCTTGGCACAGATGCCTTTCAAGAATGTGACGTGGTAGACATCACCCAGCCTATTAGCAAATGGGCCTATCAAATTCGCTCGGCCAAGGATGTGGCATGGGCTGTACACCGTGCCTTTTACATTGCAGCAAGCGGACGTCCAGGACCTGTGGTGCTTGACTTTGCCAAGAATGCACAAATCGAAAAGGCCGACTATTTGCCAGGCACCATAGACTTTATACGCAGCTACGTGCCCGTGCCGCCAACAGACAAGCAGAGCCTTGCCGAGGCTGCAGCCTTGATTAACGAGGCTAAGCGTCCGCTCGTGTTGGTAGGGCAGGGTGTCGAACTGGGTAATGCTGGCGAGGAACTCCGTGCATTTATCGAGAAGGCAGGTTTGCCCGCAGGCTGCACGCTGTTAGGTTTGTCGGCCTTGCCAACCAATCACCCGCTGAATGTGGGCATGCTTGGCATGCATGGTTCGCTGGGTGCAAACAAAAAGACACAAGAGTGCGACTTGCTCATAGCCGTCGGCATGCGTTTTGACGACCGTATTACAGGCAAGTTAGACACCTATGCCAAACAAGCACGCAAGATACATTTCGATATCGACCCCTCAGAAATAAACAAGAATGTGACGGTTGATGTGGCCGTATTGGGCGACTGTAAAGAGACGCTTCCGGCTGTTACAGCCTTGCTCGAGCAGAAAGCGCATACCGAATGGCGTGAGAGTTTCCGGCAATGGGACTCTAAAGAGCACGAGGTGGTTATAGAGCCGCAAATTCATCCTGCCGAAGGCCCATTGCGCATGGGCGAGGTGGTGCGTCGTGTAACCGAACTCAGTCAGGACAAGGCGGTGTTGGTAACCGATGTGGGACAGAACCAAATGATGGCGGCACGCTATTTCCGGTTTACCGAAAAGCGCAGCATCATAACCTCGGGCGGTATGGGCACCATGGGATATGGATTGCCGGCTGCCATTGGCGCCACATTCGGTGCGCCCGACCGCACTGTGTGCTTGTTCCTTGGCGATGGTGGATTGCAAATGACCATCGAAGAGTTTGGTACCATCATGGAGCAGCATGCTCCGGTTAAAATCATATTGCTCAACAACAATTTCTTGGGCAATGTGCGACAGTGGCAGCAGCTGTTCTTCCGCCACCGCTATTCGTTCACACCCATGATGAACCCCGACTACGAGAAGATAGCAGAGGCTTACAACATACCGGCACTGACCGTCACCGACCGAAGCAAGCTTGATGAGGCTATCAGCCAAATGCTTGCCACCCCCGGCCCCTTTTTGCTGCAAGCTGCAGTGCTTGAAGAGGACAATGTGCTGCCCATGTGCTGTCCGGGACACGACGTAGATGATATGATGCTTGAGGCGTGAAACTTAATAAAAACGACTAAGTAGGTGGTCAAAATTATTTTTACATTGAAAGTGCATTATCGGGGCGCAGATGTTTCCTTCGGGTGAGGGAACATAGCGGGCTATGTGACCGAGGCCGAAGGGAACAGATGCGTCTCGAGAATGTGC
>ERZ1031897.792-NODE-792-length-11134-cov-4.620904_pt1 | contig 11134 bp, 8 predicted proteins | sample MGYA00517881_ERZ1031897 | MGnify/ENA primary metagenome ERZ1031897 (study PRJEB33719, sample SAMN04261280) | wastewater metagenome | biome: rural village; feature: human; material: feces | host: Homo sapiens | place: El Salvador | collected 2013-01-07 ... | reverse complement strand
CAATGACATCTGCCATATCGTAATGTCCTGCAGGCTTTCCTTTTAAGAATTTTGCTGCTTCCACCGCACCCTTTGCGAATACTGCTTTGGAATATGCCGTATGCTTAAATTCAATTACCTCATCCTGTCCGGCGAAAATCACTTCATGCTCTCCGACAATGTTGCCTCCACGAACCGCAGATATTCCAATTTCGTATTTATCCCTCTTCTGGCGCTTCTGGCTTCGGTCATAGGTATAGGTATATGCCTCATCCAGTGCCTCATTCATGGAATCCGCCAGTGCCAGTGCCGTGCCGCTCGGTGCATCCAGCTTCTGGTTATGATGTTTCTCTACGATCTCCATATCAAATCCTGCCGGTGCGAACACCTGTGCCGCTTTTTTGAGCAGTTCCATCAAGGTATTGATGCCGAGAGACATATTTGCGGATTTTAAAATTGCAACTTTTTCGTATGCTTTTTCTACATCGGAAAGCTGCTGTTCGGAAAGTCCTGTCGTACAAAGCACAATCGGAATCTGTTTTTCCACGCCATAAGCAAGCAGTGCATCCACCGCTTTTGCATTGGAAAAATCAATGATTACATCCGCATCCACCGTACACTCATTCAGACTGGAAAATACCGGATAATCATTTTTGATTCCATCATAAGTATCAATTCCTGCAACAATCTCAATGTCCTCATCCTGCGCACAGATTCCTGTGATACACTGCCCCATCTTTCCGTTGCAGCCATTCATGATCGCTCTTGTCATTTTCTTTTGTGCCTCCCTGATCTATGCTAAAATTCCATAATTTTTCATTACTTCTGCAAGTTTCTTTGCATTTGCCTCGCTCATCTCACAGAGTGGGGAACGAAGCGGTCCCACTTCCATCCCCATCAGGTTTAATGCCTTCTTAACCGGAATTGGATTCACTTCGGAAAACAGTGCATCTACCAGTGGAAACGCCTCCAGCTGCAGTTTTCTTGCTGTCTTAATATCACCCTTGAAGAAGCTTTCACACATTGCGTGTACTTTGCCCGGTGCCACATTGCTCCATACCGAAATCACACCGACTGCACCGATTGACATAAGCGGTACAACAAGACCGTCTTCACCGGAATAAAGATCCAGTTTTCCGTCGGTAAGTGCCATCGTCTTGGAAGCCTGTGCCAGATTTCCGGTTGCTTCCTTTAATCCTACGAGATTACTCTTGGTGCGGACCAGCTCGGCAACCGTCTCCGGAAGAAGATTACATCCGGTACGTCCCGGCACATTATACATAATGATCGGACACTTGGTGCTGTCTGCGATCTGTGAATAATGGCTGATCAGGCCTGCCTGTGTTGCCTTGTTATAATATGGTGTAACGATCAGAAGTCCGTCTGCTCCTGCCTCTTCTGCCTCCTGTGAAAGCTGGATGGCTGTACGTGTGCAGTTTGAACCGGTACCTGCCACAACCGGAACACGATGTTTTGTAAACTCGATGGCTGCCTTGATCACATCACGGTGTTCTTCCATCGTAAGTGTTGCGCTTTCTCCTGTCGTACCTGCAATTACGATGGCATCTGTACCACCGTCAATCTGCTGGTTGATCAGTTCCTCAAGTTTATCATAATTAACTTCCTCATTGTTCTTCATTGGTGTCACGATTGCGACTCCGGCTCCCTTAAAAATTGCCACTGTTTTATTCTCCTTTCTAAATAAAAAAACCAGCTCAAAACGAGCTGGTCAATCTAACCTTTTTTAGATCTGATAGCTCTCCATCCACGCTCATACGCTTCTGACAGTCATACGATTATTCACCGCATGCCCAAAAACCAGACTGCAGTCATCCGGTTCTTTCGGCGCTTTCCCCTTTTACCTGCATTCGACTGTGTCTGCCACATCCAACAGGCTACTCATGAATTACGCGACCTCTATCCCATGTATTTCTTTCATTCTACCACCACCGGCATAGTCTGTCAATCTATTTCTCCGGTGCGATATTATAAACCTCGTCTGCTGCCTCACGGATTTTTTCATCCAGAACGCGTCCTGTGCAGACCAGAGTCATTTCTTCCGGCTTTGCGGCAAACAGCTCACAAATTTCTTCAGGGCTTATCACCTTTTCGTCCACAATTCCAAGTACCTCATCTAAGATTAGCATATCACAGGCACCTGTCGTAACGACTTTCTTTCCGTAATTGAATCCATTGCGCAGATTCATACTTTCTTCCTGTTTTGCCTCCTCGGAAAGTGCCTCAAAACACTCATCCGATTTTGCAAAACGGAATATTTTTATTTCCGGCTCCAGCCGGCTTAAAAATGTCAGTTCGTTTTCATTTTTTCCCTTCAAGAACTGAATGATAATGACGCTTTTTCCCTCGCTGGCAATACGAATTGCATTCCCGATTGCCGCGGTCGATTTACCATGTCCCTCTCCATAATAAACCTGAATCACTCCTCTGTCCATTTCAGCCTCCATGATATCTCTTAACCAAATGAAATCCTATGTAAGATAACACAAAAGCGTCAAATAATCAAGTCTACTCCAGGAATTCAATCTTGCTGACGGATACCTCATAAGCAACCCTCTGCTCTACCTGGGTTTCGCTGATTTTCTTTACATACTCGCGGCTCTGGATTCTTCCCCAGATCTGCACATGTGATCCGACCTCGAATCCGGATGCAAATCTTGCATTTCTGCCCCAGCAGATGCAGGGAATATAGTCCGATTTGCCATATGACCGGTTGACTGCGACCAGAAGATCCGCGATCTCCCTTCCCAGAGGTGTTTTTCGGTATACCGATTCCTTACAGATAAATCCATCCAGAAAAATCTGGTTGGCTGCATTTTCTTCCTCAAACTGCTCAACCAGTTCAAACTCCCTCGCAAAAACCGATAACACCAGACGGTTTTTATGCTCCTCATGCCGGTTGAATGAACGGAACTGTCCTGTAATATAGACGCATTTTCCCTCCGCACTCTCCTGCACATTGACCAGACGCTCCGATACCATCACCGGAATATAATCGACGAAACTGGACAGGCGGTGGACAGATACTTCCACCATATAAAATCCTTCCCCATATACCTCGTGACTATACGAAAAGTCCGATACAATTTCTCCCATAATAGTGACCTGATTGTTTTCACACATTTTATCTGCCATGAATACTCCTTCCTTTTGTGGAAATTTTTGATAGGCTTCTGTTTTACCATTTAATGGTTGGTAGAAATCATCAAACCTTGTCGATAAGGCCGGCGAAAACTATCTAAAACGCTTAAATCGCCGGTGTACGTTGAAAAAAGCTTGCGAAATCAGCTTTTTATGATAAAATAGGATAGGTTATTTATGTAAAGTTAAACAATATTAAAAAGAAGGTTAAATTTATGGTAACAACAAGAGACGACATTCGTAATATCGCAATCATCGCCCATGTCGATCATGGTAAAACCACATTGGTCGATGAGCTGTTAAAACAAAGCGGTGTGTTCCGTGCCAATCAGGAAGTACAGGAACGTGTCATGGATTCCAACGATATCGAGCGTGAGCGTGGTATCACTATCCTGTCCAAAAATACCGCTGTATTTTATAAGGATACAAAAATCAACATTATCGATACGCCTGGCCATGCCGATTTCGGTGGTGAGGTAGAGCGTGTTCTTAAGATGGTAAATGGTGTAGTCCTCGTCGTAGACGCATTCGAGGGAACCATGCCGCAGACCAAATTCGTACTGATGAAAGCACTTGCTTTAAATCTCCCGGTTATTGTCTGCATCAACAAGATCGACCGTCCGGAAGCGCGCCCTGCAGAAGTGATTGATGAGGTGTTAGAGCTTTTCATGGATCTGGATGCTTCCGATGAGCAGCTTGACTGCCCGTTCATCTACGCTTCCGCAAGAGACGGATACGCTATGTACAATCTCGACGATGAAAAGAAGGACATGACTCCTCTTTTCGAGACGATCGTAAACTATATCCCGGCCCCGACCGGAGATCCGGATGCCAACACACAGGTTTTAATCAGTACCATCGATTACAACGAATACGTTGGCCGTATCGGTATCGGTAAAGTCGACAACGGTTCCCTGAAAGTCAACCAGGAAGCAGTCGTTGTCAACCATCACGATCCGGACAAACTTGAGAAAGTCCGCATCAGCAAACTGTATGAGTTCGATGGCTTAAATAAAGTAGATGTCAGTGAAGCAAAGATCGGTTCCATCGTAGCCATCTCCGGTATTGCGGACATTCACATTGGAGATACCATCTGTTCTCCGGAAAATCCGGTAGCTATTCCGTTCCAGAAGATTTCCGAGCCGACTATCTCCATGAATTTCATCGTAAACGACAGTCCTCTCGCCGGTCAGGAAGGAAAATATGTCACTTCCCGTCATATCCGCGACAGACTGTTCCGTGAGTTAAATACCGATGTTTCTCTCCGTGTCGAAGAAACCGACAGCCCGGACAGCTTAAAAGTTTCCGGCCGTGGTGAGCTGCATCTGTCCGTCCTGATCGAGAATATGCGCCGTGAAGGATATGAATTTGCAGTCAGCAAAGCCGAGGTTCTCTATCACTACGATGAGAATGGCAAAAAACTTGAGCCAATGGAACTTGCTTACGTGGATGTACCGGATGAATTTACCGGCGCCGTCATCTCCAAACTGCAGCAGCGGAAGGGTGAACTTTTAAATATGGGTTCCATTGCCGGCGGTTATACCCGTCTGGAGTTCAAGATTCCATCCCGTGGTCTGATCGGATATCGTGGTGAGTTCATGACCGACACCAAAGGAAACGGTATCATCAATACCATGTTTGACGGATATGAGCCATTCCGCGGTGAGATCGCTTACCGTTCTACCGGTTCCCTGATTGCATTTGAGACCGGTGAATCCGTAACTTACGGTCTGTTCTCCGCACAGGAGCGTGGTACGCTCTTTATCGGACCTGGCGAAAAAGTATATTCCGGTATGATCATCGGACAGAGTTCCAAAGCCGAAGATATTGAGTTAAATGTCTGCAAGAAAAAGCATCTGACCAATACACGTTCCTCTTCTGCTGATGAGGCACTGACTCTGGTTCCGCCTCGCAAATTAAGCTTAGAGCAGGCTCTTGACTTCATTGATACCGACGAGCTTCTTGAGGTAACTCCGGAAAGTCTGCGTATCCGCAAGAGAATTCTGGATCCTACGATGCGCAAGCGTGCTTCCATCGCCAAGAAAAATGCCATGAAATAAATAACAGGCAAAAACATACACTTACAATTACTCCACCTCCATGGTGGAGTAATTTTTTACAGGAGACGTTCCATGGATTTGAAGAATTTTACAAAACATTTGATTTATCAGAGTGCAAATACACAGATCCCGGATAACTTCAGCCGGTTTCAGATTCTGCATCCGGAATATTCGGCTCATGAAAGCGTTGTCAAAACCTATCCGCTTCCGGAAAATGAACATCTGTTTTCCCTGCTGTGGGATATTCATGACGGACATATGCTTTCTGCAACGATTCTGCCCTCCCAGCCCTCGTTCCTTTATGAAAAAGAGTTTACACCCGGCATGCGCACGCAGATGCACTCACACGAATATCTGGAATTGTTTTATATCATTGACGGAGAATACCGGCAGAAAATTCTGGGCAATGAATTTACTTTTCACCGGGGTGAAGTCTGCCTGATCGACAAAAACTGTCTGCATCAGGAAATCATGGAAGGAACTTCTGCCACACTTCTGTTTCTTGGCATTACCAATGTGATGTTTCAGGACATTATGAACCGGCAGATTACAACAGAGCGTATCAGCTCGTTCCTGAAGATGGCACTGATGGAACAGAAATCGCTCCAGCAATATCTGCATTTTCGCCCTCAGGCAGAGGAGGCAGTCTCACAGATGGATGAAACCATGACATCACTTCTTTTGGAATTGCAGCGTCATGATGAGGCTTCTCCGATCATCTGTCGGGGACTTCTCCTGCGCATTTTTCGTATTTTAAGTACACAATATGAATTTTCGCTGTCAAAAAAACTGCGACAGAAAATGAACTGGATTTTATATGAAGAAATTTCTGATTATATGAAGCAGCATATGAAAAACATTTCCATACGAATGCTCTGTGAAGAATTCCATTTTCAGGAAGATTATTTCAACCGGTTACTGAAAAACCGGACCGGAATGACTTATACGGAATATCTGCAGCATCTGCGTCTGCAGAAAGCCGAAGAACTGTTGCTGCACACCAGACTGACAATCGATGCGATTGCTGCCGAAGTCGGCTACAAAAACAAAGGATATTTCTACAAAATATTTACGGAACGGCACCGGATGACTCCGGCACAGTTCCGCAAAGAATCCTGTTGATATTTTATTTTATAAATCCCATTTCCAGTCACGGATCTCCGGCATATCAACACCATACTCATGAATGTACTGCTTGTGTTCTACAAGCTTGTCATTCATTTTCTGTGTCAGATAAGCGCCACGATTTCCTAACTGTGGAAGATGCTCAATTACGCTCTTTACCAGATGGAAACGGTCAATCTCATTCTGTACACGCATATCGAATGGTGTTGTAATGGTTCCTTCCTCCTGATATCCGTATACATGAATATTTCTGTTGGTACGACGATAGGTCAGCTCGTGGATCAGTGTATGATACCCATGGAATGCAAAGATGATTGGCTTATCTTTGGTGAACAGTGCATCGTACTCTGCATCTGTCAGACCATGCGGATGCTTGGTACTTGGCTCAAGTTTCATCAGATCGACAACATTGATCACACGAATCTTAATCTCCGGCATTGCCTTTCTTAAAATCGTAACTGCTGCTAATGTCTCCAGTGTCGGAGTATCTCCACAGCATGCCATAACCACATCCGGCTCCTGTCCCTGGTCGTTGCTTGCCCACTCCCAGATGCCGATACCCTGTGTACAATGCTTTACTGCCTGTTCCATGGTCAGCCACTGCTGTCTCGGATGCTTGGATGTAACAAGCACATTCACATAATCGCGGCTTCTGATGCAGTGATCAAAGCAGGACAGCAGACAGTTGGTATCCGGTGGCAGATAAAGACGTACCACATCTGCCTTCTTATTTGCAATATGATCTAAAAATCCCGGGTCCTGATGGGTAAATCCATTGTGATCCTGCTGCCATACATTGGATGTAAGAATCAGGTTCAGGGAAGCAATGGACTGTCTCCACGGAAGCTGATTACATACCTTTAACCACTTTGCATGCTGTGCACACATAGAATCTACCACACGGATAAATGCTTCATAACTTGCAAAGAATCCATGCCGTCCTGTCAGAAGATATCCCTCTAACCATCCCTCACACATATGCTCACTTAACATAGAATCCATAACACGGCCATCTGTAGCAAGGAATTCATCGGAATCCAGTTTTTCATTGTTCCAGTCACGGTTTGTCTCCTCAAAGACTTTCATCAGACGGTTTGACATTGTCTCGTCCGGTCCGAAAATACGGAAGTTCTTGGAATCCTCATTCAGTTTGAAGATATCACGGACAAATCCGCCAAGTTCTACCATATCCTGTGCCTCAACGCTTCCCGGCGCCGGAACATCAAGTGCATACTCACGGAAATCCGGAAGTCTTAAGTCACGTAAGAGCTTACCACCGTTTGCATGTGGGTTAGAACCGATTCTGCGGTCTCCAGTCGGTGCAAGTGCTTTCAGTTCCGGAATCAGTTTTCCATTCTCATCAAACAATTCTTCCGGATGGTAGCTGAGTAACCACTCTTTTAACATTTCCAGATGCTCCGGTTTGTCCATCATGATCGGAACCTGATGCGCACGGAAAGATCCCTCGATCTGCTTTCCGTCTACAACCTTTGGTCCTGTCCATCCCTTTGGAGTACGAAGTACAATCATTGGCCACTTTGGTCTTGTGGTATCGTGGTTTTCTCTTGCATTCTTCTGGATCGCCTTGATTTCGTCCATAACAGTATCAAGCGTCTCTGCCATCTTGCGGTGCATGGTCATTGGATCATCGCCCTCTACAAAATATGGTTTCCATCCGCATCCATCAAAGAAATGCTCAAGCTCTTCATGAGAAATACGTGCAAGAATGGTTGGATTACTGATCTTATATCCATTCAGATGAAGGATCGGAAGAACCGCTCCATCGCTCTCCGGATTTAAGAACTTATTACACTGCCATGAAGTTGCAAGAGGTCCGGTCTCGGACTCACCGTCTCCCACGATACAGGCAGCAATCAGATCCGGGTTATCAAATACCGCACCAAACGAATGTGCCAGGGAATATCCCAGCTCACCACCTTCGTTGATGGAACCCGGAGTTTCCGGAGCTACATGGCTGGAGATTCCTCCTGGGAAAGAGAACTGCTTACACAGTTTCTTCAGTCCATCCAGATCTTCTCCGATATTTGGATATACCTCGCTGTAGGTACCTTCCAGATAAGTATTGGCAACAAAGAAGTTTCCGCCGTGTCCCGGGCCGGAAATTAAAATCATATCCTGATCATACTTCTTAATTACCCGGTTCAAGTGTACATATACAAAGTTCTGTCCCGGAACGGTTCCCCAGTGTCCGACGATCTTTTTCTTTACCTGATCTCTGGTAAGCGGCTCTCGAAGAAGTGGATTATCCAGCAGATATAACTGTGCGGCACCAAGGTAATTGGCTGCGCGCCAGTAGGCATCCATCTTCTTCAGGTAATCTTCGGTTAACGGCTGTTTTTCAACAACATCTGACATCCTGACTGTCCTCCTGTAAAATCATATTATCATTAGATGCCTATATTTTAGGAAATCCACCCATATTCCACAATTTCCTATTCCCATTAATTTTCCAAAAAGTTACCTGTTCCGACTTATATTTCCTGTTGTTTACTTATTTTTTCATTTATTTCCATTAAAACCATAGCCAAAAGAAAGGAATTTAAAATTTCACACACAGCGATTACAGTTTTCCGTATACCTCCATAGGAACATATGCCCGAATGGAAATTCCTTCCGGCACATACTCTTCTGAGACAAGTTCTCCCTTATTTCGCACAAGCTGCAATACGCCTGCCTGCGCATAGGGAATGACCCGTTCGATATAGATCTTATCTTCTCTTAACATTTCCTGCAGCACATCTTTTACTGCATCCAGTCCGGCATTTTCCGCTGCAGAAATCTGAAGAACATGATCCGCACGGAAATCCTGCAGCGGATCATCATCGGTTCTGATATCGATCTTATTAAAAAGTGTCAGAATTTTTTTATTTTTAACGCCAAGATGATCGAGTGTCTCATAGACGATATACATCTGCTTGTCGCGCTGCGGATTGGAAGCATCCACTACATGAATAATATAGTCCGCATATTTGGCTTCTTCCAGTGTACTTTTAAATGCCTCAATCAGATGATGCGGCAGTTTCCGTATAAAACCTACCGTATCCGTCAGCAGCACCTGCTGGTGTCCTTCCAGCTCCAGCATCCGTGTCGTCGGGTCCAGCGTTGCAAACAGTTTATCCTCCTCTAAAACCTCTGCGTCCGTCAGATGATTCAGGAGGGTGGATTTTCCGGCATTTGTATATCCGACAATTGCCACAACCGGAACTGCATTGCGCTCTCTTTTTGCTCTGGCAATTTCGCGGTGTTTGACCACTTCTTTTAATTCCCGGTTGAGCTGTGCAATCCGGTCATTGATCAGACGGCGGTCAATCTCAAGCTTTTTTTCTCCTGGTCCACGGGTACCGATTCCACCACCCAGACGGGACATGGATCTGCCAAGTCCGGTTAATCTGCTCAGGCGGTACTTCAGCTGAGCAAGTTCCACCTGAATTTTTCCCTCACTGGTTGTTGCACGGGCTGCAAAAATATCCAGTATGATAAGCGTCCGGTCCATCACCTTGGTATTTAACATCGTCTCCAGATTTTTTAACTGCGCAGGGGACAATTCATCATCACAGACAATTCCCGTTGCCCCCGTGTGCTCTAAAAGTTCTGCAATCTCTGCTACTTTTCCGGTTCCCACATAGGTTCCCGGATGGATCAGCTCCCGTTTCTGGATCAGCGTACCGGCAACCGATGCCCCCGCAGTCTTTACCAGTTCGGCAAGCTCAGCGAGCGAATCCTCTGCATCGTCTCCATCCTGCTCACTTACACCCACCAGAATAACTCTCTCTTTAAAATCTTCTAAAACAATTGGTTCACCCATTATCTAGTCTCCAAAAATGTATTTTCGTGTTTTGCTTCCTCATCATCCGGATAAGCCTTTAAATATTCCTTCATCATCTTTTTTGCGGAATCAAAGTCGCCACTGTACTCATATGCCGCAATGGCACTTTTCATGAGATTCTGCTTATTCGGCACTTTCTCCAGTTCCAGACCGGAATTAAAATAAGTCAGTGCATTCTTATAATTTCCATCCTGCATCTCCTGCATGCCAAGTTCATACAAATCATAGGATGTAGCCACTCCACTCTTTATATACTCCGCGATACATTTCTTTGCCTTGTCCGAATCTCCATTGGCATCATATGCAAGTCCCAGATAATACGATGCCAGCATCTGCTTATGTTCTTTTGCTTTTTCCAGATAACTGATGGCATCTTTGTTTTCACCGAGCAGATAACTGATTCTTCCTTTATACAGTTCGTCTTCCGGTTTATCCCCTTTGATCTCCATCGCAGCAGACAGATACTTCTGTCCCTCGTCCTTTTTCTCATGCCGGCTCAAAGACTCATAGATTCCAATGTAGATTTCATAATTTTTTTTGCCATGCTGCACAGCACTCTCAAAATCTGCCTTGCCCTTTTTTTCCTCTCCCATATCCATATAAAGATCTCCACGCAGATAGTATGCGCGTGCATCTTTATTATATTTGATAATGGCATTATACGTTGCAAGTGCATCTTTTGTCTTTCCGTCCAGTGCCTGTGCTTTTGCCTTGTAAAAACAGATATCCAGTTCTTTCTCCCCGATATGTCCGATCGACTCTCCAAGCGCATTCTGAAATGCCTTGACCGCATCTTCATACTTTCCGCTCTCCATGCAGGTAATTCCATACTGCCGGTAGGCATCCTGTTCCTTTGTATCTTTCGTTCCGCATCCAATCACAGACAGCGCAAACACTGTTGCAAGCAGCACGGAAATGATTCGCTTCTTCATGTTCTATTCTCTCTTTCTGAAAACTACTTTTA